>Ga0209542_10007967_pt1 | contig 19942 bp, 30 predicted proteins | sample RifCSPhighO2_01_FD_184028 | JGI IMG/M metagenome (GOLD analysis project Ga0209542, IMG submission 184028) | Soil microbial communities from Rifle, Colorado - Rifle CSP2_plank highO2_0.1 (SPAdes) (version 2) | ecosystem: Environmental > Terrestrial > Deep subsurface > Rock core/Sediment ...
TAAATAAATAGTCTCAAGCTTGTTCTTGCGTGCAGCGCCAATCAGGTCTTTCATTATCCGTTCTCCAAGGCCCTGTCCACGATAATCTTTATCAACGACTACATCTTCTACGTGGCCGCTCCTTCGCCCAACATGGGTTATGAGATACAGAAATCCCATTCCAACGATACGGTCGCCATCTTTGGCTACTATCATTACAACGTTCTGGTTGTTTACAACTTGGCGCAAATCGCTGAGCGAACCTCGATTATTAGAAGAATCCCCGCTCAGCTGGATCAGCAGCTTATTTATGTCTTCAAGGGCGCTCTCCGACTCTTTTGTAAGCTGGGTGATTTCCATGAAGGCATCGTAACCCATTGCCCAATCAGATACAATTACGCGATGGAGAAAAACATCTTTCTGAATCTGAAAAAAATCTTCGTTACTCTTATCGTATTATTTCTCATCGCCCTTGGCGCTCCAAAAAAGGAACAGCCGTCAACGGTGCAACAGGAATTCCCTATAGCATCTGAAACACAAGTTCAACAGACCGCTGCCACAATTAGTTTCTCCGGCGTCCAAAATGAAAAATATTATCAAGTGGTGAAAGTTATTGATGGAGACACCGTTGTACTGTCGGTGGATGGAAAAAATATTACGGTTCGGCTGATAGGACTAGATACACCGGAGACATCCGACCCTCGAAAACCAGTGCAGTGCTTCGGGAAAGAGGCAAGTCAAAAGGCTGAGGCGATATTAAGAGGTCAAAACGTCCGCATTGAATTTGATCCTACACAAGGCAGTTTAGATAAATATGGCAGGACCCTCGCATACATTTTTCTTTCAGACGGAAGACTCTTTAATAAATTGATGATAGAGGGAGGTTATGGACATGAATACACATACAATCTTCCATATAAATATCAAAAAGAATTCAGGGAAGCCGAGTACGACGCACGGGAAAATAAGCGAGGCCTCTGGTCGGATGCCGCATGCACGCAGGAGTCTTCAAACTCTTCAGAAAGTGATGTCGCTTATTACACCCGATCGGATGTAATAAGCGACACTGGCTCTTACGAATGCACAAAGAATGCGTACAATTGCTCGGATTTCGCTACGCAGGCGGAAGCGCAAAAAGCTTTTGAGACATGCGGTGGAGCTTCAAATGATATCCATAAGTTAGATAGCGATGGTGACGGAAAAGTTTGCGAAAGTTTGCCGTAATATTTGCTTGACAATCAAAATCCTTTAGATATCGTCTGCCTCGGAAGCGGGCTTTTCCCGCGGAGGAAAGATCATGAATGAACTGCTTAGGACGCTGGGTATAGCTCTGGTCGTCGTCATTCCAGCAATCGTAGTCGCAGGGTATTTCGTTTTTCGTGAAAAACCGGCTCGCTCGTGGCACTCAGCGCTGCGGCACCTCAGACGAGCGGAGATTGAGTTCCGTACCTTCAATCTCCGCAGCGGATTGTGGCATTTCCGAGAAAGCACACGTGCCGTGGTCGATCTAATGGCGAAACCGCACGGCGTCCCGCTCCCCCAGATAGCGGCGCTCCAGAAGCGGCAGATGAAAGTGCGTGACCGCTATAGAGAGCTCTATCGAAAGGTTGCGACGCAGTGATCGCTACCCACGCCGCCAAACGAGCAACCGCGCACGTTTGGCGGCCTCGTTTTTTGCTACAAGCTACAAGCTAGAAGCCACAAGCTATTAATGTTATAGTTTCCCCTAACAAATGGGGTTCACAAAATACACAACTCAGAAAGACAAGGAGCGCGTCCGGATGAATGAGGGTATACGCGCGCTGGAGCTGCGCGTGATAGGACCAACCGGACAGAATTTCGGGATTATGAAAACACGGGACGCGCTGTCAAAGGCGCAAGAGCTTATGCTCGATCTTATTGAAATTTCCCCACTTGCGAACCCTCCCGTCGCAAAAATCACCGATTATGGAAAATTCAAGTACGAACAGAAGAAAAAAGACAAGGACGTGAAGTCAAAAGCAAAAATAACTGAAACAAAAGAATCACAGGTGAAGATCGGCACATCGGAACATGACATGCACATTAAGGCTTCGCGTATAGCGGCATGGTTGCGGGAGGGACATCGCGTGAAAATCGATCTATTCTTGTGGGGTCGCTACAAATACATGGAATTCAATTTCCTCAAAGAACGCCTGCAGCGATTCCTTGCAATCATACCTGAATCGTATAAAATCTCGGACGAGATCAAGAAGAGCCCAAAAGGCCTCTCGGTCGTGCTTGAGCGCGATCTCGCTGGGAAAACGGCAAGCAGAGGGCCTAATACCTCAGAAAAACAGACGCCCGAAATGGAGAGGGCGGAAGCGTAATTAGCGACAAAAATAGCCATGAAAACAAATAAATCATACTCAAAGAGATTGCGGGTAACTAAAGGCGGCAAGATCGTTGCACGCTCCCCCGGGCAAAACCACTTTAATGCAAAGCAATCCGGTAAATCGCGCATGCGCCACAAGCGCGCATCTTCTGTCGAAATGTCTGCACAGAACAGAAGCCGTTTTTTAAGCTAATTAATTCGTTCATATGTCTAGAGTAAAAAGAGGCGTCACAAAACTGAAAAGCCGCCGAAACACGCTTGCGCAGGTCAAAGGATATCGGTTCGGCCGCTCCAAGAAAAAGCGAACTGCTTACGAAGCGATTTTCCACGCGGGCAGTTACGCTTTCAAACATAGAAGGCTAAAGAAGCGAGAATTCCGCAAGCTGTGGACTCTTAGGATTAACGCGGCAAGCCGCAGGGCAGGAATATCATATTCAAAGTTAATTGGTGCGCTGAAAAAGAAGAAGATCGCTCTTGATAGAAAGTCACTTTCTGCCCTTGCAAAAGATTACCCTGAAACTTTTGGTCGTCTAACACAGACATTAAATAAATAATCCCGATCGGTTATGGAGCTAACCCTTATGCTCCTAATCCTGGTCGAGATCGCTCTCGTCGCAGCGGCTATTGTCATACTGGCCTTTTTTGTGCTGGACGGCATCCTCGTTTTGAGCTCCAAAAGTCTCGGATCTCCTTTTGTTCCCACACGGCGGAAATTCTTTGATCAAATCGGGGGCGCGCTCGATTTAAAGCCGGGAAGCGTGTTATATGAACTGGGCTCAGGCGACGGGAGATTCCTCATATACTGCGCATCGAGAATGCCGGAAGTTAGCTTTGTGGGCATTGATAGGAATCCTCTCCTGGTACTCTATGCAAATTTTAGGAAGCTATTCGCTGGAAACCCAAAAAATGTTTCTTTCATATTGGGAAATTTTTTTAAAGCAGACCTAAGTGAGGCTTCGCATATTTACGTCTATCTCCTCCCAGATGTTATGAACATGCTATTGACGAAGTTGGAGCATGTATCAAAGCGTTGTCGGATTGTATCGCTTGCCTTCCCTTTTCGAAACAAAAAGCCCGCAGAAATAATTCAACTTTCGAGAAAAAGCAGCTTCCATAATCAGAATCTGCTTTATGTTTATGAGCTATAGAATTACTTCGGCGCCTTTCCCAGTGCTGCCCCAGCCGTCGTAGTTATTGTAAACAAGATTGGTTTTCTCTTTATCTTTCATGACCATTTCCATTAGGCGCTCAACTAGAGCTTTGGGATCGGAGTCAAATACAACTTTTCCATTCGGCCTATGCGCGGAGCCGATAAAATTTCGCAGCAACTCATCGGTGTCCCATGACCCTTCTAGAATCCCCAAGGGACGCCTATCTTCAAAGGCAATTGAAAATTCGTTCAATGTGCCAATTCGACCGCAGCCAATTACTACCGCGTCGGACGAGCGTATAAGCAAGAGATCTCGTCCAGAATAGCCAAAACCGGTATAGACTATCACGTCCATGTAATCAAGCGGAAGTTTGTATGTCTCCACATGCTCACGCTCCGTGGATGCCGGTGAAAAACCAATTGAAAAACCTCCGGATTCCTTAACCCCCATTGCAGAATATAAAGGAAACCCGGTCGTAGCCCCTGTGGTGATTATTGCGCCCTGCTGGGCAATCTCGCGACCAAGCTCTTTTGCTTTTTCAAAAGCATCAAGGCCGCAATATCCAGTATCTGCCGCGCCGGATACGCAGATTTTCACAACACCATATCCAGAAGGAAGCCGGCATAAATTATCCGGTATAGATGAGCGCGAATTCGAGCCAAACCCCTTTGCCATATTTATGGTTTATGATATCACGGAAAAAATCTCGACAGCGCGGTTATTAATGCGTAATTTTTCGCGCCACATAAAAAGCCAAGAGTCCGCCGACCGTATCCATGAGTAAGTCTTTTGTTGTATCCAAAGATTCTTTAGGCAGATTTATGATGCCGTTAGTCGCTTCAAAGGACTCCCAAATAATGCCAAGTAAAAAAGTCGCCGCAACGCAAAAAATCATCCTAGGTAGCTTGTTTTTCAAAGCGAGTATCCACGCCGCGAAAAGACCTGCCCATAGACCACCAAGAACATGCGTGACCAAATCGAACCACGGAAGTCGCCAATAAAGAAAATTTACTGTGCCTACGATATGCAAACCCCCCACGATTGCAATCACTCCGAATTGTGCAAACAAAAGATTGCGCGCGCGAATGTTCATCCGGGAATTCTAACATTTCAGAACTCAAACACCCTGCCATAGCAGGGTATCTGGGGGCGGCAGGCACGGCAAGCCCTGGATGGATACCAGGTGGGTGCTCTCAGCAGTCCACAGCCAAGGCCGTGAAGCGATATCGAGCTCCCGAATGCATACCAGCAGGTGTGGTACCTACCGCTAATAGAAGTATATCACTTCTAAAAAGAATACAAGATGAAAATATCTGATCGACTACACCCTGAAAATTCCTTCCAGTTCTTTCGAGTAAAGAATATCTTCGTGCGTAACTCTGTAATCAATCAGTTCCTCTTTCTTGAACCAATGTGGAATTTCCATCTCGGCCTCTTTAACAGATCCGGAAGCATGGAGCAAATTTCTAACCGCTCGCGTGTCCTGATCCGCCATGATGTAAGAATCAGGCACAAAATCTCCACGAATCGTCCCGACCTGCGCGCTTCTCGGCTCTGTCCCTCCTGTAATTTTTCTTACCAATTCAACGGAATGCGCACCCTGCCATACCATAGCTATAACCGGCCCAGAAGTCAGATATTTTATGAGATTTTTTAGTATTACGGCTGTAATTTGGAGCGGGTCTTCGGATGGCGGCGGCAGTCCCCTGTCTCTATAAGAGTTTATCGTTTTTTCGCCGGTTACTCGGCGCCAATCCGGATCCAACGTGTAGTGACCCTCCACTTCTTTTGCTGTCGGTACGACCATCTTTAGCCCTATGAGCTTCAAGCCCAAACGTTCATATCGACTGATAATTTCGGCTATTAGAGAACGCTGTATAGCGTCTGGTTTTAATAATACCAACGTCCTTTCTTTTGATGGATGGCTCATATAAAACGTATTAAGTATAGATTATCGCGTTTAAGACATTATGCAAAACCTCGATTAGCGCTGAAGATATTTTGCATCGTTTAGAGATGGAGCAGAGTTGCGATTTCAGAAGTGCTTAATGGAATTGCGAGAGAGCGCTCGGCAGCGCGCGCAGAAAAATTGCGAATGAAATTCGTGATCCCTGCGCTTCCCACGTCATTGAAAACAATACTATTTCCGTTCGGATCGTCATGTCGCATGAAAGGAGTCTTAAGATTTCCGAGAAGCTGCTGCGCTCGTGTTTTATTCCGTGCGGACGCCACAAGACGAATTACAACCGGAGCGATTCTGTTCTTAATTTTGCGTTCTATCGAATGTAACGCATCCTCATGAATTCCGGACTCTGATTCTTCTGTTTTATCGCCTCGTTGAACGGCATGTAGAATCTGGCTCTCGATTCCGTATATTGTCTCACCAAGCGAAGTTTCCGGAATTTGCAGAGCTTTTGAAAGATCGTCTCCTTTCACTATTGCTCGGAAAATTCTTTTGAAATGCGCATTATATTTGTCATCCGGGCGCCCGACAATAAACTGAATCGCCGCCCCTTCGGAATATTTTCCGGTTTTTAAAAATGAAGCCTGTAACTCGGCAATAGGATCATTCCGCAACCCATGATAAGTGCTTATTGGAACGACCGGATGACGAGCCAGGCTCAGAATTGAGCCTGCAACTTCTCCGTCATTGTTAAAAATCTCATAATCACCCCGATGCTCTCTTATTGACGTGCGCGGGAACATCGACGTTATCAGCTGCTCAACCTGGATCTGTTTCCGAGCTGGCGCCAATAAGTAAAAAGAAATATTTTTCTTGCCTTCAGGTACTGCCATTTCGAGAGAGAAATTTTCGTGACTGTCTACGACAGACAGGAGGCCTTCATATAGAGCTTGCGAGGCAGACGCCATCCTTTGGAACCCTTGCGGATTATCGGTCGGAGAAAAGATTTGCGGCTCTATTTCGAAAAGTGTTAAGTTGCCTAACCTTCTTATTCTTGAAGGCATTATCCCTTTTGAAGGCAGTCCCTCAGCAATACTTCGCACTAATATTTTATAAAAATCATCTTTCAGGTGATGATGATTAATCCGCGCGCATATGGATAGCGCGTTTCGTATGCCATGGTTAGTCAATATTCTCAAAAGAGCATCCAATTGGAAATCAATGTCTTCCCGCTCAAGCTTCAAGACATGCTGAATAGTCTCATATTCAGGCATAACCACGGCTTCATAGAGGACCTCTCCCGAAGGCAGTAGCGAGTACTCCGCTATTTCTCTTCTTGCAATACGATCGCCCTCAAAACGATTGCTCGGAGCGTCCATTTCCATTTCTTTTCTTCGCACACGCTCTCGCAAATATGAGAGCTCATCTTCAGGGTTTCTGTGCTTTTTATTTAGAATATTCAGATTATTTTTTTGCTCTCTAACGATTGGAAACATAACAAAAGTATAGCATCATCATTTATCCCGCAGGTGATCCCGTTATTTAATTCTGTAGAGTTTCCGACAAAGCTTTGAGCGCCTTCCCTCCGATATCGCGTCGATAATATTTTCCTTCGAACTCGATGCGTTCGGCGGCATCGTACGCTTTATCAAGCGCAGATCTAAGGGTGCGGCCAACGGCGGACACGCCGAGCACTCGGCCACCCGCTGTTTTTAGCTCTCCATCAAGTGTGGTGCCAGCGTGAAATACCACTACGCCGTCTATTTTCTCTGCCTCTTCGATCGCACGGATGGGAAACCCCTTTTTATAATCTCCTGGATATCCCTCTTCTGCCAGCACAATATTTACCGCAAAGCCGGAAGACCACCGCAAGTCCTGCGATGAAATATTACCTTCTGCACTCGCTTCTAATAGATCAAGAACGTCATTCTGCAAAAGCCTCATATATACCTGCGTTTCAGGATCTCCGAAGCGCGAGTTGAATTCTAAAACTTTAGGTCCGCTTTTTGTCAATATAATCCCTGGATACAGGATCCCGGAAAATGGAGACCCCTGTCTTTCTAAGGCCGACAATGCTGCACGTACAACGTTCTTGCGGACTTCTTCTATTGTATTTTTGTCGACCCACGTCAAAGGCGCGATAGTGCCCATTCCGCCTGTATTATTGCCTGTATCTCCTTCGCCGATCTTTTTGTGATCTTGCGATGGCGGGAACAACAAAAAATCTTTTCCATCGCAAATTGCGTGTATAGAAATTTCTTCTCCCTCAAGATATTCCTCGACGATCACCTCATTGCCTGCGTCCCCATAGGCGCGATCGATCATAATGGTCTTAAGGGCTTGTTCGGCTTCGGCAATTTTAGAGCAAATATAAACGCCCTTTCCGAGTGCGAGGCCGCTTGCTTTTATAACGATCGGCATTTTCTGCTCTTTAACGTATGAGAGTGCGGCATCGAAGGCTGAGAAGGTTCTGTATTCTGCAGTAGGTATTCCAGCTTTGGACATCAACTGTTTTGCGAACGATTTCGAACTTTCTATTTGGGCGGCAGATTTGGTCGGGCCAAAAACTTTGATGCCGTTCATTTTGCAGGAATCTACTAAGCCGAGCGCAAGCGGATTATCCGGTCCCACAACAACGAGACCGATTCTTCTCTCTTTAGCAAAATCTACAAGGTCTTTTATATTGTCGACTGTGATCGGCAAATTTTCTCCAAGAGCAATCGTCCCGCCGTTTCCTGGCGCGATATAGAGCTTTCCGAGCCGCTTAGACTGCTTGATTTTCCATGCAAGAGCGTGCTCTCTGCCTCCGCCGCCTACGAGAAGTACATCAAGTGCCATGGTTTTCAATATAACTCATCGCATCGGTAGGTGTATCGGCAAAATAAATAGCGTCCATGACGTTCTCTGTCAGGAATCCCTCCGAGTGCATTTTCTCTAGCTGCCCCTTAAGTCCACCGTAAAAATTATCTGTATTCACTATTACCAGGGGTTTATTGTGCTTCCCGTTCTTTCTCATTCGAATAACTTCTGTAAGCTCATTCAAGGTACCAATACCTCCCACTAGAGAGACGATCGCATCGCCGCGCTCGATGAGCCCCAAATTCATTTCGTACGCATTAGGAACAATGATTACTTCGTCAGCGGTCTTGAACGCCTTTTCTTTTATCTCCTCCCGTATGACTCCCACGATGCGCGCGCCTCCGCTCTGTGCAGCGTCAGCAATAATATGCATTAGTCCTTCGTCGCCGCATCCCCAAACTAATGTGTGACCGCCGGTAGCAAGCAATTCTGCAAATTCTTTGGCCGTTTCTTTATATTTATCTGCTACATCATATTGGGAGCAGAAAACCGTAATATTCATCCCGTTAGAAGCAGGTCGCGGTCGTGTAGATTTTTTTTCCATAAACTTCTGTTTACACTGAACTCACTTATGAATATATCCGATTTGGCCGTGAGCGACCGCGGCTTCTAACGGGATTCATATTTTTGTCAGGACTTCCGGACCGCTTTTTGTAACGAGTATTGTGTGTTCAGCATGTGCTGTGCGCGAGCCGTCCTTGGTGCGATATGAATGAGCATCTGCATCCAGAAAAAGCTCGCCGGAGCCTATAGCAAACATCGGCTCAATTGCAATGACAAGTCCTTCTATAAGTTTTGTTCCAGTGCCTGGAGAGCCGAAATTTGGAACATGCGGCTCTTCGTGCACTTTGTTCCCCACTCCGTGCCCGGATAAATTACGAGGAAAGCCGAACCCATATTTCTTGGCCACTTGCTCGACGGCATACCCGATGTCGCCGGTCGTGTTGCCAATTCTCGCAGATGCGATCCCTGCCGCAAGAGCTTCATATGTGCCTCGAACAAGACGTGCGTCTTCCTCTTTCGCGTTTCCAACAATTGTTGTTACCGCAGCATCGGTAAATAGACCGCGATGTTTAATTCCAAAATCCAAAGATACAATATCACCATCGTTAATGAGGCCTTGATTCTCACCAGCCGGCCCATGCACTAGACAATCATTAATTGAGACGCAGAGTGCCGAAGGATAGGATTTGTCATTTTTCCCGGCCTTATATCCTAAGAAAGCAGGGATATCGGCTTCCTTTTTAACTCTTTCAAGGGCGACTTCCTCAAGGGCGCGCACGAGAAGCCCGGGCTTTAGCATTTTGAGAAGATATTGGAGATGATTTGCAAGGCGCCTGCCGCCTTCACGCAGAATTACGATGTCCTCTTCAGTTTTTGCGATCATTAAATTTTGAGAGCTTTCAGGATGCGTTTGTGGATTTCATCAACACTGCCCAGTCCATCGACATGATGCACTCTCTGTCCAAGCTTTCCGAACTCCATAAGGGCAGGAACGACATGCTTTTCATACCAATCAAGACGTCGGAGCATCGCCTTTTCATCAAGATCATCTATTCGACCCTCGATCTCGGCGCGAGACTTCAATCGTTTGAGCGACTCTTCCTTAGGTATTTCTAGTGAAATTACGTCGTATTTGCTCCTGCCGAAGAAGTGGAGTTCGTCATTCAGCATTCTTGATTGCTCGGTCTTTCTTGCGACACCTTCGAAAATAAGATGTTCGCTCCCCTCGAATTTCTCGAAGAGTTCGCGAGTAAATACGTAAACTGGCACAAATGAAGGCAGGATATTTCCAGAATGTATTACGTCCGCGACGCGCTTGCTAGCTTCAGTATTCCCTTCCACCAACGACCTCAAAAGTGCCCCCATTTCTATAGAAATAATTCCTTTATCTGAACGCTCTGAAAGATATTTCTTCAATAGAGCGACCTGAGTCCCCTTGCCTGAGCCCTGAGGACCCGAAAAAACAACGGTAATCGGATTCTGTGAATTTGACGCTAATGACATATTACCGGAGAGTATATCCTTCCTTTTTGAGAATCTCCACAACTTCATCAACCGCCTCGTCTAGCTTGCCGTCTGCATTTACAACAACGTAATCATAATATGATTTTTCTTTTTCAATTTCGGCGATAGCGTTTTCTTTTCTATGCTTTATCTCAGCGTCGCCGAGGCCAGGTGAACGCTCCCGTATGCGGCGCTCGAGAGCTTCGATACTTTCAGGAACAACAAATATATTTACAGACGCAAAACGGTTCTTGTAATATTTCGCGCCGACGATGTCGGCATTGACGAAAATTACTAGTCCGCCGGCGAGTTTCTCTTCCAGATCTGGCAGATAACTTCCATAGTAGGTGTCGCGATTTTCCGTGTACGTATACTCGGGAATGCGTCCATCGAGCGTCGCTTGTTTAAACTCGTCCTTACTTAAAAAATAATAGTCCCGGCCGTGAACCTCATCATCGCGCGGCGGTCGCGTTGTGGCGGTAACTAGTCGCGATGCGCGCTTCGGAAAGCGCGCGATTATCACATTGGTGATTGTGGTTTCTCCGCTTCCAGTCGGTCCGGAAATAACCGCGACTTGCTTTTGCATGTTGCAGTATACCCCTTAGTACTTTTTATTTAAAAGTGCTAAGGGGTTAATACTCCCTTATCGATGTCTGGGCATCGATTTTCTTTACGACATCAAGTACGACGGAAACAACGATAAGGAGTGCAGTTCCACCGATCGTCAACGCGGTTATTCCCGTAACTCCTCGCAATATAAGAGGCAAAACCGCCAACAATCCAAGGAATAATGCCCCGACGAGCGTTATTCTGGTAATAATATTCGCCAAGTATTCCGAAGTAGTACCGCCGGGGCGAACACCGGGAATAAAAGCTCCGTTTTTTTGGAGATTTTTTGCAATCTGGTGCGGCTCGAAAGTAATAGCCGTATAGAAATAAGTAAAAAGAAATACCATTCCAAAATACAAAGCGCCATAAACCCACTGATTTGCCAATATAGACTCTACGGCCGAAGCGGCACTTGCGACGAACCCCACCGAGCTTTTGGCAAGGAACGTCGCGATCATTTGAGGAAAAAGAAGAATGGATAGCGCAAAGATTATCGGCATCACTCCCGCCTGATTAACTCGAATGGGAAGATACGTTGAAATGCCGCCCATTACTTTCATGCCGCGCACGCGCCTGGCATATGTAACTGGGATCGGTCTTTCGGCTTCAGTGATAAACACGACACCTGCAACGATTACTATCGCAGCGATTGCGAATCCGATGTATGCCGGCAGCTGTGATATGTCAAAACTGAAAACAAATTGTGAGACACTGCTGGGAATTGCCGCTACTATGCCGGCAAAGATGAGAAGAGATACCCCGTTTCCCACTCCAAATTCTGTTATCAGCTCTCCTATCCACATAAGTAGCATCGCTCCCGCGGCAATAACAAGAATATTTGTCAGAGTGTGTAACATGTCGAGCGGAGGTACGACGCCGTTTTGCCGGAGAAGTATGAAAAATCCGAAGGCCTGAATTATTGCAAGCGGAACAGTGAGATAGCGAGAATATTGTGTAAAGCGCATTCGCCCGGAATCACCCTCCTCTTGATACATTGCCTTGAGTCGAGGCGAGAGCACGGAAACGAGCTGCATAATTATCGCTGCAGTAATGAATGGAGAAACTCCGATCATCATTATTGAAAGACTGGAAAATCCACCACCTGAAAAAACATTGAACAAATTCAGGAATTGATTATCGAGGAACCGATCCAGCGCTCCCTGGTTTACTCCAGGTATTGGGATAGCGGCCAGTAAGCGAAACACGATTAGCGCCCCGAGAACGAACAAAACCCTCGAGCGGATCCCTTTGTCGGTGAAAATGAGTTTTATTTTTCTTAAGAAAGATTCAAACATATTTATTTAATTGATCCTCCTGCCCTTTCTATGACCGCGCGAGCGGATCCTGAAGCCATCATACCTTCAATAGAGAGTTTTTTATCTATGGGATTTTTCCCAACAATTTTTATAGGAGGAAACAGCGGTCCTCGAGCACGAATGATGCCCTTTTCTCGAAGCGCTTTGGGCGTCACCCTGTCGCCGTCCTGAAAGCGTGCAGCTATTAGAGAAACGGATACGGGAATCGTCGTTTCGACTCTGGCGTTTACTGTCCGCCCTCTATTTTTCCCGTAACCGCGGCGTTTGGGAAGTTTTTTAATTATGTCGCGAAGTGCCGGGCGTATTTTGTGTCCCGCTCGAGCTGTTTGACCTTTGCCGCCGCGGCCGGATTGTTTTCCTCTCGTCGACGATTGGCCGCGACCTACTCGACGATATGGCCGTTTTCCAGTTCGAACTAATGTATGTAGTCCTGCCATATTTATTTTGAAAGGAGTCGAAGAGCCTCCATGGCCGCCCGAGCATTATTGAGAGGGTTCTTGCTGCGAGACAGGAGTTTGGTCGTGACATCAGTAACGCCTGCAAGCTCGAGAACCGCACGCACTGAAGAACCAGCTACAAGTCCTCGGCCTGGGCTAGGTCTTATTTCGACAATTGAAGCACAGTGCTTTGCTTTCACGTCGTGCGGAATGCTTCGATTTTTGGTGAGATTCAGAGTTAACATCCCGCGCTTGGCATGTCTCGTCGCTTTTTCAATGGCGAGAGCGGTATCTGCGGCCTTGCCAAGGCCAACACCGACTCGGCCTTTTTTGTCACCGATAACGATAGCGACGCTAAAGTTGAACCTGCGGCCTCCGGCCATAACACGCGCCACGCGGCGGATGCCGATAAGTTTCTGCGCAAATTCGCTCCTCCTTTCGTCGCGACGAGCTCCTCCTCGGGGCCTTCCGGAACCTCGGTCGCCACCGCCCCTTCTGCGCTGAAAAGTTTTTTTCTCTGGAGCTTTGATTTCTTCAACTACAGCATCCTCGATAGGCAGTTCAACTACCTCCGGTATAACGATCTCTGTGCTCTCGTCTATTTTTGCGTCTATTTTTGGTTCGGCGCTCATACTTTTTAAATTTCAAATTTAAAATTCTAAATTTTAAAACTCTAATCCTGACGCACGTGCCGCATCAGCAAAAGCTTTAATCGTCCCCTGATATTGAAAGCCTCCACGATCGAAAACAACGGCTTTTATTCCTTTCTCTTGCGCGAGCTTTGCTAAGAGTGCCGCGGAACTTTCCGCACGTTCGCGTGGCGTTTTTCCTTTGGCGTCGTCGGACGAAATAGTGGCGATCGTAGTGCCTTTCGAATCATCAATTATCTGGGCAATGAGACGGGTATTGGATTTATATACTGAAAGTCGTGGGCGATCAGGCCTACCTATAACTTTGGCTCTTACCCGGCGATGCCTACTTTCTCTCTGTTGTGACTTGGTTTGCATAAATTATTAGGCAGCTGTTGCGGCAACTTTCTTGCCCTGTTTTTCGCGTATTACTTCACCTTCATAACGGATTCCCTTACCCTTGTAAGGCTCCGGCTTTTTCTGAGCCCGCAATATGGCCGCAAATTGCCCGACCTTTTCTTTATCAGCTCCAGAAATCGTTATGATATTTTTCTCGACAGTAATATTTAGTCCTTCTGGAATAGCGATTTTCACGGGGTGAGAAAATCCGAGAGAAAATGAAAGAATCTTTCCCGAAAGCTCAACCTTAAAACCGATGCCCTCGATCTGAAGCTTCTTGACGAATGGTTTATTGACGCCATCTATCATGTTGCGGATATGCGACGCGTATGTTCCCCATAGCGCTCGTGCTAGGCGCGTCTCCGATTTTGGGGCAACTGTCACAACCTGATCTGCGACGCTCACAGAAATTTCCGGATGAATGCTGCGGGAGAGCGTACCTCCCTTTCCTTTCACTGTAAGGGTGTCCGCGCCGAGTGTTACCTCAGTGCCGGAAGGAATTACGATTGGTTTTTTGCCTATTCTAGACATATTTTTATAATTTAAAATTTCAAATTTAAAATTTCAAAACCTACTACCAGATCTCAAATAATGCCTCTCCGCCCACATTCTCTTTTCTAGCTTCTTTGCCGGTAAGAATTCCTTTCTGTGTCGAAAGTATCAAATTCCCGCGACCATATCGCACCGGGACTATCTCGCGCGCCGAGCGGTATATTCTGCGGCCCGGTTTCGAGATGCGGCGAACATTAGTTATGATTGCAAGTCCCTTATCATCGTACTTAAGAGCAACATCAAGCGTTTTGCGGACTTTTTTCCCTTTTTTTTCAATTGACGAAACGTATCCGGTCTCTTTCAACTTTTCCGCGATCGCATGTTTGAGCGCGGAATATGGTATGGAAACAGATTGCTTTTTTACAGAAGCGGCATTCTTCAAACGAACTAGAAAATCTCCGATGACATCCATATTTTTCTAATTTAAAATTTTAAATTTAAAATTCTAAAACTTACTACCAAGAGGATTTTTTAATACCCGGAATATTCCCTTCAAGCGCTTCCTCGCGGAAACAAATTCGGCAGAGATTGAAATCGCGCAGAAACCCGCGAGGGCGTCCGCATTTAAAACAGCGCCGAATTACGCGGCTTTTGAATTTAGGCTTTCGCTGGGCCTTAACAATCATTGATTTTTTCGCCATATAGAATGCCCGAAGGGTGTGAGGAAGCTCCTGCATCCTGCGCTTGCGCGTCAAGATTATAGATGCTTCATCGCGCGGCTCTGTCCTTCGTCCAACCTGTGGTTGAAGGTCATTTAATAAACAGAGCCTCCTGCGAGGCTCGTGCATAGTAGGCGAATCACCATTCAAAGTCAAATCTTTTGATGGCCGACAGTCATCTGCCATGTTTGTATGTAAAAATTCCTATTCTCGTCACTAGCGAAAAAGGCTCTATTGGATTCTTTACTCTTCTTCAGCGAGAAGCCCTTGCACTTTTGAATGGTTAGAGCCACTCCTTTATTCAAAAGTGCAAGGGCTTCGAGCGCCCCTTTATTTCTCTCGCAGAGGAAGACCGATGTGGCGGAAGAATGCCTCGGCTTCCTTTTTATTTTTCGCTGTTGTCGTGATAGTTATCGCAAGTCCGAAAATATCCTTACTCTCTTCATCGGAGGTTTCTGGAAAGACGATGTGCTCTCTAATGCCGAGGGTGAGATTTCCCATTTCATCTATGACTTGCGGGCGTATGCCGCGGAAATCCTTTGCACGAGGCAGAACTACGTGAATCAACTTATCAAAGAAGGCCTCCTTGCGCGCGCCGCGAAGCGTGACTTGGTATCCAACAACGTCTCCCGCGCGAATCTTGAAAGTCGCGATCGACTTTTTTGCCGCGCGCTCCGCAGGTGCCTGACCTGTGATCCGCGCGAGCCGATCTTTTATAAGTTCGCGCTTTTTTGGATCATACTTCGGGGCCACGCCGGTCGAAATTACAATTTTCTCAACTCGAGGCGCTTGCATGGGGCTTTTGTATCCCATGTGGGATTTTAAAGCTTCATAAGTTTTTTTGTGTAGTGTTGCCGTTGACATAAAATTATTTGATCAATTCCCCGCTTCTTACAGCGACGCGCTGGCGGTCCCCGTCTTTGCGAACGAATTTGATGCGCGTCGGTTTTCCTGTCTTTGGATCAACGAGCATGACGTTTGAAACATGTATTTGCATGGGCTTTTCGACTATTTGACCCTTCCGAGCGCGTGCAGTCGCTCGTCTGTGCTTTTTAACTAAATTGACACCATCTATAACGACGCGATCATCTTTTGGAAAAGCGCGCGATATAGTGCCGGAGAGGCCGCGGCTCTTTCCTGCAATCACGATTACCTTATCTCCTTTTTTCAGCCGCATATTAGTACAAAAATAATCAAAGAATCTCTGGAGCAAGCGTTGCGACCTTTTGGTATCCTCGTTCGACAAGTTCGCGGGGGATCGGACCAAAAACGCGGTTTGCTTTCGGTTCCTTTTTATCCTTTTCAACTAAAACCACGGCATTTTCGTCAAAGCGAATGTAGGAGCCATCTTTACGCCGGTACGCCTTATTTTGGCGCACGACAACCGCTCGATAAATTTCTTTTTTCTTTACTGATTTTCGGGGCTGAGCTGTTTGTATCGAAAGAACGACCTCATCGCCAAGCTCGGCATATCGGCGTTTGGAGCCGCCAAGCACCTTGAAAACGCGTCCGATAATGCCACCGGAATTATCAACAATCTTCACAAGTGATCGAGGTTGGATCATAAATTTTAGCTTTGGGCGCCGTTTGAAGCACCGGCAACGAGGATAAATCTCTTGCGTTTTGAAATTGGCCGAGTTTCGCGAATGGTTACTTTGTCGCCAACTTTGGCAGAATTGCCGACATCATGAACTAAAAATCTCTTGCTTCGCTTCATATATTTTTTGTATTTTGGGTGCTTGACGTAAGTTTCCACTTGAACCGTTGCGGTGTCTTTCATGGCGCTTTTGACAACAACGCCATCAAAAAACTTTCCTTTATTTTCCTGTGCTTGATTGTTCATACAAAGGTGGATATTTTAGCTTTTCTTCGCCATTTCTGCCAGCTCTCGCGCGCGAAGCTCTGTCAAAATTTGTGCGATTTCTCGCCTGAGATTCCTGCCTTCGCGAACATTTCTTGCGCGACTTCCAGCTCCGCCGAAGCGAAAAACCCTGAATGCTTCGCGCTTTTCCGCTACTGTCTTTTGCAACTCTTCTACGCTTTTAGTTTTAATATCGGTCATGTTAGTTTTTCTTAGCGAACGCGAGTGAGCTTAGAAACAACTTACACCCTGTTAAATGCGGCTTCACCGCCCCGCCTTCGGCGGGATTTAACAGGGTCAAGAAATTGTAATTCGCTTTGCTCATAACAATTTTACTGACGCTCTATTACTCGGACTTTCACCGGAAGTTTTTTCCCGGCTTTTCTCAAAGCTTCCCTTGCCATGTCCGCTGGTGAGCCATCAACTTCAAAAAGTATGCGTCCCGGGCGCACGTCAAAAATGTAGCCGGCAACATCGCCTTTACCGCTGCCCATGCCCACTTCTGCAGCTTTCTGCGTAAATGGCCTGTCTGGGAAAATTCTCGTCCAGACTTTCGCGCTTTTGCCGGCCGCTCGCGTCAATGCGCGGCGAGCAGCCTCAAGCTGGTTGGAGGTTATACGTGCCTGACTTACGGACTTCAGCCCGAACGAACCAAAAGCAAGAGAGATACCCCGTGTTTCCGGCCGAACAAGACGATGCCCTCTTCTGCGGCCCGTCTGCCATTTTCTATATTTCGTTTTTTTCGGAGCAAGCATATTTTGAAATTTTAAATTTAAAATTTTGAATTCTAAAACTTATTTCTTCGCTCCTTGTTTTTCAGAAAAAATCTCTCCTCGATAGATCCAGACTTTCACTCCTATGACTCCATACGGGAGATACGCAATTTCCCGCGAGAAATCGATGTCGGCGCGCAGAGTTTGAAGCGGCACTCTTCCTCTTTTTATCTCTTCGGTTCGCGACATTTCCGCTCCTCCGAGCCGGCCCGCAATTGCAATCCTGACTCCTTGCACGTCGCGATTTGCCATCACTTTTTCCACCGTCTGTTTTAATACGCGTCTGAAAGGCATACGTTTTTCCAGTCCCTCCGCGACCATGTATGAAACGACTGGCGCAAGCGATTCTGGAGAGCGAACTTCTTCTATATCGAGACGAACTTTACGCGGCTCGACACCCTTTATTTTTCTTATGAGGTCTTCCATTTCTTTCACCAATTTGACACTGCCTTCTCCCCCTCGACCTATGATGAGTCCTGGGCGCGAGGTTTTTATTAGAACCCGCACGGCCTTTTCGTTTCTTTCTATCTCGACAGAAGTCACGTAATGGCCGCGCAAACGCTTTTTTAGAAAGCGGCGGATAGTCGCATCGATCATTACGTTCTCTCGATATTGCGCCGGCGTTTTTGCGAACCATCGCGATTTCCAATCGCGAATTATCCCCAGTCGATGTGCGTATGGATGAACTGTGTGTGTCATATAAAAAATTAGTTCTTGCTTTCGTTTTCTTTTTTCTTTCTGGCTGGGCGCTTTATCGCTGGCGCATTTTCCAGTTCTAGTTTTATGATACTCATTGTCTTTCGGAGCGTCCCCGAACGTCCTCTGCTGAAAGGACGGACTCTCCGCATGACGGCTCCCTTGTCCACGGAGATTGTTTTAACGATCAAATTCTCTGCTGAAACTCCCGAATTGCGAGCATTCGCCACCGCCGAGTCGAGCAGTTTTCTTATCGCTGGAGCAGCTTTTTTATCCAAATACAAAAGCTCATGATGGGCTCGAGATACGCTTTTACCGCGAATTAGGTCGGCAACGAGCCGAACCTTGCGTGGCGGTTGATGATAGTTACGTAAAACTGCTCGCATAGTTTTGAAATTTTGAATTTTGAATTCTAAAAGTTATTTCTTCTTTGCCGTTTCTGCCGTTGACTTCGCAGCTTGAGCTGTCGCTATCTCGGTAGCTTTTGCAGAGGCTTCTATTTCCTTTTGCATTTTTCCTCCATGCCGGATGAATTTAGTAGTCGGTGCGAATTCTCCCAACCGATGACCAACCATATCTTCAGTAACGAACACGTCGTCAAATTTTTTTCCTGTGTGTACTGCAAACGTATAACCGACGAATTCAGGAGAGATTTGTGAGCGTCGAGCCCATGTTTTGATCGGACCGGCACCGGATTTGCGCGTCGCAACTTTCTTTGCGAGTTTTTGGTCTAAGTATGGTCCTTTTTTGAGCGATCGTGCCATGAATCAATTAAAATCCCGCCGCAGCGGGTCGGCTTAATGTATAGGAAATAGCGCACCGAGTCAAACTTCGATACGCAATTTAATCGAATCGGCTACAGCGAGAACAGTGCGTTCAGTTGCGCTCTCGTCGCAGGGCCGACATAGCCAGTTGGGTTTATGCCGTACTTTGTTTGGAACGCTGTAACGGCTGCTTTGGTGAGGTCAAAGAAGCCGCCGGTGATTTCTCCGTCGTAGAGTCCCTCTTCTCGCAAGGCTTCCTGGAGCGCGCGTACTTCCGTTCCTTCTTGTCCGCGCCAGAGATCGAGAGTGAAAGTGTACATGAATTTCGATGGCGCACTTTGAGCAGGCTGCCTTTGCACGAGTGCAGCAACTGCACTCGCAAGATTCGTTTCTGCTCCTGAGCTAGATACTTTCGTTACGCTAGAATCCGTATTGCATTGATACTGCGCGCCGTTATAGACGTACGTAGAACCAAAGGTTACCCCCGCAGTCCCGGGCTGCGCGCAGTTCAAGTCGCGGTTCACGCAGTACTTCTTGTTCTCGGGACCGGCGTAGCAGTAATTAGATTGGCACTGGTCGTAAGAACTGCATTCCACACCATCAGCGAGTTTAGTGGGCTGCACCTGACTGACCGTTACCGTTATATTTTTTGAGACTGAACCGCCGGGACCTGTGCAGGCCATTGGGAATGTGGTGTTTTCTGTAAGCGTATACGAGACTTCTCCAGTGATTGCTCCGCTTGTACCAGGAATTGGCGTACATGACGTAGCATTGGTTGTACTCCACGACACCGTGGTACGTCCGCCTGACTGTATTTCACTTGGATTTGCGGTGAACGTGAGCGTCGGCATAGATGTTCTGGGTACTTGTGTGGTCGGTCTATCGGCACATTGCCCGGCAGCTCCGGAAATTCCTGTGCACCATCCGGATGCGCAATCCGAATGTTTATAGCACGTGGAACTGCTGCCCAAAGGATATCCGCAGACCTTCCCCGC
>Ga0209542_10007968_pt1 | contig 19941 bp, 21 predicted proteins | sample RifCSPhighO2_01_FD_184028 | JGI IMG/M metagenome (GOLD analysis project Ga0209542, IMG submission 184028) | Soil microbial communities from Rifle, Colorado - Rifle CSP2_plank highO2_0.1 (SPAdes) (version 2) | ecosystem: Environmental > Terrestrial > Deep subsurface > Rock core/Sediment ...
GTATGTCAGCATTGCTGTTTTCAACTGATTAATGTCTATTTTTGCCCGCGCATATTTAGATTTATCTCGAGCTGAATTGAGGCTGACCAAAACCACACTAGAAAGCAAACCAATAATGGCGATAACCACTAAAAGTTCTATTAAAGTAAAACCCGATTTGGTATTCATTTTCATTGGAATTTTGAGGGGATAGTCTCCCATACTCCAGGAGGAAGTTTCTTTCTCACTTCTAAAGGAATGTCTTCTCGATACTGAACTGCTTTTGGAGTTTTTGTATGAAAACCGAACAGCAAAACCAGCGAAACAATAATTGCCAGTACCGCAAATCCAATCAGCACATAATTCGCTTGCCTCTCGTCTTTGATAAGTCCCCCCGAATACTTGAGCACCCATTGGATAAGTTTGGGACTTTGGGGCTCACGATAGTACCGCATGGCTCTCCAGCCGGTCTCGTCAGTGTACTTCACGCCTGAATCGTCTCCCGCTCTGAAGTTTACATTTCCTTTATCGTTTCCTGGTTGGGGGTTCATAACGGCCTGATTCACAGATCTAGTATAGCATAGTTTTCTCGATGCGGTCAGCGGTAATCGAAACCGCGTCTCTTCCTTGGCAAGGAAGCATAATAGCCACTATACGATGACCGCGCGTGTTAGCGTCTAGTAACTAGTTCCTAGGAACTAACAGAGTGCCTGGGGCCAGAATCGAACTGGCGACGCTTGCCTCTTCAGGGCAACGCTCTACCACTGAGCTACCCAGGCGTTTTGGGTTTTGTCTCTGCAAGAATATATGAACTTTTTATTTATTTCAATATCCCACTCGCGCGGAATATTCCCTGAACCCAGCCGGTGATTTTCAAGAAAAGTTCCGTATTGCATACATATATATCTAGGGTGCCAAAGGGTAGGGAATCCCTCTTATGCTTGCCAGCGATGCTTCTTTTCCGGTATGTTTTAAAAAACTGTTTCAAAGGAATTTCTGTAACTTCCGACCAGTGCTTTTCGGCTTTTCGATAATCAAGATGTGGATGAATGTGGACATAACCACGAAACTTTGATTCCGGTACTTGGCATATCTTTCTCAAATATTTCATCATGAACTTTAACATTTTTGGGTCTCCGTTAGTGAAACGGACCAAACTTCTCTGCGTTTTCCCGCCCTCTGCCCAATAGAGGATTGATCCTATGAGCCACAGCTCGCGGTTGTTCAGACTGTCTATCTCTATTTCCGCGTCGTTAATTATTTTCTGACGTCGGCAATTCTCATTTGTCAGCCGTGTGATTCTGCGACGCTCAATAAGTTCTTTAGATACGCCTTTAGCTGAAAGTTTTTGCTTCTGTTGCTTTGTTAATTCAATATCGCGTACCCAGAAACTAGCGGTGCTCTTTGCAACGCCGAGCTTTTTGAATATATCGTTGATAGAATATCCTTGTGATCGGAGATTGCGAGCTCGCTGTTTTTCGACTGGTTTCATTATAAAATTATAAAGCAATATACTACACATAGTATATCTCATGGGTTCGCAGAATGCTAAATATGGACGGTGCAGGGTTCGAACCTGCGGCCCTTGCGATGTAAACGCAATGCTCTACCACTGAGCTAACCGTCCTCGCCAGAAATCTAATGGGATGAATAAACAGGTCGTCCCGATTTTGTGTTCTCGACGTGATTCTATCATGTCGGAAATTCTTGATGCATCAGGACAAAATCGAGGATCCTCGATTTCACAATCGCGCACAGCGCGAGTGAAATCGGGACTCTACCACCCCGACGCTTCGGTCGGAGCTCCGACTTTGACGTCGGAGCTGAGCTAAACGCCCGATGTTGAGCAAATGCGCGGGAGAGGATTCGCACCTCCACGGGGTTACCCCCACTACCCCCTCAAAGTAGCGCGTCTGCTGTTTCGCCACCCGCGCGGGATCAGATCAAAAATTGATACTTTCCCAGAATATAGAGTTTGCGAGTGAAAATCAACATACGACAAAAAACTGCCTGTCGGCAGTTTTTTGCTTATTCCTTGGACTCTTTAGCAACACCCGCGGGGGCGGTATCGCGGATCAGTTTCATTTTCTTTCGGATGTCGCGCTTGGCGCGGTTCCGAATATAGTAAAGCTTGGCGCGGCGGACATTGGCGCGTTTAACTATCTGAATTTTTTCAATCATTGGGGAGTGAAAAGGGAAGATGCGCTCCACGCCGTAACCGTCGCTGACTTTGCGGACAGTAAAAGTCGCAGTGATTCCCGTGCCGTGCTTCACGGCGATCACAGTTCCTTCAAAGGCCTGGGTGCGAAATTTGTCGCCTTCCTTGATTTTTTGCATCACACGCACCGTGTCGCCAGGTCTCGGGTCCACGCGGAGTGTTTTCAAGTGGTCTTTAGTGAATGCGTTCAGGAGTTGCTGGGTCATATTTACCCCGTTAGACGGGCCACATTCTTTAACTCTGGTATCTTAGTCTAAAAGCACGCTTCCGTAAACCCCGTTAGAACATGTGCTTCGCACTCTACGAATGAGAGTATCACACTTCCATTAGCGATCTCTACCGCAGACAGGAGTTGGTGGCGTTCTAACGGGGTAAAGTTGTTGTATGTGTAGCTGATGAAAGTTTCGGTCTAACGGGGCGAGCCAATCTTTTGTACAGGATTTTGGTTTGCTATGCAAGGGTCTGGCCCGCTAGTGCATTCTCAAGCTCTTCCGGCAGGTCTGCAGAAAACGTCAGCCGCTGTCCCTCGCGAAAACTGAAAGACAGCGACGAGGCGTGGAGGAAGTAGCGTCCAAGTTCTTTCAGGCATACATTTTTGCCGCCGTAAACTAGGTCTCCTGCGACTGGGTGCCCAATGGATGCCAGATGCACCCGAATCTGGTGCATGCGGCCGGTTTTCGGTTTGACTTCAAGGAGCGCTGTCTCGGCAAAGTTTTTGACCACGCGGAATTCAGTGACTGCTTCCTTAGCGTTTTTGATTTTTCCTTTTGGGGACTCAATGCCGACTTTGGTCGGGCTTTTGGCGAGTCGCCCCAGCGGCTTATCAATCACGCCATTTTTTTCTTTCATCGGCTTGCAGACAAGCGCGGTATAAATTTTTTCAATAGACCGAGATTTAAATATCTCTTTTAAGCGCAAAAAACTTTCCTGGTTCCGCGCAATGACCATCACACCCGAGGTCTGTTTATCCAGACGCTGTACGATTCCGGGGCGATAGGGGAGGCCGTGAACAGACCCCCCTTCGCGAAACGCCGCGGCGGGTAAATCGCCAACGTCTTTAGTTTCAGGAAATTTTTCAAGCAGCCAATCAACCAAAGTATAATCATCCGAGCGCTTGGATTGCGGTGAGCTCCATCGAACTATTTCATGCACCGGCATACCCGCCGGCTTACTCACTACAATTAAATCTGCATCTTGATAAATAAGTTCAACGTTTTTCATTTGTGCGCCATCTGCCAATCTTGAAAAAATTGCGGGCGAGAAGCTTTACACTTTTAACTAAACCACCCCGCGCTAAAGTGCGGAGTGTGGTTTAGTTCCAGTACAGATTTTTTCTAGTAACTGCACAGACCAAACAGACTTCGCCAAAAACCGCAAGCTGGAGTCGTGGGTTTAGTTGGCGGTACTGTTGGAGGAGGTGTCTGGCCGGATATTAGTGTGAGGAAGGTTGCCTCTGTACTGCCTTCAGCTGACCAGCCGCTCTGTAGTGAGGATGGATCCCAATCAATATACCACCACTTGTAACCATAGGAGTATGCTGGGCAAGCTACGCCTTGCGGGCAACGAACCACACCAGTAGAGCCAGTTGGCGCCTTGCCAAGAGAAGTGGCAACAGTTGTGGGTGCCGAACGGATGTTTAGGTTAATAGATGTTTGTACCGATGCGCCATCATAGATAGGGCCTGGAGACGGAGGTGGCGGAGGTGGCGGCGGCGGAGGTGTCGTGCCCACGCTAACACTTGCCGATTTTATTGCTGATCCTGCCGTTCCGGTACAGGTTAATGTATATGTCGTTGTGACGGTCGGACTCACTGATTCAGTTCCGGACAGCGCTTTAGTTCCGACCCAGCCCTCCGAAGCGGTACAAGTCGTAGCATTAGCCGATGACCAGGTAAGAGTGGACGACTGGCCCGGGGTGATTGTTGAGGGAGAGGCGGATAGAGATAGGGTCGGAGTGCCGGGCGGAGGCAGAGGAGGTGGAGTGGGTGGAGGTACGGGAGTAGGCAGCGCGTCAGTGCCGGAGATAAACTTGATTACATTGGCGGTATAAACGCTATTTTGCCAGGTGATAGTTCCGATGAACTTGTTACCAGCCGATACCTGGTCTAGAGTAATTGGATATCCTGATGCGTTAACTAAATTGGTGCCAGACATAACCTGAACAGGCACAACCGTGCCGGGGCAGAGTCTGCCAGCGATAGGCAAGAGTATCGTCTGCGACTGATTCATAGCGCCGCCATAGAACCATTTTATTTCGGCCGAAAATGTATTTGAAGGAGCATTCACGGTCGTCACACTGCCTGATATGCGTACCGAGCCCGATCCCAGAGGAGCTGTATTATACGAAGTCTTAATCGGTGGCAGAATTGTACCTGGAGGCAGGGTCGGCGGCGCGTGAGCGGTCAAAGAGAATCTAAGCACTGTGGCGGTAACTACGCCATTTTGCCAAGTAGCCGTAGCTCTAAAGTAGGCGCCCACAGGGACTTGGGAGAGAGTTATGGGTTGGCCTGCGAAGCTGATAATCGAAACATTAGATGGAACAACAACACTAATAATCTTGCCGGGGCAGAAGAACCCGCCGACTGGGATGGTTAATTGCGAATAGCTAGCCGTACTTCCTGCAGCAAAGCCGAAGAACCAGCGTACTTCAGCGGAGAGCGAGTTAGCCGACGGATCAATAGCCGTTACAGTACCAGCAAAGTTAACCGAGGCCGAAGATTGACCCGGGAGATATTTGTCTTGGGCCAGACTGGCTTGAGGCAAAGCGGAAACAGCCATGACAGCCAGAAGACTTAAAATGCCGGCGTATTTTGATAGATAGGAGAGTTTTAACATAATGGTCTATTTAATTTAATAATTTGCTAACTAGTTTTTACTTTTAACCTGTGACTTTTGGTTAATGTTAGTATAACTGATAGGCACAATCTAGGGTATCCCATCCTTGCCGCATGCTTACTTTGACGTCCACAGGTTTGATCTCTTAAATACCTTTCAGCAATTCATTGTGAGCCGCGCCAGTAGGTGCGGCAGGCATATCTCGCTGTCTGCTTCTCTCATAAGTTTGCAATTTACTGTTTGGTGAGTATCTACAACTCTATACGAACCTACGGCCTTGTCAATGTAAACTAAAAACTGTTGGCGTTGGAGGGATCGTACCTGCGGTCTCCACAACTTGCCCCGTTACAAATGTTTTTTGTGCGCCCACCAAGGATCGAACTTGGGGCCTCGTCGACTTGCCCCGTTAGACGTTATTAGTGCGCGGTGCAGGGAACGATCCTGCGGCCTCCACAATGTCAATGTGGCGCTCTACCACTGAGCTAACCGCGCAAATTGTCTAACGGGGTGAATCAACGACGCGCTCTACCACTGAGCTATAGGCGCTTTTCTAAATACTGGCTCGTATCTTATAGACTTTTCCCAGCTTCATCAATAGTACCAATGGTTATATTCTCCTGCTATTTGACCATATTTTTCTGGTTAGCACCATCTAAGACAAACGTCCTCTTCGCGTCGTATACTGGTAAGAGTGGCGAGAGTCCGTCTGTCTCTAGCAGATGCGCTGGCCCTCTCTCGCTTAAAGGGTCTAACAGCACAGTATATTAATCTTAATAGAAAACATCATGAGTATGAAAGCAACACAAAAGATGAGCATCATGTCCTGGTCGCTTCTTCTCTTGCTTCTCTCCACAACACCGATGGGGATAGCGTCTGCGGAGTCAGAGCAGAAAGAACAGAACAACGAAACCGCGTTGAAAATGAGGTCTGTCGTCGCAAATCCCCAACAGTCAGTGCGGGTTGAGCCCAACGGCAAGGCGCAGATTGATGGCGCCGCGGTCGGTTCTCTCTCCGGTGCAATTCTCGTAGCGAGCGTTTTTGGTCTTAACTTATCGGTTGATGGAACCAACGCGAAGGTGACGGGGCAAAACGGCGGAGTCGCCTCGTGGAGCGATATCAAGATCGGTGACGTTATCTCGGTCATGGGTGCAATTAACCCGACGACCGGCGTGATAGTAGCGACTAAGGTCGTTGACCGCTCCTTGCAAGGGGTAACGCCGGGAATGAGTCAAAAAGTTGAGGAGCTTCTTCGGCGCATTGCCCAGCTTCAGGAACAGCTGAATCGTATCCTCGGTCGCGGGGGCACGGACACGACAGCGCCGGTTATCTCCTTGGTCTCTTTCTCCGGTATTACCCAAACGGGGGCCGCGGTGAACTGGATCACCAACGAAGCCGCAACCAGCAAGGTCTATTTCGGCACTGGCTCGCCGCTTAATCTGGCCACTGCTTCAACAAATACGAATAGTTCGCTAGTCCTGAACCACTCTCTTGCTCTTTCCGGGCTCTCGGCGACGACAACGTATTATGTTGTTGTTGAATCGCGCGACGCGTCTGGCAACACAGCAACATCAAGCCAGCAGTCATTTGTGACGTCTAATTAAAACAGACGTCCGAAGGACGAGAAATCGAAAATCCGTCCCGACGGTACCGTCGGGACGGATTTTCTTATTCTTGGTTTGAATAATTTATAGCTTGCTTGATCGCAGTTTCAAGTTCTCCTGGGGCGTCCGTTCCGATGCGGTAAATTTTCCCGTTTTTCATGGTTATCTCAACCGCGTCAAAACCGGAAACATTATAAATCCACATATAGGGCCACAGCCACAATCGTATTCCCCATCCGTAATACCAATGATTCTTTACGGTTTTGGCCGATATTATTTCCCTGACTGGAAACTTTTTCCAGAAAATGCCGTAGCCAAACTTTAATCGCAGATAATTTTCATCAATCGTGACTTTAAGCGTTGAAAAAGACGCGAGCATAAATAGGATCAGCGCCATTACAGCGATAATGGCAAAGTTAGAACCAATCTCCGTTGAGATAACCCCATAAAGCCAAACGTAAAACAAACCAAGGGCGAGCAAGATCAACAGTATTAGATATCCAATTTGAGTGTGTTTGTATGAAGTCATGGATTTATAACTCAAGAAAGAAAATGACGGCCATTGGCAGAAGCGCGGCGCCAATTTGGAGCGCCAGAATAAGCAGCGCCTGCTTTGGTCTCTGCGGCAACCACTTAATCGCAAAAAATGCTATCATCAGCACTTCTAAAACCATCCAAATCTGAAAGATATGTGCGGCCGTTCCCTCGTCCTCCTCTCGGGCAATGCCGAAGATAGTAATGTAAATAACTAGATACGCAAAAAAGACGAGCGGAATCACTATGGGAATCCAAGCGCTGGGCTTTTTTATTATTGAATCCATATTGGTGGTGACGATTGGCGGAACTTTGAACCGGTGGTGGCAGGAAAAACGTTGAGTTTCAGTCGTCTTGATAGGATTGTAATGGATTTACGTCGAGTTCACAAGGAAAATCCAGCCTATTTTGACGTTCCGGCTTTCGCCCAGAAGATTTACTAGCATTTCCTGTTATCCACAGATAACGATAAATACATATTGACAAACGATAAGCAATAAATTAAGATGAAAATATAAAAATTTATAAGAACCACCCATGAAAAAAAGCTCAACAGTATTTCTTCAGGTAGTCATTATGCTCATCGGCATCGTGGCGCTGGCTATCATGATCCGGTTTCCCTTGACCGAGGGGAGAGCCATAAACTTAGACCTGTTTAGCATTTACTCTGATCCATTCATCATATATGGGTACGCGGCATCTATCGCATTTTTTGTTGCGCTGTATCAGGCATTTAAATTGCTCGGATACATCGGGCAAAATAAAGTATTCTCACTAAGCTCTGTGAAAACTTTAAGGACTATAAAATACTGTGCAATCACATTAAGCATCTCAATTGTAATGGCGGCATTGTACATAAGGATATTTCATGCCAAAGATGACGATCCGGCGGGCTTTATTGCCATAGCTATTTTGGCTACTTTTACTTCTATCGTAATCGCCACTGCCGCGGCGGTGTTTGAAAGAACTTTACAAGGTGCCGTAGATATAAAGTCCGAGAACGACTTAACCGTTTAACGCTATGGCAATTATCATTAACATCGACGTCATGTTGGCGAAGCGGAAGATGAGCGTCACCGAGCTTGCCGAGAAAGTCGGCATCACAATGGCCAATATTTCTGTTTTGAAAAACAGCAAGGCAAAAGCAATTCGCCTCTCAACGTTGGAGGCAATTTGCAAGGCTCTAGAATGTCAGCCTGGTGACATATTGGAATATAAAAAGTAAGAACAGTATTTGTAGAATCCAAAATCACGCGAAATATTTTTGGTTCAAACTTGGTAATTTGGCGGGGACGATGCCCGGAACTTTGAACCAAATATATGGCTTAAATTCGAGAGTCTTGATAAAAGTATACAGAAACTAAGGGCTATCTACAAAGTTCACCCCGAGTGGTTTGAGGTACCCAGGCCGAAATCAGGTAAGGGGCAGAATGCATTGGATTATTCTGTTTAACCTGAAACAAGCATAGCTACTCAGATTGGCTTACAATTCTATTCTGCGGTAAACATTGTATAGGATCCCGATTCGCTAATAGATATATCGCGAGACTTTCTATGGTTTTTATAATCGAAGTTTCTTGTCAGTTTTTCCAAGTGTATTTTGTCCTTGGCCACCACACAGTCAGTGCTGTTTGAAAGTATTAAGGAATTTATGTCCCTGACCTGCTCCTTATCTAATTTCATATAATATTCTGATTTTGATTTCATGCTTGGTTTTATGTAGAGACAAATATCTGGTCTCAAAGGAAAATATACCGTCGAGTGAGGTGACAATAATCCATTCAGTTTCGATGTCGATATTGTAAAACAAGGACTGTCGGAAGTAACGAAGGAAGTACCTTTTGGAGCTACGAGAAATAGCCACTGCATTTCAAATATTTTCTTGGCATGCTGATCTATCTTGAGAAGACCTTTTGAATGACCTGTCTTAGTGAGACCGATCCTGACCGTATCACCATGTATTGCCTCGAAAATTTGTGAATTTATTTCTTCCTGTGTCATTTTACTTATCATATCCAGAGCGTCTCTCTCCATTTTATTCTGTGGGTTATGTTCAAGTATTTTCTCTTTGGACATATGTACTTTGTCCGGTGAAGAAAGGTCATTTCTCATAAAATATCGAGTAGTAGCCTCAATCAATTTGTTTGTCTCCTCTCTGTGTCGTGGGGTTCTTGTGTACTGCAAAGCAACGTAAAAAGCTATGCATCTTCGAGCTTCGATGCCGGAGGTAAGTTCTTGGCTCAATGTATTTATACCCCTGATTGCGTCGATGCCTTTTGTATCAATAATGGCCGTAACTTCTTCTGGGAGATAGGACCTCTCACCATCATCCTCAAGCACATTGAAATCATCTCTCCAAAATAATTTGGTTTTTGTATTTCCAATGACACATCTATTTTCTGGTATGACAAAAATGTTGAGGTGGTTTTGAGTGCCGTCTATACGCCATTGCGCTAGGTATTTATCTTGAACAATGTGATGTTTCGCCACAACTTTTATGATTCTAATGGTGTGTTCCAAAATGCTTCCGCTACCTCCTTTTTCTTTTTTCGTTCTGCATCCAGTTCCCGTCTAAATTGCGAACCCAGCATATCTGCAAACCGATTTTCAATCTCCTCAATTCTTAAATATGAGTCGCGGGCTTTACTGCTGTGTTCATTAGAATCTTCATTATCTTGTGTTTCTAATGACAAATAATTGTTTATATTTTTACTGCTTAGATTGTAAGTGTAATCTTTCCAATCTTCTGCCAATTGGAGAAGATGCACCTTGTCATGCTTATATTTTTCTTTTAGTCGAGTGTACCAATCTTTCATCCTCAACACTTCAGGATCATCACTGTCTTGTCCGTAGGACACTTTGTTTGTCGTTCGATAAGAACTCAACATGCTTTCAGCAAATTCTTCTAACTTCTCGATTCTTTTTTCTGGTGTTCCTCCAGCAAGTGTTTTTAGAACCCACCAGACAATTACCCCAGCAATGATTATATAAATTATGGTCATGGTAATTTTGCTATATTTTACAACGGTTCAAAGTTGCCAATCTGGCGGAGGAGGTGGGATTTGAACCCACGGACCCCTTGCGGGATCAACATCTTAGCAGGATGCTCCGTTCAGCCAGGCTCCGGCACTCCTCCTTCGGGCTTAGTGTATGCTAACTTTTGTATCTTTCCAAGTGCTTTGGATTGTGCGATTTAAAAGTAGAAAAATAGCTATGAAGATCTTTTTTGCTGTCCAGTCGGACATCTTTCCTTTGTGCCATGCGCGGATGCAATCCTTGAGTTTTGAGAATTTTGTACACTGATTGGCGCAAGGGGTCAGAATGGCTTGTAAAGGCTAATTTCTTATATATGTAGTATTTGTTGCGTACTTTATAACGATGAATAATGACGCATCCATCTGTATCAATAAGGCCGCGGACACACGCGATCTGCAGTTTTTTTCTTCGCATAATCCATCGCGGTATATTCACTTTTTGCTTTACTTTATTTCCTCTTTTTAGGCCTAGTATCTTGGTGCAAAACCCTACTAATTCGGTTCTGGATACAACGATATTAACCGCAGAGTATTTTATATTATTGTATAAACTTGCACGCAGGCCAAACAGCTTTTGTATCAGTGCAACCACAAATGTCACATAGCCCTTGTCGCTTTCGCGATTGAGCGTGATAGTCACTTGGCGATTTGTGATTCCCCCATCGCCTAGTGCGATACCAACAAATTCAGCCAAGAGAGGGGACCGCGACGGCTTTCGGATAGGCAATCGTTGCAAAATGGAGTGCGGTTTTCTCTTACCCTCTCTTTTCCACCATGCGCGCCACTGTTTCTTTCGGTGTTCCGGACTCCCACCAACACGTCCATATTTTTTGAAGGTGGCGTTTCCTCCTATTTTGGCCGCTTTTGTTGTTGACCAGAAGTTATCGCGTATTTCAATATGTTGGGGGAAGGGAATATGAGCGCGCCTTGCCAGTGCCCTTACCGTACCAAGCGGCATTGTGAATTTTTCTCGCCTCCAATCGCTAAGAGTCTTCTCAGATACTCCAATTTGCCTCGCAAGAGCTTTCCAGTTTACGTGGAGGTTTTTCTTGATTCGTTCAAGGAACCTCTTCTGTGCGTCTTTAGAAAAAACAGCGCGCTTATTTTTATTAAACGATTCAGCCATGTCTCAATTATAGCATAGCCTTGCCAGAGTACTCAAAGACTTTCTTGAGGCCGAATTGTTGGCTACTCTATTTTCATGATGTTACTCCATTTTCTTATCGGGCCTATCAAGGCGGAGTGGTTTTACTCCGAAATAGACCACTAAGGCAATGACCAGAAAATCAATGGTAGTGCTTACCAAATCGCCCCAAAGAAATTACGCTAATCCGATTGCAAGCGACGCATCTTTGAGATTCCCAATCCGTCCCAGAATAGTACCAAGAAGGGGATTTCTGGGGATTGCTGTGAATGTTCAGTTTATGCGTCTCGGTCAGCCAATTTTATCTCTTCTCGAAAGTTTCTATGTAATCGAGCAATTCTTTGAGTTTGCAGGTCGCGAGTCCAATGACGGTGTCGGCGCATCCATAGTACACATAGAGGTCCTGATTCACAACAGCACCGCTACATGCGGATTGGCGCTACCATATTGGAAAAGGAAAGGTCAAGCCCACGCAACCGAAAATGGGATCATGATCATGGCTATAGCAAAGGATAGAATACAAAAGAGAATCACAATCCATTCCTCTCTCGCGCGCCGTTCGAAGAGCGACAGTAGCAGCAACGGACAGAGTATTTGCCAGATAACAATTAGCGGCAGGAAGTACCAAATGGGATGATACGCACTTCTCCATAAGAGCGCAAAAGTTATTAGTGACATTGTGAGAAGCCACAAAAGAAAGTTCCTAGGCAGCGGTAGCGCGCGTTTTTGCGACAATGAGACAGCAGCTATTGCTACGCCAAGAGCGCTGATCGGCGCTGAATACAGAAGCTGCCATAGAGTAAGACTGCTCGATATATCGCGTAAGTAAAAAAGATACTTTTCGAAGAGCGCTGAGGCATACAGAGCGGGTGCATTCCACCAAAAGGGATTCAGCATCACACCCAGTACGCCAGCCGCTACGATAGTAAGCGCAGCCCGTCTATCTGCGAAAAGTAGAAAGAAAAACTCTGCCGCAAGAATGACTGCACTGATATCAAGACGTGTGAGCAGGGCAAGTATGCTACAAATGAAGAGCAAAGAGTATGTCCTCCAGGAGCCGCCTTTCTCAGAAATATGCCACGCCAATAGAATGGCGAGAGGAAGTATGAGTGACACCAATGCAGAAGGGGGCGTTGCTCGAAAAAGCAAGAATGACGCTGAATCACATAATAAAACAAAACCTACACAGACCCACCACAGCGAATGCGGTCTCAATACATATGCGAGTGTCACCAACCCCGCCATACATAAGGCCATTGCAATAACCATGATGGCATTCAGCGCCTGCAACGATGGGAGATGTGTGATAGCCGATAGATACGCAGTAGGCACCACAATGCTTGCGCTTGGGTACAAAAAGACACTATGCACTGGCGAGGAAATCGCGGTTTCCCAATACTCTGTTGTTGCTGACGCCCATACCGGGGCGTCATAAAAAGACATTAATCTAACGCAATACGTGAGGAGCAAAATCGCAAGCAGTAAGCTGCCTGTTCCTATGCCAAGCGTACGGACCATAAAGATGCGAGGTGGGATATAAACAGATAACATTTTTAGGACTCTCGGGTCTGCAGATACTAAAGTTTTCTGGCCGAAAGGGTGCAGGACTCTAACCGGCAAGCCCCTTGCGGGGCCCTAGTTTTCAAGACTAGCGCTATATTTTGCCTCTTCGGCAAAATCCATGGGTATTCTTGACTGCCCAGAGCGGAAGCGGGAGGATTCGAACCTCCGGTACCCGTAAAGGTACTCCGCTTTTCAAGAGCGGTGCGATCGTCCACTCTGCCACGCTTCCGCTCTGGGCAGTACTTAGGGGGGAGCCCGTCAAAAGCAAAGACATTTGCTTTTGACCCACTCACCTAACCTTCCAGTGAAGTCAAAATACCATGTTTCAGCGAATAATCAATTTACTAACGTGCCGCGACGAAGGCCCAAACCTGTTTGGCGCCCGCCGCTTTCAGAACGCGGGCGGCTTCTTCAATGGTGGCGCCGGTGGTTGAAACGTCGTCAACTAAAATCGCGGTGGTTCCTGGGGGGATTTTATCTGCGACGCGGTAGATGCCTTTGGCGTTTTTAATGCGTTGCTCGCGGTTCGGCATCTTGGTTTGATGGTCGCGATAGGTTGTCCGCAGAAGCGTTGTGGTGTTGATGGGAATATGCAATCGCATTTCCAGTTCTCGCGCCAGCAATTCCGCTTGGTTGAAGCCGCGCTCCCGCAGACGCTTTGGGTGCAATGGGATCGGAATCAAAAGAGAACGCGGGGGAGTCGGAATGGCGTAGAAACCAAGCGAGTCCGTAATCTCTTTGGCCAAGATTTTTGAAATTTCTTTCGCGCCGCCGAATTTGAATGTGTGAATTAACTCGCGAGTGAAATGGTCGTGATACCGGAGAGGCGCCATAAACCGGCGCAGACGCGTTTCGGGTTTGCAGGGCTCGCAGATTGAGCCGTCGGGTGAGCGTTTTTCGCAAACGAAGCAGGTCGGGGCTGTTGCGGCCAGAGCCGGGCGACAGTTTTCGCATGTAAAAGCGCCCTCTCTCCCGCAACCGACGCATTTTTTGGGGAATAGAACATCCAGGATAAATTCTGTGACAGATTGCAGCATGGGGAGATTATCGCATGTGTAAGATAGTGCGCAACGATCAAGGCCTGCTACTTAAATACTGTACAGTATTTAAGTAGCAGATGTATTTATAAACAGTTGCTCCGGCAAAATCTCTGGCGGCTGTCGGCCTTTGGCGGAACTCGACGACAGCTAATAAAAATGCTATCTATAGGTTGATCTTTGAATTAGTCTGCGGCGCTCACAAGGTCGTGTACCCCATTAGTTTTTGAGCGTCGCAGACAGCAGTTTGATCCAATCACACTGCATCATCAGAAGGAAAGGAGAAGTTTATGTTGTGGACTATTACCATCGTTCTTCTGACCATCATAGTTTTTGTTATCGCTGTTGGTATTGCTTGGTTCGCGGCCCGGGCGGGCGCCGAGGCCAGACTGCGTCGCCTGATGCTCCATGTCATTAAGCAACCCAATGGGGCACGGCCGACTTTAGCGGGGGTTTGTATGGAGACAAAGCGGCAGTCACCTGGGTGCACCTTATCGGCAGTTGAAAAACTGCTGGCAGAAAGTGTGCAGAGGGGATATACAACAACCAAAGCAAGCCCCGGTTCGGGTATCTATACCTACCACCTAACCGAGCGCGGCGAGGCCGAGGCATCGCGACACCGGGGAGGATAATCCATCCGAGTTCTTAAGAGGCGTCAGCGCGAGATTCTCAAAGCTCTCCAATCTCTCGGAGGAACGGCGACGACGAAGGACATCGCCAATAGGACCGGCCTCAACATCAACGGCGTCTCCCAATCTCTCGGAGCCCTCTATGATTATGTGGGCTATGCCGGTGGAACCGGCGGCGCTGCTATCTGGCGGCTGTTGGATCCGCCATCTTAGACCGTATGGTTCGCCCAGCGGTCTTCTGTTTTCTATCCTTGCTTTGCTGTACTGTAGTTACGGGGCGCTTCTTAATTTAAATTTTCTGACGGGGTATAATGGGCGCATCGGGTTTATGCTCACCGCTGGTTTTTTCTTGCCATGGCTTTTGAATTCATCAAAAAAATCTCACTGCCGTCATTCTCCTCTATACTGATGCCAGGCAGGCGCAGTTTTGTGGGTATTGACATTGGCTTTTCATCGGTCAAGGTTGTACAATTAAAGAAGGAAAACGAGCGCGCGATCCTTGAAACATACGGCGAATTAAAGACTACTCCATATCTGCGTTCTGTTGAGGGCGGAGTTGGCGGGGGATTTTTACGATTCAAGGATTCCGATATCATTGAAATGGTGATGGATGTGATGCGTGAGTCTAATGTCACAACGCGCCAGGCCGTTTTTGCGGTTCCGTCTATCTCCTCATTCGTGACCTTAATTACAATCCCGACTAAGGATAAGGAAGAGATTGCGCGAGCAGTGCCCTTCGAAGCGCGCAAATATATCCCGATTCCCATTGCCGAGGTATCGCTTGATTGGCAGATCATTGATGAAGATGAAGGCGCGGCCCCTTCTGCAAAGACCAAGGTGCTCTTGGTGGCTGTGCCAAAAGAGGTGACAAGCAAGTTTGAGCGGATTGCCAAAGGCGCGAATTTAACTCTGGCGGGTTTGGAAATTGAGACTTTCGCGATTGTGCGCTCGCTGATTGGCCGTGAGAAGACGGTCTCGGCTCTCATCAATTACGGTTCGCAATCAACCACAGTCGCTGTCGTTGATAAGGGGGTGGTGATGCTCTCGCACAACTTGGACCGCGGTTCCAATGCCTTGACCAACGCCCTGGCGCGAGGTTTGAATGTGACAGAAGAACGCGCCGAGGTATTTAAGCAGGAGATCGGCCTGTCGGATCGCCCCGAGGATCGGGAAATCACCGGTGTCATGGGTCCCTTAGTGGACATTCTATTTTCAGACATTGAAAGGATTTTGCATGCCTATAACCGCACCACCGAGCGCCGCATTGAAAAAATTGGTTTAACGGGCGGGGGGTCGCGCACCAAGGGGTTGGTGGATTATACGGCGAAGCGCTTCGGGTTAGAAACGATTGAGGCCAATCCATTTTCTCGGGTGACCTATCCGGCATTCATGCAGCCGATTTTGAAAGATGTGGGGCCATCATTCGCGGTGGCTGTGGGGCTTGGCCTCCGCAATATCACGCCAAAATGAAATGCAAAGTGCAAAAATCAAAAATTAAAATTTCGGAAGCCGCACCTAGTGCGGCCACAATAAATTTACATTTTGATTTTTACATTTTGATTTACTGACATGCCTGACGGTCTTATTTCTCAACAAGCACGAGTCACGATCACCATTGGTAAAACCATGGGTGGGCTCTTATTTGTGATTGGGGTTCTGGCAACGGCATTGTCGCTTTTAGGCACGGGGGGCGTTTTTCTCTATAAGGGCGTATTGCAGAAGCAGCTGGATGATCCGGCGAACGGCTTGAAAAAACAGGTGTCTGATCTTGAAGATAAGCTCCGCACCTCCGGCGTCAATCAGCAGATGCTTGATTTGGATAAGAAATTGACGAGCGCGCGTCAAGTTCTAGCCGGCCATGTCGTATCGTCGAATGTGCTGGACTTGCTGGAAGAAAATACTTTAACCCAGGTGCGCTTTTCGTCGTTTGCTTTTGCGGCGCCCCCTCGGCAGGTTGACCTGACTGGTGAAGCGGCCGGCTATGAGACGCTGGCCCAGCAAGTGCGCGTGTTTGAATCATTGCCGGATGTTGATGCCGTCAGCTTCGGCGGTTTGCAGTTGGGGGAGAAGGGACTGTTGTCTTTTAAGATGAGCATTGTGGTTAATCCGACGCTACTACGGTGGCGCGGCCAATAATTATATGTCACGGCTGACTGTTTCTGTAATTCTTATCTTAATCGGCATCGGGGCTTACTTCTTTTTCTTTACTGACCAGTGGAATGCCCTGCAAGAAGTCCGTCTGGATACACAGGCGGCCAATGACGCGCTTACGCAACTCACGGAAATTTCCGCCAAGGCCGATAATCTGCGGGAGGTCTATAATTCGGTGAAGCAGGAGAATAAAGATAAACTGGCTAAGATGGTTCCTGTGGGTCCCGATACGACAAGCTTGGTCACAGATTTTGATCAATTGGCTGTACGGAATGGGCTTCTGATGAAATCCATAGATTTCGGCGGAGTGGGGAGCGGGAAAGCAACGCCGCAGACAGGAATGGCGCCCGACTTAAAGATTGGCGCCTATACACTCCCGATCAGCTTGGAAGTGAGCGGGTCGTACGACGCATTTCGCCGCTACTTGGCTGATCTGGAACTTAATCAGCGTATCATTGACATCTCGTCGCTGAATTTCGGCGCCACCGCCAACGGGGTCTATTCTTTTAGTGTTCACGCAGAGGGATATTATCAGTAGTCGTCATGGCTAACATTTTTGTTGTATGAATACAAAGAAGATCATCATCGGCGGTGTTGTTATTGTCCTGGTGAGCGTGGGGATTTACTACTTTGCGGGGAGCCAGGGGGCGCCTCCGGCGTATGGGACAAGCGGCATCGTCGTTCAGACTCCGTATGGACTGCAAGTGGCGAGTGAGATTGCGGAATTTGATAAAATTCGCAAGATCTCGCTCAATTTCGCCCTTTTTGACGATAAACTTTTCCAGGCGCTACATTCCGCCGGATCGTCGGCTTCTTCAACGATGGCGCGCGGCCGCGCTAATCCTTTTGTGCCGTTTTGATTCACCCCGTTAGAGAATCTAAAAGACGCATGCTTTTTTTCATGAGAGTCCCTTTCCCACGACCTGCTTTATCTCTCGCGCGGTCTCGTAGGCATTCTCTAACGGGGTTTACCCCGTTAGAGAATCTATAACAGTTGCTGATGTATATGAGAAGTTTCTCCCCAATACAATCTTTATTCCAAAGGCGGTCTTATAGGCATTCTCTAACGGGGTTTACCCCCCATATCGCGCTATCCATTGAAAATTAGAAATTTTAGCTGATATGCCGAAGCAAAATTTATTGGATACGTTGGTGAGCCGGGGCCTTGTTCTCCTCGATGAAATCGGGGCTATTAAAGCTGATGCCAAAAAGCAGGGGTTATCAATTGAAGATACGCTGTATAAGCGCGGGGTGGATGAGGAGGCGATTTTGGAGGCCAAAAGCGAGATTCTGGGATTCCCCACTAAAAACCTGATGGGCACCAAGGTGCCCTTTGATGTTCTGCGCGAAATTCCCGAGGAGTCGGCGCGCTACTATCAGTTTGTGCCGTTGGGAGAAGCGGGAGAGGAGCTGGAGATTGGTATGGTGCATCCAGATGATGTCTCCGGCCAGCAGGCCTTAAAATTTATTTCCGCCCGCCTGCGCCGGGCTTTTAAAATATTCCTGATTAAGCCGACGGATTTTCAAATGATTCTGCAGGAATATAAATCAATCGGCGGAGAAGTTACCAAGGCCCTCACGCAATTTGAGGAAGAAACCAAAGACGAAAACTTAATTTTGACGCAAACCGAGCGCGATCTAACAAAGGGGCTTCTTTCCGAAGATGCGCCCATTGCCAAGATTGTGGATGTGATTGTCAAGCATGGTGTGGATGGTAGGGCATCGGACATTCACATTGAACCCCTGCAGGACGGGGTTCGCGTGCGTTTTCGCTTGGACGGAGTTCTCTATACCAGTTTGAATTTGCCGAGCTCGGCTTTGCATGCCATTGTTAACCGCGTCAAAATTTTAACTAAAATGAAGATTGATGAGACGCGGATCCCGCAGGACGGCCGCTTTCATGCGCGCGTCGGGAACAAAGATATAGATTTCCGTGTCTCAACTTTGCCGACTCCTTTTGGCGAGACAGTCGCCATTCGCGTGCTTGATCCTGACGCCGGTGTAAAAACTCTGGCGGATCTGGGTTTTCAAGGCCGGAATTTGGTGGTCGTGCAGGAAAGCATCAAGCGCCCGTATGGCATGATTTTAATTACCGGCCCCACGGGCTCTGGAAAATCAACCACCCTCTATGCGCTCCTGCAGCTTCTGAATCGCGAAGGGGTGAACATCATCAGCTTGGAGGATCCAATTGAATATTTTATTCCCGGTCTCAATCAATCGCAGATTCGGCCCGAGATCGGTTATGACTTTGCCACCGGCCTGCGGAATATCTTGCGCCAGGATCCAGACATCATCATGGTCGGTGAGATTCGCGACAAAGAAACGGCGCAGCTCGCCATGCAGGCGGCTCTCACGGGGCATCTTGTACTTTCCACCCTCCACACCAATAACGCGATTGGAGTTATTCCGCGTCTGATTGATATGGGCGTGGATCCGTTCTTGATTCCTTCAACTCTGATTTTGGCGGTAGCCCAGCGGTTGGTGCGGAAACTTTGCCCGGACGCGCGAAAATCCATTGAAGGCGGCCCTCTTCTGCAGTTTGTGGAAGAAGGAGTTGCGGCCATGCCGGAGATGGCGCGCAAGGAAGTGACCAGCCGCAAACCCTGGACAATGTATCGATCAGACACCTCGCCTGGCTGTCCTAAAGGGACGAGCGGCCGCATCGGGATTTTTGAAACCCTGGCCATGACCCCATTGCTCGAGCAAATTATTGCCGACGGCCCCAGCGAGTCCAAAATTCTTGAAGAGGCCACAAGACAGCAAATGATAACCATGCGCGAAGATGGAATCCTGAAAGTTCTTGATGGTACAATAGGTGTCACCGAGTTGATGGAGGTAACATAAGACCACACATATGCCCGAGGAACAAGGAGCTAAAGTTAAAGTGCTGATTGTGGATGATGATCCGTATATTCTTGATATGTATGAGTTGAAATTTCGCGAGGCGGGGTTTGAGGTCACGACCGGCACCGATGGCAAAGAGGCACTCGAAAAAACACTGGCGGGCGCTCCTGCTGTGCTTCTCCTGGATGTAGTGATGCCGGTTTTTGACGGGTTTGAGGTTTTGCGGCGGCTGAAAGAGAGCGGAGGGCTTGCCAAAACCAAGGTGGTGCTTTTGACAAACTTGGGCCAGCGCGAGGATATTGAGCGCGGGACAGAGCTGGGCGCCGTTGAATATATTGTTAAGGCCCATTTTACGCCGAGTGAAGTTGTGGC
>Ga0209542_10007971_pt1 | contig 19934 bp, 16 predicted proteins | sample RifCSPhighO2_01_FD_184028 | JGI IMG/M metagenome (GOLD analysis project Ga0209542, IMG submission 184028) | Soil microbial communities from Rifle, Colorado - Rifle CSP2_plank highO2_0.1 (SPAdes) (version 2) | ecosystem: Environmental > Terrestrial > Deep subsurface > Rock core/Sediment ...
TGCGTAAGTCTCAAATTCTTCTCCGGGTAGTCTGACCAAGGCTAATCCAACACAAAGTTGAACAGCAGGATGCCATGAACCACGGAGAAGAATGTGCGACCTACAAAATTTAGCATAGAATGTCTGACCGTCTCGCAAGAAATAGTATTGACGGCGGAAAAATAATATATCTGTGCGACCTGGGTCTTATTAAAGAGCTAAAATTCCCGACGTTTTGGTTCGACGCTACGCCACAAGGTAAGTTTATGTTAAATATTGCTTTTGGGCAGAGCAAATACTATGTGGATAATCTTTCAGAGAATGTGAAGCGTGGACTTCGACAAAAGGTAAGACGAGGCGAACAAAGCGGTCAAGCTCCGACGGGATATTTGAATGACAAGTTGAACAAGAAAATTATTCCCGATGTGGAAAGGTTTCGCCTCGTCAGAAAAATGTTCGAAGTCTACGCTACTGGAAATTATTCTCTGAAAGATACAAGGAATTTGCTCGCACAAAAGGGCTTGGTGTCTAAAAATGGTAAAGTTCTTACTGTTTCAAACACGCAAATGATATTGAAAAATCCTTTTTATTACGGAATGTTTTTATTTAACAAAGAACTTTACCAAGGAAAGCACGAGCCAGCGATTTCAAAGAAACTTTTTGATAAATGCGCGGAAGTATCGGCGAGGAATGCTCACCCGATGAAGCGAGGAATTAACAAACATGTTTTTCGCGGAATATTTTTGTGTGAAGAGTGCGGTTGTGGTATTACCAGCGAAGTACAAAAAGGTCATACCTATTATCGTTGTACTAAAAAGAAAGGTGTCTGCACACAAAAATATATCCGCGAAGAATTCCTCGCCGAACAAGCGAATGACATTACCAAAAAAGTTTCTTTGCCGTCCGAGTGGAAAGAATTCATGCTCGCTGAACTGGAAAAGGAACAAGCGAGCAGTTTCCACTCTGACGAGCTTTTCGTTCAAAATCTGAAAAATCAAATCAAAAGTGTTGAGGAGACGCTAGATAGGCTTCTTGACGCTCATTTGGATAGCACCATTACAAGCGAGGAGTATATCGGCAAGAAGCAAAAGCTCCTCAACCAAAAGATTGATTTTTCAGAGAAATTGAAGGATTTTGAACGAAAAGGCAATCGCTGGCTCGAACTTTCTCGTCAATTCATTTTAGACAGTAACCAAGCCATAATTATCGCTTCCGAAGAAAATCTCGAAGCTAAAAGAGATTTTCTTAAAAAGATTGGTTCGAACCCCCGCCTCGCGTCCCGCTCGCTCCTTTTGGATTTCAAAAACCCTTGGGCTATTCTCTCGGAAACCTCCGTCGCGTCGCTTTGCGACGCTCCGCATTTTGGCGAAAACGGCGATTCTATTTTTTGGCTGCGGGACTTGGAATCGAACCAAAATTACTGCTTTCAAAGAGCAGTGTCCTGCCGTTAGACGATCCCGCAATATTTTATTTAATACTTTGAACGATAGCTTCTGTCCATCCAGTAACCTGCCTAAGAATGGTAGAGCTAGCGTTTACTTTAACTCGTAGTAGACCATAATACAAGTCTCCAATATTTTTTCTATTTGTTTTAATTGGAGTTTTTTTGAAATAAACTTTGTTAAATTTATCTAATGGAAACTCGGTAACTTGAGACCAATAATTTCTGGTTTTTTCAACATTATTTTTACTATTTTCGTGAATATATATTTCAAACCTAATTATATCTTTAGCAACTTTACACGATTCCATTAACCATTTAATAAAAACTTTAATCATTCGTGGGTCAGAGTTATTGAAGTTTATACCTGTCCCCGGATAATATTCTTTTTCCTTAGATCCCTCTGCCCAGTATAAAATAATTCCAATCAGCCATAACTCTCTTTTGGTTATATGGGTTATGTCTTTCAATGCTCGCTCACGGATTTTTTGCATCCGTTCTAATCTCTGTCTATGTTTAGCCTCACCGCCCCTTTTTGAGGCAGCTAATTTTTTCGCCGTCAGTCTTTGAAATTCAGACACAGATAATTTAACTTCTCGAAACCATTCGGTAAGAGTGGACTTTGCAACAGGAACTTGTTTCAAAATCTCAGAATATGTTATCCCCTTTTTACGTAAAGTAATGGCTTTTTCTTTTTTTATATGAACATGAGTCATATATATAATTATATCATAATTAGTGTTCAATAATATGTGGATAAGTATCAGTTACTTTTGTAAGCAAACGTGGGTCTGAATGCAGTAGTTAGCCACTGGTGGTATAATGTTGTGTATGGAAAATAAGGATTACAAAAGTTTTTTACCAAATATAATACCAGTCGTGATCGTCTTTGTTTTGCTCGGCGGTTTTCTGGCATACGAGTTCATGCAAATTTCTACATTAACAAAAAATGTGGGTTTATTATCTGCAGAACTGGCATCTACAACAGCTCTGCTGTCACAGAACACAAAAGAACTCTCCCAAAACATTACAGACTTGCGCGCCCAAACCGTAGGACTGTCCAATACACTTTCCAGCACACAACAAAATATTGATGCCGTTAAAACGCAGGTTGGTGGAGTTGAACAAACTGTCGGTTCCATTTCCGGCACTGTCGGCACTCTTCAAAAACTCTCACAGACAGACCCTGAACTTCTGAAAAAATATTCCAAGGTCTATTTTATGAACGAAAACTATACACCGGCACACCTAACTCAAATACCGACTGATTATCTGTACAGCACAACGCGTCCCGAACAATTCCTGACGGAGGCATGGCCACACCTCAAGAACCTTTTTGATTCGGCAAAAGCAAGCGGAGTGACGCTCTACGCCAAATCTGGCTATCGATCATTTGCGGAACAGCAATCACTCAAATCCATGTACACTGTTGTTTACGGCGCTGGCACTGCCAACTCATTCTCCGCAGACCAAGGATATTCGGAGCACCAGATCGGAACAACATTGGACTTTATTACTTCTGGACTTGGCGGAGCCCTTAACGGTTTTGAAAACACACAGGCCTACCAGTGGCTACTCGGGAACGCCTATCGTTTCGGCTTTGTGCTCTCTTATCCAAAAGGCAATAGCTACTATGTCTACGAGCCATGGCATTGGCGTTTTGTGGGCGTGAAACTAGCCACTTACCTCCGAGACAGCAAACTGAACTTCTATGATATGGACCAGAGAGAAATAGACACATATCTGGCCAATACATTTGATTAATCTAGGAAATAGGAGAGTATTGTGATACAATATAAATTATGAAAAATATTATTATGGCAATCTTAGTTATTGCTGTTGTTGGTTTCGTCGGATATTTTATTATCAAAAGTTCACCTCGTACTGCGGATGTTGCAAAAGTAGAGGACAATGTAACCAGTACAACCACTCCACAAAGTGATGGACAAACGAGTGGAACGCCAGTTGTGGAAAAAAATAAGGCAGAAACTATCATAGGAAAATCCATTAATGAACGTGATATTATGGCTTACCACTACGGCACGGGCGATACGGAACTTCTGTTTGTTGGCGGTATACATGGCGGATACTCATGGAACACATCTCTCGTGGCTTACGAGACACTGGACTATTTGAAAGCCAACCCGAGTGTGGTTCCTGCCAATGTAAAAGTCACAGTTATACCAGTCTTGAATCCAGACGGACTGTACAAAGTTGTAGGCACTGCCGGAAGGTTTACAGCTGGAGACGTATCGTCATCGCAGGTTGTCCAAATATCTGGCCGTTATAATGCAAATAAAGTAGACCTCAATCGAAACTTTGACTGCGACTGGCAGTCCAGTGCAAAATGGCAAAATACAACCGTCAGTGGAGGAAGCTCTGTATTTTCTGAACCAGAAAGTCTAGCTATTAAAAATTATGTTGAGACGGAAAAACCAAAAGCTGTGGTTGTTTGGTATAGCGCAGCTGGCGGTGTTTATGCTTCAAGCTGTGGTAGTGGTATCATGCCAGAAACTAGTACCATCACAAATATTTATGCAAAGGCCTCTGGCTATCCTGCCAACGAAAGTTTTGACTTCTATGACACAACTGGTGATATGGTAAAATGGCTTGCAAAGAAACAAATTCCTGCCATAAGCGTACTTCTCACAAACCACAAGGATACTGAATGGACCAAAAATCAAAAAGGAATCGAGGCGCTTTTGAAACACTACGCTAAATAATGGAAACTATTTTCGTCAGGCGAACTATTGTAACAAGTATAATTTTTGTTATTTTAGCTGTCGGTTTATTTATTTTTTGGATATTTCAGAATAAAACTCCACCTGAAACTCCCTTAGTAACTAAATCAGAAAAACTAGAAAATATTGGTCCAGTACATACTGTGATTGGAGAGTCCGTGGAAGGACGAAAGATTGATGCGTACACATATGGAGACGGAAAAATACATCTGGTATTTATCGGTGGTATACATGGTGGCTACGAGTGGAATACTGTCGTTCTAGCATATAAATTTATAGACTATCTTGACCTCAACCCGAAAGTTATTCCTAGGACTCTGATTGTAACAGTCATTCCATCTGCAAATCCTGATGGGGTGTACAAAATCATTGGTAAGGAAGGACGTTTTACAAGTTTGGACGTGCCCGTAAGTGTACCGACAGCACCAGGGCGTTTCAATGCCCATAAAGTTGACCTCAACCGTAATTTTGACTGTATGTGGCAACCAGAAAGTACGTGGCAATCAAAAACAGTCAGTGCTGGCACAGCCCCGTTTTCTGAACCAGAGGCCAAAGTAATCCGAGATTTTGTTTTAAAAAATAAACCGTCGGCTGTTGTCTTTTGGCATAGCCAGTCTGGCGCTGTCTATGCATCAGAGTGTGAAGACGGTATCCTTAGAGAGACGCTCGCTATTATGAATGCGTATGCGCGCGCCTCAAAGTATCGAGCAATTCCATCATTTGATGCATATGAAACTACTGGTGATGCCGAAGGTTGGCTTGCCTCCATAGGTATTCCGACAATCACTGTTGAGCTCAAAACTCACGAGACGGTTGAATGGGAACAGAATCTTGCTGGCATCAAAGCTCTTTTTGAATACTATAAATGATTTGTAGTTTAGGTAATTTTATTTTGGGAAATAATATTTACTAAAGCAAGCTCTAGAGGAAGCGAGGGTATATATGCGCCTTTTGTGTTTTCGTAAGCAGTCAAAAGTTCTATTAATGTTTGTGAAGAAAAATTATCGCCATTCTTTGCTAAATCACTGACGAAAGAAAATTCTTTTTCGGACAAGTCGTCTTTGATTGTAGATGATGCGCCGAAGCGAACGAGCAGTATCGCACGAGCCGTGTGCAAGATAAGTTTCAGAAAGACAGACATATCTATGTTTTGACTAACTGCTTTTTTTACAGATGACAGTCCTAGTTGTAAATCCTTGTTTGCTATGGCCGAAATAATTTCGTGTACCAGTTCAATAGCCGGAGCGCCAGTCACAAGGCACACTTCTTCCTCAGAAATGGTCATGCGACCACTGCTCGCTTCCAGCGGTTGTTTTCTTCCTTTTGAATACGCCAAAACTTTCTGAACAATACCGAGCGTATCGCGAAAAGAACCATCACCGAGGAGTGCTATCAATTCAGCCGATATATCGTCTATATTGTAACCTTCCTGCTTCGCCACATTTGTTACAACTTTTTTCAAAACTTCCTGGCTTGGTTTTTTGAAAGTATACATTTCACAACGAGACAAAACTGTTTCTGGGATTTTGTGTGTTTCTGTTGTTGCCAGAATGAATACCACATGGGCTGGCGGTTCTTCTAGAGTTTTAAGCAAAGCGTTTGAAGCAGACTTGGAGAGCATATGGACTTCGTCCAAAATGTACACTTTGTACTTTGATTCAAAGGGTAGTGTAAAAACTGATTCGTTCAGCGTGCGGATATCCTCCACGCTTGTGTTTGACGCGGCGTCTATTTCGTAAATATCGTTTCTACTTGTACCTATGGCGCTTGCAAAAATCCTGGCTACAGAAGTCTTACCCGTACCGCGTGTACCAGCAAAAAGATAAGCGTGAGAAATCTCACCGGATTTTGCTTCTGCTTCCAAAACTTTGACCACATGGTCTTGGCCGATAACATCATTAAATTTTGATGGCCTGTATTTTCTATATAGTACTTCACTCATGCAGACAGTATAACAAACAAACCAAAAATCCCAACGACCGATGTTCAATTAAAAAAACCACACATCATAAGATGGTGGAGTAAAGCACGAAGTGCCTGCTCTGTAAAAACACAAGCACTTCATGGGGTGATGGGTGGAGCGAGGTATTGTCGGCGCGCCAGTGCACCGATGGTGGGACATTGCCAAAATACTTAACGAATGGTCTGCGAGCAGAACTTCTGCTTATAATTTTATTACTTTTTCGTATGAGTGTCAAAGATTTGTTTTTGAAACGAAAAACTCATCCGATTGCGATGCAATGGATGAGTGTAGGAATGGGGTGCCGAGTTCTTATCTGGTCAAAAAACCACTGCTTGGCACAATGCCCTTTCGTCTGAGTTAATTGTCTCATAACACAAAAAATAAGTCAAGTCAAATTGTGGAAAAATCTATTTTCTTTTTCTAAATTCAAAAATGTCCTTATTTTACAACATTTTTTAGATATTCGTTTACAATTGAGCTGACTTCACCAGTGTTTTTTGCTTCCATTAGTTTCATCCGAAGCTCTTTTGCCCCGTCCCATCCAGTAACGTAGGCTTTATAGTGTTTCTTCATTATAGCGGAGCTCTTATGTGGTAATAATTCTTCAAAAAGTTTTGTGTGTTCTACTAGTATCTCCAAAATTTTCTTCCTTACTTCAAAACTTTCCCTATTCTCTAATTCGCGCGAATTAGAGAACAGCCAAGGTGTACCGAAAATAGCCCGTCCTAGCATTACACCGTCACATTCTGTTTCTTTGACTTTCTCATGAGCATCGGCCAAATCTTTCACATCCCCGTTACCGAAAATCAGGGTCTCACTTTTATTTCCCTCTGCATCTCGCCACTCGTTGCGAATTTCAACCGCTCGTTTAATATGTCCCCACTCTGCTGGTACACTAGACATTTCTTTGCGCGTGCGAGCGTGGAGTGTAATAACTGCAAGTTTTGTTTCAAGTAATGCTGGAATCCATATTTCAATCTCGTTTTTATTGTAGCCAATACGAGTTTTAACAGATACTGGTCGTCCCGATGCCGACGTTGCCTTAACGCCTGTGGCACCTTCCCTTTTACTTATTCCTTGTTCCCATCCTTCCATAGCCGCTAAAATTATTTCTTGCGCATGTTTATAGTTTTTTATATGAGCTGCTCCACTTCCCTGCTTTTCTACACTTTTGTCCGGACATCCCATATTGATATCTATGCCGTCAAAACCTAAGTCACAAGCAAGTTCTGCTGCCTTTCGCATCATCTCTGGTTTGGATGTGAAAAATTGGGCAACTATCGGTCGTTCAGCATTTGTAAAAGCCAAATCTTTTATCAAGTGTTCATATCCACCAAGAAACAATCCGTCGGCTGAAACAAACTCTGTCCACATCACATCCGGCCCGCCCACAATCTGCGAATGTGGGCGGGTAAACTTTCCATATGTGCCAATGTCCTGACCGCCCCATTTTGAGTATTTAGCGATAATGTATCGAAAAGCCGGGTCGGTAACATCAGCCATAGGAGCAAGAACCATTATTGGTTTTTTTAATGTCTGCCAAAAATGCATATACTATGCATACCATTTTTACCACTAAATTACGAGGTTCTTAGAACCAATTAAATTGCCTCAGATGCTAGGCGCTGGATAATTTGTTTGCGAGCCTTACTGGTCGTAAGGTGAGAAAACAAATTTGAACAGCAACAACGCAGATGAGGTGATTTTATTGTGTTCTAAGTTTGTAAAAAAGTTTGTTGCCGTAACGTAAATCAATATAATCAATCGGCAGTTTATCGGGAGGAGTGGCAGACAACGCTGGTGTGCGCAGGAGAGCTTCCAGATTTTGTCCGGCAAGAGTCAGAGATTCTTTGGTGTCAAAATAAATTTGTCCGCCATTTGCCAAAACAAGAGAGAATTCCCCGCCATCTTTTGCAATAAGATGAATTGGTTGAAGTGAAAGACTTCGCGCTGTTTCTATAAAATCAGAAACTGCAATAAATTCTGTACTAGAAGCAATGTAATGACTACCAATCGGTGTTGAAGTTGCCACCAGACCGTAATATTTGAAATAGGCATCTCCGGAAAATTGTGGGGCTTCGGTGAAAATAGTGCCGTTTGAATCCATAAAATAACAGTTCGCCGTGGTCGGCTCACTACCTGCCTCGCCTGCGTAGGTCGGCACTTCATCACACCAGAGAGCCACGGGTTTGCGTTCCGTAATATCAATAACAAGTATATTAAAATCTTTTGAACTAATATCAATAGTTAGAATACGCTTGAATGTTTCTTTTAGATAATTCTCCAGCTTGGCGCGAGGATACAACAAGACGTTATTTTTTGGAAAAAGCCAAAGATATGAACCCTGCAGATACTCCAAACTTTTCACAGAAACATCTGGTTCGGTAATCAAGACTCCACCTAAAAGCTCTATTTTGGAAATACGAATAGATGGTCGATGTGCCAAATACGAGATAAGGGATAGGAAAAAGACAAAAATTAGAAAAAATAAAGCGTAGCGAGCCAATTTCCTATTCCGCTTTTGTTTTAGATATTCTTTACGCAGATGCGATGAACTTTGAGTTATCATAGAAATTCAGATTATTTCTTTGAAATAATCTGCTGTCCACCCATATAGGTTCTAAGAACTTCCGGAATTTTGATAGAGCCGTCCGCCTGCTGATAGTTTTCCATAATTGCAACTAACATCCGTCCCATTGCCACTGCTGTTGCGTCATTCATATGAAGAGGTTCTATTTTACCATCATTGCGTCTGACACGAGTATTAAGACGGCGTGATTGAAAACTTGCGGTCAGGTCGGCGCTATGAGTTTCCCTGTACCTGTTTTGTCCCGGCATCCATGTTTCAATATCAATCTGTCTATAATCCGGAAAAGCCATGTCGCCCGTACATATTGCCACAACCTGATATGGTAAATCGAGAGACTGCAAAATATGCTCCTGAATTGCAACAAGAAATTCCTGCTCTTGGAGTGAATTCTCTGGCAAACAAAATGTCTCCATTTCTAGTTTATCAAACTGATGCTGACGAATGATTCCTTTTGTATCTTTGCCGTGACTTCCGGCCTCACGACGAAAGGCGGTTGAATAGCCAACTAGACGAATAGGTAAATCTTTTTCTTCTAGTATCTTGTCCATATATAAGGGGCCTAGTGTGTGTTCTGCGCTCCCGATAAGCATGAGGTCATCGCTCTGAAACATATAATGCTCTTCTGGAGTCATGAAACGAGCCATACGGTTTTGCACTGCAGGTTTTATAAAAACTGGAGGAATAATTGGCACAAAAGTTCCAATACTGACCTGTACATTTTTTTCTTTTGCAATAGATTTCAATTGTTCTTTGTTTGTTAAAATACTGAAACAAAACTGGAGCAAGGTAAATTGAAGTAATGCCAAATCACCCTTTATGTACGCAAAACGAGAACCAGAAATTTCTCCGGCAGTTTCTATGTCCAAAATACCCAAAGCTTTTCCGAGTTCATCATGTTCTTTCGGCTCAAAATCAAATTGCGGTTTAGTACCCCATTCTCTCATAACTTTATTTGAGCTCTCGTCTTTTCCAATTGGTGTATCAGGAGAAGGTATGTTTGGCACTTTAGCCATTAATGCAAAAAATTGTTTATCAATTTCGTTAAAATCTTTTTCCAGCATCTCTAATTCTTTCTTCAGTTGAGTTCCTTTTTCTACATCTCGCGATTTTGCTGCTTCGTTCCGTCCTTGATTTACATTATCAATCTCTTGTTTTAAACTTTTGCGCCTATCAGAAAGTTCTAACAAAATATCAAGATCAACATCCCGATTCTTGTTTTTTATAGCAGAAGCGACAATATCCTTATTTTCCCGTATGAATTTAATATCTAACATATATCCTAGTTTAACAAATATTCGCCAAAAGAAAAAGCGGCGCATATAGAATAACATGAGCCGCTTAGCAATATAACTAAAACCAATTTTTTCCGTATTTGTAGACAGACTCAACTGCTTGTGGATCAGATTTTTTGTATTTACCGCCCGAGATTTTTCTTTCAACAATATATCTCTGACCATCCTCATTGGAAGGAAACCTCATGGCATGCTCTGGAAGAGATGTCCAGCCTTCATCCGTTTTGTCCCAGAAAAATGTTTCCAAAGTCTGATCAGACGGGTGTATTTTGACAACAGAAATAAATGCCATCATATCCTCCTTAATTCTCTAAAGATTTATACACTATAATTCCAAGAAAATCAACATACATTATTTGTATCCTATAGTACATAAATAATGTATGTGTAAAAATTTTTGTTTGTAAACAAAAATCATAGTTATCAAAGAATCTTCTACACTATACAATTAATCGTATAGTGTAGAATCATGTTAACTAAAATATCACATATTGATATACTAAACTCATGCAAATACGAGATCTGCACAAAAAAGATTTTCCTCCGCTCCTCCTCCAGATAAATGACCCGCCAAAGTCAATGCGAATTATTGGAGAGTTGCCACAGACGAAGAAATATCTCTGTGTTGTCGGTTCGCGCAAATATAGCGATTATGGCAAAGCGGTCTGTGAGAAATTAATAGAAGGTTTGCGCGGGTACTCTATCACCATAGTGTCGGGACTTGCGCTTGGCATGGATGGCATCGCCCATCGCGCAGCACTCAAAACTGGTCTTCCTACTATAGCTGTGCCAGGTTCAGGACTTGGTCCAAAAGCACTGTATCCGGTAACCAATCGCAACATCGCGGAAGAGATTATAGAATCCGGTGGCGCGCTCATCTCCGAATTTGCCGATGACTTCCGACCACGATTGGAAAGTTTTCCTCAACGTAATCGCATCATGGCAGGAATGTCTCACGCCACACTCATCGTTGAAGCAGAACTAAAATCCGGCACGCTTATCACGTCCAAATACGCCACCGAATACAACCGTGACGTCTTTACTGTTCCCCACTCAATCTTTTCCAAAACTTCCGAAGGTCCGCACATGCTTCTGCGACTCGGCGCAACACCTATTACACAATCGTCAGACATAGTTACAGCGCTCGGACTACGCCCGCGCGACGAGCTCCTCCAGATGCGCGATTACTCTGGCTGTTCAACCGACGAACGTGAACTTATCTCTCTCCTCTCTGAACCGCTCTCCCGAGATGAAATCATCCGTCGTCTTGGCAAACCTGTGTATGCAACACAAACTATAATCGCAACAATGGAAATCAAGGGTTTGATTGAGGAAGTGATGGGCGAGATTCATTTGGTATAATTTGCTAAAAAATAAAATTGCGTGTAATACTTAGCACATGTCAAAACTTTTAATCGTTGAGTCGCCAGCAAAAGCTAAAACGATTTCAAAATATCTTGAGGGCGAATACAAAGTAGTTGCCAGTGTCGGACACATTCGCGATTTGCCGAAATCAAATAAAGCGGCCATCGATATCGAAGGTGGTTTCGTGCCACATTATGAAATCTCCAAAGGCAAAGAAAAAATAGTTGCGGAAATACAGAGCTTGGCAAAAAAGGCAGATGAGGTCCTCCTCGCAACCGACCCCGACCGAGAAGGCGAAGCCATTGCCTGGCATTTGGCGGAACTTATTGGAGAAAAGTTGGCAAAAAAAATACACAGAGTGACATATCATGAAATTACAAAGGAAGCTATCGAAGATGCCTTGAAACATCCTAGGGACATTGACCAGAATCTACGACAAGCGCAGGAAGCGCGAAGAGTTTTGGACCGGCTTGTCGGTTATGACCTCTCCGGCCTTATCTGGAAAAAGGTTCGTTATGGACTCTCGGCTGGACGAGTTCAGTCCCCCGCTTTACGTATTGTCATGGAACGTGAACGCGAGATACGAGCTTTTAAATCGCATCCATTTTGGATTATTTCCGCAGATGTTGTTCCTAGTTTGCTAACACCCAGTGTTAGCAAAAAATTCACCGTAGTATGTGAAGAAGAGCCAACTGACAAAAAAGAAGCGGGAAGAATCGTGGAAATTGCAGAAAAGGGTGGTAAAGAAAAAGGATGGTATGTCAAAGACGTCAAAGAAAGTGAAGTGAAGAAAACACCTCGTCCACCTTTTATTACTTCAACTCTACAGCAGACAGCTTCGTCACGACTCGGTTTTGCCCCATCACGAACAATGGGTATTGCCCAAAAACTTTATGAATCTGGGCACATCACATATATGCGCACAGACTCAACCAATCTCGCCGGAACTGCAATTAGCCAAATTGCCCAAATAATTGAAAGTAAATTCGGAAAAGAATATATACAAGTTAGAACTTTTACAGGAAAAAGTAAAAATGCTCAAGAAGCGCACGAGGCAATCCGTCCAACACATTTCAATCTGGAATCAGCCGGAGCAAATGACGAACAGAAAAAACTCTACCAGCTCATCTGGCGACGTGCCGTTGCGTCCCAAATGAAAGATGCCCAAACTCTCCGCACAAAAATCAGTACAAATATTAGACACTCGGTGTCTAATATTCCAGATTTTTCCATAACTGGATCAAGGATAACATTCCCGGGATGGCTTCTCGGTGACCCGGCTTCACGAGGTGAAGATGTAGAACTACCTAAGGTAACCCTAGGTGAATCACTTGATTTGCAAAAAGCAAAGTCCCGTAGTGAGCTAGGCTCTACTACTGGGATAACAACCGAAGAAAAACAGACTGAACCACCCCCACGATACTCTGAAGCAGGGCTTATCAAAGAACTGGAGAAACGTGGTATTGGAAGACCTAGTACATACGCTTCTACTATCAAAACGCTTGAAGACCGTGAATATGTAGAGAAAATAAACAAAGCTCTTTTCCCTACGGATACTGGTGATGTTGTCTCCAGCTTTCTTGAAAAAAACTTTGCAGAGTACATAAGCGACAGTTTCACTGCAGAGATGGAAGACAAACTTGACCTCATCGCCCTAGGAAAAGAAGAATATTTAAAAACTTTGAAAACTTTTTACAAGCCCTTTCTTGCTGATGTCAAAAGCAAAGAGAAAATGGACAAAGTAACAAATATGGGTGATGCAGACCAAAAGTTTAAATGCCCTGTTTGTGGCAATTCAATGATTATAAAACTTTCTCGTTCTGGCAAATTTCTATCTTGCGCCAAATATCCAGACTGCGAAGGCGCGCTGTCTATGGAGGGTCTAGAAATAAAAAAGGACGAGCCGATTGGAATTGACCCCGAGTCTGGTCTACCTATTTTCATAAAAATCGGAAAATATGGCCCGTATGTTCAAGTCGGCGAACGTGCAAAAGCAAGAGAAAAAAACAGCGGTTCTACGAAAACAAAAAAACCTCGGATGTCTAGTATTCCAAAAGGAAAAGAACTGTCCACTGTTACTCTGGAGGATGCCCTGACATATTTGACACTACCACGTCTCCTAGGAGTTCATCCAGAAACCGGAGAAAATATAACTGCAAACGTCGGCATGTTTGGACCATATGTTGTACATCAAAAAGATTTCCGTTCACTGAAAGAGGACGACGTATACACGATAGAACTTCCACGAGCCTTGGAAATATTGGCTCAAGAAAAAAAGAAACGTGGGTTTAGAAAAAAAGGTAAATAACCTTGTAATTTAAATAATTCCGATTACAATAGAGAAATGCCTCAAATAAAAGAGATTTTCTCATTACTTTCCAATCTCGCCGATAAAGACAAAGAGCTTATACAAAAAGCGTACGATTTTGCCGTAGTTGCTCACGAAGGACACGAACGTAAAAACGGTGAGCCGTATCTAAATCATCTTTTTGCCACTGCCGAAACGTTGGCAGAACTTGGCATGGGACCTATTACTATTTCTGCAGGCCTTTTGCATGACGCTATAGAAGACACGGACGCAAAACCTGAAGATATAGAAAAAGAATTTGATAAAGAAATTCTTTTTCTGGTGGAAGGTGTGACAAAACTTGGCCACATAAAATACCATGGCACATCGCGACACAATGAAAGCTTGCGGAAACTTTTTGTAGCAATGTCCCAAGATATTCGGGTGCTTATCATCAAACTTTGCGATCGTTTACATAATATGCGAACACTTGAACATGTGCCGAAAGAAAAGCAGTTACGTATCGCCACAGAGACACTGGAAATATACGCCCCTATCGCCTATCGCTTAGGAATAAAAAAACTTCAAAGAGAACTGGAGGATTTATCATTTTCATATGTAAACCCTGAAGATTTTAAGAAAGTTCAAAAATTGTCAAAAATAAAAAGAGTGGAACAAGAAGCCCATCTGGATAAATTTCGAAAATCATTGAAAAAGGAACTGTCAAAAGATGGGGTCATAGACTTTCACACTGACAATCGCGTCAAAGGTTTGTATAGTCTTTTCAAAAAATTGAAACGTAAAGAATTGGATATAGAAAAAGTTTATGATGTTTTGGCATTGCGAATTGTAGTACCGACAATATCTGACTGCTACAAAGTGCTCGGTATAATACATGGCGCATGGCGACCACTACCCGGACGAATCAAGGACTATATTGCATTTCCAAAAACTAACGGCTATCAATCAATACATACCACTATTTTCACCGGTGATGGAGGTATCATAGAAATTCAAATCAAAACTGACCAAATGTATCGTGAATCAGAATACGGTATTGCCTCTCATGTTGGATATAAATGGAAACAAAATAATCAGCAAAAAAAATTTAACCCAGATCTATTATGGGTAAATAAACTTATACCGACAAACAAACATTGGGATGATGGCGCCACAGGCAACTTAACATATAAGGCGCGAGCTACGACAGATGTTCCACGTTGGGTAAAGGAACTGGTAGATTACCAAAAGGAAGCCCGTGATGATAAATTTCTAGACGATATAAAGTCTGACTTTCTAGATGAGAGAATTTTTGTCTTCACACCAAAGGGTGATGTCATAGACCTACCAAAAAATTCGTCTGTTATTGATTTTGCTTTTAGTATTCATTCTGATATTGGTGAGCATACTGCAGGAGCAAAGGTCAACGGAAAGTTCGTAACACTGCAAACCATTTTGAAAAACGGCGACCGAGTGGAAATAGAAACCAAAAAAGGAGCTAAGCCCAGCTACAAATGGCTAGAGCACTGCAAAACTACAATGGCCCGTCGGCATATAAACCACTACATAGAGACCAAAAAATAAAGTAGAATTTCCACATTTGACCAATCTCATCGTCTAAAATCCAAAACTTAACCATCACCCTAAACACAAAAGAGGAAGCGGACGAAAAGTTAGCCTACGAAACGTTCGCCACATCCTGTGACGGATGGCAAAAACAAGCGGTGCAACATTTGATCAAACTCTTCGTGAACGAAGCAAAAGAACGAAATTCCAAAAGAGCAGTATCAAACAATCAGTATCTTTTACCGCTCTCGATGGAAAACTACTTCGGACGAGCAGTTATTCTCTTGGCCAAAGCATTTGAGGTTGAAATCGAGACAGAACCAGAACTCGAAAACCAACCTCAGTAAGAAAGGGGTGCGACCACAAGTCGCACCCCTAGTTTATATACTGATTATATACTAAAGTTTTTGATGGAGTAGATTTCATCCTCGCTGTTTTCTTCTTTAGATTTTTCTTCTTTGCTACGATCGTCAAGATTTTTCGCATCTTCTATTGTCATTTCTGTTGTGCTGGAATCTTGGACATAGTTGGGAATAAATTCGCTTCGTGGTGGAATTGGATTTGCTTCTATGTGTTTGTCGAGCATCTCTGTAGTTGATTTGGCTTGTTTGTTTGATTGAAGTAATGTCAAAATACCATGTAAATCATCCCTAGAGAAAAAGTCAATGACGACTTTGCCACCACTTAGCTTTTTCTCAATTGAAACTCGTGTGCCGAGCGTCTCTGTTAGTTTTTCTTCCATCTCCTGTGTTTCTGGGTCAAGTGTTGCTCCTGTCTTGCGAATCTTGTCATAAGCGATACGGCGACCGATAGCTTCGGCTTCACGCACAGTCAATTTGCGAAACATTATTTCCTTGAAAAGTGTGTTTTGTTCCTGTGGTCTGTCACCAAGCATCATAAGCGGTCTGGCATGACCTTCAGATATTTTTCCCAGCGAGAGTGCATCTAATATTTCCGCAGGCAGTGCCAGAAGTCGGAGTGAGTTTGAAACATATTCGCGACTTTTGCCAACTTTTTCTGCAATAACAACATGTTTAAATCCAAACTCTTTTGCTAGACGGTCAAAAGCTCGCGCACGGTCAACAGGGTTCAAATCTTCTCGCTGTATGTTTTCAATAATGGCCAGTTCAAGTTTCATCAAATCATTACCTTCATCGCCGATTTTTATCAGAACCGGCACTTGCGAAAGTCCAGCCAATTTGGAAGCCCGCAAACGGCGTTCTCCAGCGATAAGCTCATATTCCACTCCAAGTCCACCATCAGACTTTGGCACTTCTTTGCGAGTGACAATAAGGGCCTGCAGAACTCCGTACTGACGTATGGAATCAGCCAGACTTTGCATCTGAGCAGGATCGAATTCCCTACGCGGCTGAAAAGGGTTTGGGTTTATTTTATCAACATCAATCCAGAAGATAGCGTCATTATAAAATTGGGACATAAAATAGTTTTAGATGCCTGTATTTTATCATATGCTATAATCGGAAACAATGGAAAAGGAAACGGATGATTTCAAGATTGTCGGAGGCAAAAAACTTCACGGAACAATAGAAACTAACACTTCAAAAAATGGCGCTTTGGGACTTTTTTGCGCATCACTTTTAAATAAACAACCAACGACTCTTCATGGTATTCCGCGTATTGAGGAAATATCAAGTATTATAAAAATATTTGAAAGTATTGGTGTAAAAATAGAATGGTCAGCAAAAAATACGGTTATTATCACGCCACCGAAAAAGTTTACTTTAGAAAAAATTGACACAAATGCTTCCTCCAGAATTCGTTCTATTCTCATGATGATTGGGGCCTTAATCCACCACGAAAAAAATTTCCAAATACCCCATGCTGGTGGATGTAAAATGGGGCAAAGAACTATCACCGCTCACAAATATGGACTTGAAATGTTGGGTGTAAAAATAAAAACAAAAGAATCTAGCTACGAAATCAATCGAGAGAAACTGAAAACTAATGACATCGTGTTGTACGAAGCCAGCGACACGGCTACAGAAAACCTTCTCATTGCATCTGCGCTTATACCGGGTGTTACTACATTGCGTTTTACTCCACCCAATTATCAAGTCCAAGAGGTTTGTTTTTTCCTAGAAAAATGCGGGGTAAAAATAGAAGGCATCGGTACAAGTACTCTCGTAGTGCATGGAGTCAAAGAAATAAATGCTCCAACTGAATACTGCAATAGTGAAGACCCGACTGAATCAATGACATTTATTTCGGCCGCAATAGTTACAAACTCCAAACTGACTATTACTCGTTGCCCGATTGATTTCCTCTCGCTTGAACTTCTAAAACTGAAAATAATGGGCTTGAAATACAAAAAATCAAAAATATATTTTTCCAAAAACGACAGAACGCGACTATGCGATATCACAGTTTATCCATCAAAACTGATAGCTCTAAACGACAAGTTACATGCCTCGGCATACCCTGGCATAAATACCGACAACTTGCCATTTTTTGTGCCTATAGCGACAACGGCAAAAGGCACCATGCTCATCCACGACTGGATGTGGGAAAACAGAGCCATTTATTTTACAGAAATAAATAAACTGGAAGCAGATATTGTTTTGGCAGACCAGCATCGTGTTTTTATAAATGGCCCGACTGAACTAAAGGGTAATGAGATCGTCTGTCCCCCAGCTCTAAGGCCAGCAATGATAATTCTTGTAGCTATGCTCGGGGCAAAAGGTCAGTCAATCCTTCGCAATGTCTACTCTATAAACCGAGGATACGAAGATATAGCAAAACGTTTAAATGCGATTGGTACAGATATTACGCTGCTTGATAATTAATTTCCCTACTTATTTTATTTAGAATATAAGGTCTAGATAATTTAGTTTTTTTAAGAGCTAATGATATAGCTTTTCGACTTTCCTTATAAGTTCCAACGCAGTCAAAAGGTTTATGACCAGATATTCCCAGTAATTCTTTTGTTGTTTTTAGTAGATTCGGTTTTTCAAAAAGATTTTCACCAAAAATATTCATCAAATTTTTATTATCTAAAAATGGATACAACATAATAAAAGCAAAAAGACATTTTGGGCAATTGTTACACCATTTATCTTCTTTTGAACCTTTATTGCAACTTCTGAAAGCAGTGAAATATTGAGGATACTTTGAAAATAATTCTGCAATATGAACCTCATCTAGATATCGCAAAAAACTAAAATAATGAACGTGTTTTGAGAGATACTTTCTGGAATAAACACTAAATAAGTTCTCAAATTCTAGAGATTTTGAATATTGATGATTTACAACGTGATTATGAAAAAGAGTGTTTCCTTCATTAGCACTTTTTTCATTTGAGAGAGCTATTGCTTTATAATCATATAAAATAGCTGTAACAACACCGACAAAAGCTAAATAGGCAGAAAAAGGAGTATGTCCATTTAAATATCCTTGCTTATTTAATTTAAGTAACTTTTATATATAAATCTCGGATGTATTTTTCCAAAATCAGATTTTATCATCTATATATTATACCAATAAAATAGGAATTTGATTTTTTGAGGAAATAGAGATAGAGTGATAAGTATTAAATTGCCGGAGTGTCGAAATTGGTAACCGAACACGACTCAAAATCGTGCGCCGCAAGGCTTGAGAGTTCGAGTCTCTCCTCCGGCACCAATAAGGAACTCAACGATTTTTTCGGTGGATTCAAGCGGACGGCGCAAAGCGCCGACCAAGGATTTTTTGGCGGGATTGCAAGGGAATTCAGAATTTCTGGCGCGCAAGCGCGCAGTGTTTTTTCGCCAAGAAGCAGGTTCGAGCCAAAGATTTCTTTGGCACAGACCTTTTTTGCAAAAAGGTCTGAATCAGAAGCAATTTTGTCCAAGGATTGAGCGTCTTTTAGCCAGTTTTGGAAAGGTGCGAGCCAATCATTCTGCGTGTGTGAAAGAGCGGTCATTTCTTCTTGGAGCGACTTCTTTTGCAAAATCAATTTCCCTTTTTCAGTACGATAATCTTGCTCATCAATCACTTGGTCGAGATAACCTGTAAGAAGTCGCTCTAACTTCTGTGAAATGACAGATAGTTTTGTTTCTTTCTCTTTCACACACGCAGTCAAAGACGGGGCGGAATTTTTGTAGTCTTGCAAAGCAAGACGATTTAATTCCTCCGCCCAGTCTTTGGGCAAAGAAACTTTTTGAATTAAGGATGATAACTGCTCATCTAATTTTTCAGAACGAAGCGACATTTCTTTACACTTCTTTACTTTCGATTTTTTCGTGCAACGATAATAAACATAATAATGAACATTGCCATTTTTCTGTCGCTTCGTTTTGTTTTCAGCAGTTACCATCATTCCACAAGAAGCACAGGAAATAAGTCCGCAAAAAGGTTGCGGTTCATTCTGTGGTTTTCGTTCGGGTTGTCCACGATACTTCAACATTTCCTGTGCTTCATCAAAAAGTTTCTTTGAAATGATTGGCTCGTGCTTTCCTTCGTGGATTTCACCACCATATTTGAATAGTCCGATGTAAAATGGATTGGAAAGAATAAAAGACGCTTTGGTTTTGGAGATTCTCTTTCCGGTTCGGGTTGTAACGCCGGATTTCGCCAAAAAGTTTGATACATCTTCCAGTCGCATATTACCTTTGACATATTTCTCAAAAGCCAAGCGCACAATTTTAGATTTCTTTTTCTCAACCACGATTGTTTTTGTCCGTGAGTCGTTGAGATATCCCACAGGCGCTTGGC
>Ga0209542_10007972_pt1 | contig 19934 bp, 24 predicted proteins | sample RifCSPhighO2_01_FD_184028 | JGI IMG/M metagenome (GOLD analysis project Ga0209542, IMG submission 184028) | Soil microbial communities from Rifle, Colorado - Rifle CSP2_plank highO2_0.1 (SPAdes) (version 2) | ecosystem: Environmental > Terrestrial > Deep subsurface > Rock core/Sediment ...
CTTTTAAACCAGAAACAAATAATTACCGCAAAGACTCTATTCCACTGGTGGCCTAGAGTTTAATCCTATAGACGATAACAAGTATTAACTAATTAAAAGGAAGTGATATAATCTATCGTATTCCTCCTTTAATGCTGGACTATTAAAATTTTCTGCTTTATATTGAAGGCCATATTGTTTTTTAAGCTGTCTATATTTATGACGTGTTTGAAAATAGTTTTTAGGTAGAGTTTTTGGTGTTTGTTTTTCTTGTTCTGCTGCAGCGGCTAACCATTTAGAAGGCTGTATTGGGGTAAGTTGTTCATATTCTCTTGGCTTTTTCCAATCGACTACTCGATTTCTAATTACTATTGCGCCAAATACTAACAATCCTATCCCAATGCACGAACCACAATAAGTTAAATACTCCCCAAAAGTTATAGGATCACCATCAGGATTTTGTAAAAATGTTTTTGCTTGCGGAGATAAAAATAATGATCCAGAAATTGCAGCTAATTCTAAATTAGATTTAATTGAATTTATCGATAGCTTACTCATTTTGCGAATTATACTATAAGCTAGGCCTGAAATCAAATTATATCAGAAGGGTTTGGCGAGAACTTCCCGACACTCCCTGACCGGGCCGGGGTGCTCAAAGATTTAACCAGCTCTCTCTTTAACAAAGAGATAATCTTTCTTTGCGACCGGGGTAAGAATTGTTTAAGATCCCTTTCGAGCCGGCCTTCAGAATAGAGCTCTATTCTTTTTAAAATTTTCTCCCTGTTAAATATCGCTCCTCTTTCCTTTAATTTTTTTCTTAATAATTTTTCATCAATCCCGATTTTCCTTTGTAATAAAAACCAGACGTCAAAAAAATCCCTGCCTTTTGCGCGTGTAAATAGAGCGCAGAGTTTTTCTGCCAGAATCTCATTCTCTGACAGATGATTTATCAGCGGAAAAAAAATAACAGGAAATTTTGAAACCAAAGGCGAGACGGAAACTTCTTCAACCTTTTTTACAATATTGAAGTCCAGCCTTATCACCAAAGGATACTTAAATTCCTCCGGCTTATACTTAAGCCGAAATCGGCAACCATTCTTTCCGAGATATAACAGAGAAATGCTTGCCTCCCGCAATTCTAATCGGATTGCCCTTTCAAGTTTTATTATTAATTCTTTTATCTCTGCCTTAGCCAGCAAAGTAGAAAAGTCGAGGTCTTCGGAAAATCGGGTTGATCCAAATAAAAGCCTTACGGCAGTCCCACCTTTAAAATAAATTCTGTCTGCCTCTTTCTCCTTATAAAGATAGCTCAAAAATAAAATCTGCAGGTACTCGCGCATGACGGTAAAGTTATCTATCTGAAAATAACTCGCCAGATCGTCTATCTGATTTTTAGTAATCATAATTCAACTCCTGAAGAATTTTTAACATTTTACTGCTGTTAAATTTTTTTCCGTAATAGATTAGTTTCTTTTTATCAATTTCTTTCAGATCTAATTCGTCCCAATCTAACGATCTCAATCCTTTAGTTTGAAAATATAGCAAATCCAGCAGGGCTTTTTCTTTTTCGGCTAACAAAAAATCTTCCTTTTTTTCATAACCCCAGAAAAGATCTTGATCTATATGACTGTAAGTATATTCTTTTTGGCCAATCATAAACTCCCGCGATTTTTTAGTCGTGAGAGATGTTATTTTATAGGGGAATCCCGTAATTATCCCGTAAAAGGATAGGGCTGACTCAAGCGATATATATGAGGGTCTGAATAAAAAATTACCTATGCTGAAATCATTAACCCGATTAAGAATAAACAGATACTTTCCCTTAATAAGTTTTTTGACTATGCCTTTTTTTTCTAAACGCTGAATTTTCTTATAAAGAGTATTTTGATTGCCAATATTAAAAAGCCTGCCAAAATCCAGCAAAGAAAAAAGAGATATGTTTTTCTCTTTAAAAGCCTTGATGATATCGGTCGAAGAGTATGATTCCATAATTAGGACAATTATATACTAATTCTATAATCGTGTCAAATAGCTGTTACGCTTTATTTTCAGCAGGCAGGATTTTTTGCTTTACACCTGTCAGGCGTAGTGGAGACTTATGAACTCTAACTAAATTAATTTTCTTAAGCCAATAGATGCAGAAGCTCTTTGAAGGCTGTCTCAACAGGTAATATCTCAATCTCTCCTTCACTCATTCTTCTTTTTCCTCCATAAATAAAGTAGCTTTTGGCTGATGGATAATCCTTAAGAAAAGTTTTTAATCCCTTTAACATTCCCGATTTTATTTTTCCTGTTCGCTTTATCTCAAATATCCTAAGGCCTTTTTGTCCGTAACAGATAAAGTCGACTTCTGCGCCCTCTGCAGTCCGGTAATAATAAATTTTATAACCCAGATTATAATAATCATTTACAGCTGACAACTCCTGGAATAATAAAGTCTCAAGAGCTGCACCTTCAATCATCTCAGGCATGTCCAAAGGCCCCATGGGACGCAGTGTCCGATAAACTCCCACGTCAAAAAAATAAAACTTAGGATGGGCAATCAGTTTTCTTTTAGCTTTTCTGGCAAAAGGATAAATTCTGTATCCAATCAGCAGATCCTCCAATATTGAGAAGTAATTCTCTACTACCTTTCTTTCAATTGCAGCCTCACGGGCAATAGCAGACACATTTAAAACCGACCCTTGAGAAAAGCTTGCAGTCTCCAAAAATCTGGTAAATGCTCCTAAATTACGGGTTAGCCCCTCCTGTTTGATCTCCTCTTGAAGATAGGTTGCTACATAAGTTTCCAGATATTTTTTTTTATCAGGTTCTTTATAAATGGAAGGAAGGTTGCCATACAAAAAAGAATCATCAAGGTTAAAGTCTTTGTTTAACTCAATCGCAGTTAACGGATGCATATGATAAGTCAAGGCGCGGCCTGCTAAAAGATTAGGGCCTTTCTTTTTTAGTTTTCTGGCAGATGAGCCGGTAAGAACAAATTTTAAATTTTTGCTTTCTATCAATCTGTGTATTTCGTTAAGCAGTTCGGGAATTCTTTGCACCTCGTCAATTACTATCCAATTACTAAATCCTTTTGGGATAAAGTTGATTAATCTCCCCGGATTGGCTAGAAGATCATTAAAGAGTTCCGCCTCTAACAGATCAAGATATAAGGCATCCGGAAATGTAGCTTTAACCCATGTAGTCTTGCCGGTTGCTCTTGGGCCAAAAAGAAAAAAGCTTTTGTTTTTGGGTGGTTTGAGTAATCTGGAGTACATAACTCCATTTTATAGGTATTTTTGGAGTTGTCAAGTCCAAATATCTCTGGTAGGAGCTTACTCTCTTTGAGACAAATTGTCATTGCGAGCGATGAGTTTTGGAGCGAAGCAATCTATATCTTTAGATCGTTATAGTAATAAGATTGCTTCGTTGTTTCAACTAAAAATCATTACTCCTCGCAATGACAAAAATATCTTGTGAACTCTTACTATCTCTGACCCACATACACTTAAGGTTACCTTTCAGGTGCAGTGGTTTTATTACGCAAAGATTATTGTTCGAGCTTGCTCGCCTCACTGGAGAACAACTTTTCGACTCGGAGAATACCGTGTCAAGAAGCGTGAACTCATACCCCGAGGGTTAGACAGTTTAAGAAATAACTGGAATTATGCTCTTGAGATAAACCCGTACTTCTTTTTCCAGATATGATTTAATTTCCTGATCAAAATATTTTTCCTTTAAAAAAACTGTCGGAAGAATCTTTATATCCTCAAAATAGGTAAGCTGACCAAGGAAAAGTTTTGAGCTGAACTCACCGCCATAACAGCCCGTTACACCTGAAAGGTGTAAATAAGTGCAAATAAAGATCGTGCGCTCTTACTTTTTGTAGTAACTATTCACAGTTCTTGACAAAGATTATAATCAATTGTCATTGCGAGCGGTGAGTTTTGGAGCGAAGAAATCTTATTAATGGGATTGCTTCGTCGTCGTTCCTCCTCCTCGCAATGACATAGTCTGGTATAGTTTTGTCAAGAGTTGTGAAATCTTACGATACCTACAAAAATAGTCCTACCTAATTGAAAAAACGGTATGAAATTAAATCTCCGGCAATCCGCCATTTTTGTCTGCTTTAGCTATTAAATCAAATAGTTTTCTTTCTTCATTTCTAACTATTTCTGCAAAATCATTATCTGAATACTGATAGGCTATTTTATCAAGTTTTTCAAAGGAAATGTCAGGCTTTAGATATTTGTGTCCTTCTGTAATGCCTTTTAAGGCCTCGTAGGGAGTGAGGTAGCTGTGGTAGATCCTCTTTTTCTTCCCCTTATCATCGATTATTATCGTTGGAAAAGCACAAGGACGGTGGAAATTTAAATATGGGTTAAAGAAGGTTTTGTAATAGTCGCTAACCTTATCTGTCATATTTTGATTGATATGCTGCCAACCCATATTTTTTCTAATGACTGATCCATTTTTAGTTTCAACTAATGCATTATCGTTTGAGTGATAACTTCTGGACTTTGTCTGTTTGATTAAAAGCCGTTGAAGAAAATCTGCAACCTGATAATTTATATTTTCTCCTCCCCGATCTGAGTGGAAGTTAAAGATTACAAAAGGATACTGTTCAAACACTTCCTTTAAAGCCGGTAACATACAGACTTCTGAAATCTGTGGAACACAGACAACTATTTCCCATTGGGTTAACTCATCAACACTATTAATGTGATAAACATCTCTCTGGTGCACTACATCAACCCGGATAGATCCTGGCCTCCCGAAGTTTTCAGGCGGCATGGTAAGCCCTATTGGGATATTTCTGGCTTTAGTGTGATTTATCCAGTGGGAACTGTAGACTTGGGAGTGACGAAGATTTGTAATGTGGGAGTGGGATATACGGGAAATGGTTTGATAATTGTTTTGGTGAAAGACCTCAAACTGGCGTCTTAAAATCTCTTTGGTTGCTCCCTCAGAAAGCCGTAGATGAAACTCATCTGTTTTCTCGAGAAGCTTAACATCGTAGCTTGTATAGATTTTATGCGGACGGACTCTTTTGTAGGGAATTTTTTTCAACTCTCCAACTGTCGCCTGGTTTATCAGTTTAGACAATTGTGTTTTCTTGTAACCTACAATCTTTTTAAAATACTGAATGACGATTTTTTTATCCCTTTTGGGAAGTTTGACGTAGCCTAGCCTTTTCACTGTTTCATTGATAAACTCATACTTCTTATCGATTAAAGCCGCTCTTAAGGAAAAATCAAACTCCTGCGAACCTTTCAAAAATGCTCTTATTTGGGTAATATTTATGATACGCGAATCGTTCATAGTAATTTCCATAGAACTATTATTATGGCGGTTCGCGCTTTCCTTTTCAGTTCATTTTTTCAATTAGGTAAGGAGATCATTTCAGCCCGTTTATTGATTAGGTAAGACTATTATTTGACTTTTAGCCCGGTCTAAAGTATAATACAAGATTAATTTAGATCATTTATTAATAAGAGCTATTATTAGTGTAAAGTTCCAAAATATGGAAACAGCAAAAAGTGATGATCAACATCTTGAATATTTGAAATCCTTACCACCTGATGAGCTCATTAGAATGTTGAGGGAAAAAAACAAAATGATTAAGCGCGCTGGAAAAACCGGCCAAATTCCTGATCGGATTGCTACTTATAGAAATGAGGCAAGTCTAATTTCCCAGGCGCTAACTGCAAAAGCAGGTCCAACAATTCAAGCACAACAGCCTGATAGGTTTGCAAACCTTAAGCAATCTCTAACTATTATTAGGGCTCTTTTATCTCGTCAAAGATAACTGTAAAGAGAGTTTGTAAAATAATATAGAAAAATAATTATGACTGACAAACTAAAACTAAATACAGATATTTTAAAACGGCTTTCTGGCCCTACTATTCTAGCTTTATCAACTATTGCTTGTAGTAGTAATGATTTATACTATGCTTTAGGTGGGTTAGCTTGCCTTACTGCAATCGGTGTTGGCGGGCTTTATTACTTTACTCTAAAGCCCGATCTGCAAGTTAGTAAAATGATGAGGAATTACGATAAATACCTTGAAAATCAAGATAAGATTTTACCTTTCGATAACCAAGCAAACCAGATTATAATAGAGGCTAAACAAAAAGGTGTGCCAGTTCAAGAATATATGGAAAGAGTACTAAAATTAAGTCCGGTCGACCAAAAGAATGTGTTAGCAAATATTGAATTCCGAGAAAAACAATCTGAGTGGACAACTCCCAACACTCCATTACCTTAATAAGCTTACACTCCCGAAGTGAAAGAAGAGCACTGGTAGTGAAACTACGACTTTTAAACTAATAAAATAAGTCTAAATTCAAAAATAATTAAATTAAATAGGTAGACTATTTTTTCCTGCAGAAATTCTATCGGTTACAAAATCCGTGCCTATTCCACCCGACGGGTGAAATGAAGCTAATTCTAGAAAGTCAGGATGCCCCATTCCACTCCAGGGATGGCAGATTAGCCTGTTTATTTGAATATTTTGGTTTCCTGTTCTTTAACCAAATTAAAAAAGAAGTCCTAACAGCCCGTTACACCTGAAAGGTGTAAATAAAGATCGTGAACTTTTACTTTTTGTACAACAACTTGACAAAATATTGTACATATGTTAAGCTAAGGGCTCGTCCATCAATAATCTTACAATTATTGATGGTTACGGCCCTTTGTGCCGCATCTACAACTGAAGTAAGGATCATGTTATTAACGGATGCGGCCTTAAAAAATATGAATATTACGCAATCTAATATTTATCCGGTATCGCAAGCCAGGAATATGTTTAGCAGGCTTATAGATCAAATTGGGACAACCAAAGCTTTATATGTTACAAAAAAGGGTAAGATAAGAGCGGCTTTGATCGACATAGACTATCTTCAAAAAATGCAAAAAGATCTGCAGGAGCTCTATAAAAAAACTTATATTGATAAAGACCTGCTTTCCTATACAAGAGAGTTTACTGATGCAGAAATAAAAGAATGGGCTGTGGAGGATAAACTATAATATGATGAAAAAAGTGTTTTTTGATTCTTCGGTTTTATTTTCTGCTGTAAATTCTCCAACTGGCGGTTCAGCTAAACTTTTCACTTTAACAAATATTAAAAAAATTGTTTCTAAAGTTGTGTTAACCGAAGTAGAAAGAAATGTAAGAAACAAACTCTTAAATTACCACCTTGATAGATTTTTTTTATTAGTAGAAAAGCTTGAAATAGTTGATCTGCCGATAGATAAAGGGTTAGTAAAAAAAACCGAAGAGATAATCGTAAAAAAGGACGCTGTAATACTCATGCAGGCAAAAAAAGCTAAACCTGATTTTTTAGTAACACTTGACAAAAAACATTTTTTACAAGAAAAAGTTATCAACTTTATGCAACCTGCAAAGGTTTTAACTCCCAAGGATTTACTGCAAATCATTGAAAGAAAAATTTGACATAGTAGCGCTCGTCAGGAAACCAGCTATTTAAACCCAGAACTGAATCTTTAATAAAATAAAATCTGGGTTTCCGGTAGTCTTTGAAATTTTGTTTAAAAGTTTCGATTATTTCTTTTTTAGAATAGTTCTTAAAAATCCAGACTATATCATCAATCACTCCGTAAGAAAATATCTGGTGAATAATGTAATATTTATCTCTTTGAAAATCCAGTTTGGAGACGTCAGCCAACCACAAGACTGCCTGCAGTTTTTTTTGGAATTAACTTTTCACGGTTCTTGACACAGTTGTCATTCTGAAGTGCCGATTCGGCACTGAAGAATCTAGCGAAGCGTAATATACGAAGCTAATCGCTTCTAGATCCTTCACTTCGTTCAGGATGACAGTTGTGTAATCTGCTTGTAAAAATCAGCCTGATACCCTATAATATGCAAATGCACAGAGGCTTAGAAAGTTTTATATTCTCAGTTGTTGGAGGGCCTTTATTGGCAAAAAGCAGTACGTTTATACTCCATATGAAAGAACTGGGAGAGTATAATAATATGCTAAATACTCATCAAGGAAATCAGAGCGCACCTGCGGTTATCAGACAAATTCACTGGGTTCAGTCTGCCGGGAATTTGGATATAGAGGTAGCTCCGTACTCCTTTATTTTAAACTTTCCCAGTGATCCGGTTGTTCATCTATTACAAATAGCTGGCTTAGCCACAGTTTACTTTGGTGATCGAGCACATTCTCAAACAAACTCAGTTAAAGAAAAAGTTATCAGAAATCTAACAATGCTACTAACAAGCTCATCTGCTTTACTTGCACCTGAAATTGTAAAGCAATTTCTACATAGAGTCTCTACGGACTCTCCAGTCTGGATGACGGGTCCTGAGATAGCGATTCTTGGCATGGCATTGGTAGGGCTTGCTTATTACAGTAATAATATAAGAAATTCAGTCAAGGAAAAAAAAAGAAATAACTTAAGAATAGCTCTTGGTAGAAAAATTTAGTTCTTGCACCTTTCAGGTGTAATGGAGCACAACTATCTATTCTTCAGATAATTTTAAAAAATTTCTTAGCGAATCTCTCAATACCTGCCCTGCCTGGTAAATAATATCTATGATCCCTATTTGATCCCACAACTACGGAACCATCTACTCCATTATTTCTCTGCCACCAATATGCTTCACTAAATACTTCATTAACTCCACTGTCCTGTTTTCGCTTAATAGCCGACACAAGACTTATAAAAACCTCCCGTGGCACCTCTTGAAATACTTCTGTTAAAGCTCTTACTGATTCGGTGTCATTCCTATGTTCCCTTTGCACAGGCCAAGTTTCATAATCAGATGGCCTTCTTATTAATTCGTGGTCTGTGAGTATTGATCTAACAGCCTGTTCAGCAGAAGAATTATCTATTTGTTGATCTGAAAGATTTTCCGATTCTTTTTTCGTATGAGGATATTCATAAGGTCGATTATAATCTCTGGAATTAAGCCTGGGAACATTTGCATGCGGATGTGGCGTTCTTTTTTTGCCTGAACCTTGGTTAATTTTTGAACCAATCCATAACAGAATAGCTGCCATACCAAGTCCGGACCATTTTTTAGCTGTTTCTATTTCTGCATTGCCAAATCCTCCACTCCTCGACCCGACATTTGCCGCCTCCTCAAATCTGTAAGCCGGTACAAATTCTGTCTCTACGCCGTTTTGTGATGGAACTTCAATATTTCCATTTAAAATAGAAAGATATGCCATCTGAGGACTCTGTTGCGAACCTGAAACCAAGTTTCCCAAAGTCGACTCAACTGCATTTGGGTCAACATCTTGAGTAATCTGTAAATGTGAAATTGCCGAATTTACATTAAAAAGACCAGTTGAAGTAATCTGCAAATATCTGATCCCGTTATCAAGAGTCAATTCCCTACAGTCTAGATTTGGAGATGAACACATGTCCCCGCGGATTACATCACCGGCTAAACCAATCAAACTATATCCGGCCAGACTTAGTACACTAGCCCAGTAAACCAATTTTACGCCCTTATTTAAACTATTTTCTGCCATAATAAACCGATAGTATACATAAGATATTCCTTATTTTCAAGCATTAAGCTTGTAATAATAGACCCAAATATTGGTACAATGTCTATTCCTCTTTCATCCGACGGATTGGTAAACGGATTACCGGTTCAAAATTATATTTGTGAGAAAAATATTATAGAGAGTTTAACTCGTAAGGAGTAATTATTGAGGACCTTAATTTTTATTCTTATCTACTTTTTTTGAATTAGCCCAACCTATTGAAACCTCCAATATATTCATCAGATTTGGTAGAAAAAGGAATTGAGTCCACCAAAAGTTACCTGTCTCAAGTGATTTTACTGACGCTATAAAGCCCAAAGCCAGCATTCCGATTCGTACTGGTCCGTCCATACAACATGAGTCTGGATTACTTTGCGTCTCCTGGATGGTCTGACCGCGGCCTCCGTATAAAAAAGGATACTCCTCTTTAAGCATAAATCGAAATATATGTTTTTGAAAATACATTGCCCACCAGGTTGCAAACCCCAATAAATGAGCCCCACCATATGAGGATAGAAATTCATATAACTGCTGTCCTTCCATAAACGCATATTTTACTAAACTTTGTCCTAATTTTCTATAGGTCTTTATTATTTATAATTACACTCCCGGAGTGAAAGAGATTAAAATTGCACACCTTAAAGGTGTAGTTCTCCTTATATAAAGAGGTAAAATCTATTTGGTAACAAACAAAAGGCTATGCTACAGTTCGCAAGCGCAATAAATTATTTTGTTTGTATTAATTTAAGAAGATCTATAGTCTGATTTACGGCACGATTAATGCTCTAATAACCAAGTAAGTCGGATATGCGCAGGCAGCTAAAACTCCACCTGTTGCAAGAGCAACAATCCCAAGCGTTTTTTTATTAATACCAAAGTGTTCAAATTCGGCACGAAGATCACTGCCTTCTTTAACATCATTAATTGAATCGGTTACAGAACTAACCTTTTTTTTAAAACCTGATCTTGCTTCTTCAATGATTTTATTTGCCATAACAAGCTAATTGTACCATATTTTTAAATAATGTCAATTATTTATTACACCCCAGGGGTGTAATAGATTATTTAGTCGCTCTAAATTACTTGTTACGACATTTACGACGACCGCATGCAGAGTTGTAAAAGTGCAAAAATGAGTTCAACAAATACTGATGGATAGTAAATCTCAAATCTCCAATTTTTTATTACTCTTTTAGTTAAAAAACGGACATTATATCAGTTTGTATTTCTGCACATTATACCCTATAATAATGAAAATGGTAGAAACAGGTTCGGCAGGAGCAAAACTTATTGCAAATTCTCTCACATTATCTCGTATGGGTGCTTCATTCATAGCACTGGGATTGAGTTTCAACAGTCCATGGACAACAGGAGTGCTAATTGGTTATGGAATCTGGTCAGATTAGAAAGATGGTGCATATGCCGAAGCTCATAATGCAGTAAGTAATACTGGAAGAAAACTAGATATAGCTGCAGATCATGCCTGGATCATTGCGTCTTTAGCGATGGTATACCAGAATTTTCTTAGGGAAGAGTCTATTTCTTATCTGATTAGCTTTCTGGGGGATTTTTCTAAAGCTGCAGAACCAATAATGTTTACAGTACTTCTTTCTGCAATCGCTTTTCACGGAATACAAAGCACCAGACGGAATGGTAAGGTTTTTGCCAAAGACTAAAAATAATATTACACTGCCGGAGTAAAAGAGATTGTTTTTCTAGTCTGAACTACCTGTTATGACTTGGTCTGATCGTAGTAAAAGTCGTAAAAATTACAAAATGATGAATATACCTTATTAATCAGCAAATTCTGACAATTAATATTGTAAAATTTGGTATAATTCTAGAATGACTGAATTTTTGGATTTACATGATTCGCCAGATCCCCCTGCCCCACCGGGTTTTTATTGGGCATTTGCCACTTGATGATTAGGAATGTTGAAAAAGAGGGGTGGGTCCTGATACCCGATGAAATAATGCCTAAAGATGCAATTCCCGGGAAACCTTACCAAAAAATAACTAAGTCTCCGGGCGCAACACAAACCATACGCATCGGAAAAAAAAACTTATTTAATAAAGGCTAAGAATAATCCTTTATTAAAAAATGCCTTTACAACAATATTTTTCTTTGAATTTCAACCTTCACTATGATAAAATAGTATCAATTAAATTAGTTTTTAACTATTATGGCATCAGAAGTTGACAAAATATTTGAAAAAGTAGGATTAAAAGAATCAATGTTTTTCCCCGATACTTTTGCGGGCTTTCTGACACAGCAGTTTCTCGCGTTGCATAAGTTAAGCACAGAAAAACCTAAAGGATATGAAAGTACTGTGGAAGAAATGTATCACAGGATTTGTGGAAAAATAAGTGATCAAGAAGGCTTCACTAACTTCAATGTGCCATTTACAATAACAGAGGATTACTCAGTAACCACAGGAATTGATCGTGGATTCCTCTATACGCTGCAATTTAAAACTACAATTTATGGCAGGAATTTACTAAGACAAAAATATCCTATATTAAAGTATGAAGTAAGTACCGGCGGTGGAATTAATTGGAAATTAATTGTTTTAGGAAAACGGCCGACAATGTTAGAAGTGAACGCGGCAGGTACCAGTTAGTAAAATCTCCAACCGCTACTCCCTTTATCGATGTGAAACTAATAATATAATAATTGCTCAAGAAATCTATCCGCAACTTCGCTCCCGGAGTAAAAAAGGTTGTTTTTCTGGTCTGAATTAACTGTTGCAACTCTTTCACAGTTCGGACTAAGGGCTCGTCCGAAGAAAAACGTGTCAAAATGTCTTTGGGAGGCTCTGAATTTTTTAGCTGCACTTCTGGGGTGTAGTATTATGTGGAAAAAATCCTGATTTAGAATCGGAAATTAATATTCAAGCGCTCTTTTCTATCCAAGCAAAAAAGTAATAATTACCCACCTGGAATGGAAGGGATTTTTTTCCCCTCTAAATGATAACACCCCTGGGGTGTAGTATTCTTTTGCGCCTTATGAGGATCGTAAGACTTCACAAGTCTTGACAAAACTGTATCAAATGATGTCATTTCGAGCGATGAGTGTTGGAGTCGAGAAATCTCTCACATCAACCCTTATAAGCTCTGTTGTGATAGATTCCTCGACTTCGCTCGGGATGACATTGTGTCAAGAACTGTGAACTCTTACTGAGGATCACTTTTATTGACATAACGGTTAAATTAATGCTATAATAGTTGTTTCAATATGGTTTTAACATCAGATTATAGAAAGGGGAGTGAGTCATAATGCCATGTGGAGTTTTATTTAACGTAGAGGGTAATCCTAATACAACTAAATTTGTAGTAGGTAAACCGCCGAATGAATTCACATATGAAATTCCTTATTCACCCGGATTGGTTGCAGCCTTGTTAGATAATAAATTGCCGGGTTACGGAAATTTTCACGACAGATTAAAATTTTTATCTCCAGACGAAAAGTATACGCTTATCCAAGGGACTTTAGGTCTTTATTCCGAACAAGCAGCTTTACCTAGTGATTTATTTGTGGGAGATAATAGTGTATTTGCACGAAGAAATAATAACACCCCTGGGGCGTAGAAGACTCTTTAGTTACTCTAAACTATAACTTCTATAACTTACGACTTTTCATGCGACCGCATCCAAAGTCGTCATTATTACAAAATCCGCGCCTGCTAACTCCATAAAGGAACTATAATCTGAGGGTTAGGTGAAGTTAAAGCGGATGAGATTGAACTATATCACCTTAGAGAGTGTGAAGAGTGTAGAAACACTTAATTACTGAACTAGATTTACGATAATTGGCATCCCAATCATACCAATAACAGTTCCGGGAAAGAAATCAATCAGAAAGGTAGATATTGGATTTCGATTTAATTTGTAAATCCATCTTTCAATAGTTCTCGATCTTTTTAAACCAATAAGCATATTTATAAATGCTCCTGCAAAAGCACCAAATATTATTGGATTAATGTTATTAGGATCAATTCCTTATAGCAATTGACTGTTATTTACCAATGTTGTCAGGATTTTTGATTCTATTGAGCTTGTCATAATAACCTAGAATTAATACTTTATTATAATATACGTCCGCCTTTTTTTCTCTAGATTATTTCTTGCCCATTTTATGATAAATAGAAAGTAGACTTAACTTTATGCGATAATATTAACGCCCGTGAATATTAATTCATACAATCTCGCAGGTAGGCTTGTTTTTAAACCATTATTTAAATATTTTTTTCTCCTGGCTTTTAATCATATCAAAGTAAAAATTCTCCATCTTTTTAGGATCGAAAGGCACAAGCATTTTCGGATAGTCGGCCAGATCCTTAACAATTGGTAATCGGCTTAATAATGACATACGGTCAAATCCTGATTGATATTTTTCTTCCATAGCACTTATTAACTGATCCCAATCACAATCCACATATTTAATTCCTAAATATAAATCAACAAAGTCTCTGGCCGTTCCCCGATGAAATATGGTATAAAGTTTATCCACAAGGATATCCCATATACTTGCAATTTTTAATTTACCTATCTTCTTCCCAAATTCAAGTTGTTTAAAAACATGATATACAAAATCAATTTTTAATTCTCCAAATTCACCTGAAAGAGTATACCGATAAAATCCGGTTCTCCTTTTTTGCTGAATTGAAGCTCTGTATTTATTTTTTAACTTTTCAATATATCGATCACATATATCTACCGGAAAATCATCTTCAGAAAAAAAGTCAAGATCTTCTGAAAGCCTGTGATGCAGATAGAACTCAGAGATTGCTGTTCCGCCTGTCAGGAAGAATCTTTTGTAGATGTCTTCACTTTGGCCGGCAAGTCCCAAAGCGTAAGATTGGGAGGGAGTGAGTATCGTTTTCCCCATATAAGATATTCTATCAGACGTCTATAATAAGGATCAATCTCATCTTTAATCTTCGGCCAGGCTTTTTTAACCTCTTCTTTATCAAGCTTTTCACCTTTTTCTAACCCGCCGTTGATATTAAAAGCCAGCCGCCACAAACGATATTTTTCCGGATAATTTTTCTTAAATGCTTCTTCGTCAACAGACCAATGTTTCAACATAAATTTATTTTAACACAAAATAATTGTATTTTTGTCTAAATTATCCGTAACGACTTTTGCGACGACCCTCCTTCGTTCCTCCTTCGCTTAATGCTTCGGAGGACAAGTAAAACTTCCCACTTCGCTCTTCCCACTTCGTCCTTCGGACTTCGAGGGACAGGTCGAGCTTCGAGGGACAAGTCGGCGGGGCAAGCCGCATCCAAAGTCGTAATTTTACAAAAAAAAGAGGCTAAACAACCCTGAGGGTTGATTGAAGCTATTAATTGATTTTTTTCAGCGCAATTTATGGTAGTCTTCCTCACTCCAGAGATGAGGAAAATTATTAGAGGTTCAATTCCTCTCGATGCCACAAGAAAATCCCTCGCTGGACACCCGACAGGTGTACTTTTATCACTATTAATATCAACTCATAATTTGCTAACGAAGATTTGCACTGATGAGATTTTTTTATTTAGGATTGATCATATGATTCATATCAATCTGGATATTTATTCCTTCGCTGCTTGGCAGAGGCACCATTACAAGACCAGATATGTCATTAAAACCCATGATATTAACATCTTGTTTTTTAACTACAATGGCTCTCAACGTCCCAGTTTCATCACATCCTGCAGCGCCACTATATCCTTTATAAACAACGACGGAATCCTTTTTTACTTTAGCACTAATATACTGACGACCATTAAACTCGGGATAAACTTCATCGGGATTATCTATCATATAGATAGACCCAAGATCAACTTCTGTAGTCATTAAAGCATCAATACCTGCACCTGTATTGTATCCGCTCAAGTATAAGGCTTTAATTGTCTCTATCCAACCGGATACACTGTTAACCGGTTGAATATCCTGAGGTAATATATTTGCGTTATCAACAAATGTTACGACCTCAAATTCCAATAAATCGCCCTGATCTGTCATTCCTTGAGTCGTACTCATGGGTTCGACATGCGTTTGAGAATAGGCATGACCCAATCCATTAGAAGTACGAATGTAATAATCATCGATACTACTATCAAAGCCTGCTGCAGGATTGGTTAAGATTTTTTTTGAATGAAAGTCAGCAAGAAGCGTAACCTTGGTAAAAGCAGTTCCATCAGGATTATTTATTAGAGACCGCCTAACCACAATAGCCGAAGGTTCAATCGTCATTATGGTATTATTAGTAGTTGACCAGTTCTCCATTAAAAGTTTTACCGATGCTTTTGCACAGACGGTAGAGGCTGGATCAACTAAGGATGGATTAGTAGCAATAGCTGTAGCATACTTCTGAATATTCCCAATCCTTTGCCCATCAGCGCAACCGGTAATTAAGAACAGACCTAGTCCTATCAAAGCTAAACCCGTAATTAATCTGGGATAAAACTTATTTTTTAATTCTTTTTTTCTGGTGCTGATTCTGGAAAAATTCTCAAACATAACCCTATAGTATAACTTACGCCGCCTCATTTTACGAACACAGCTACTTTTTAGAGGCTAGAACCTATTTAAAATCCTTGGCACGTTGCGTCATTCTGGAAAGCCGAAGGCGCGTCCAGAATCTAAAAGAGGTTTGTAGACTCTGAACAAGTTATAAACACTTTAGGGACCAGAGTGACGAGTATTGAAATAGCTTCTAAGACAACCATCGGATGTTTTAGGCTGAGGTTAAATTAACAAATTCACATCAGCTTTTTTTCTGCTAAAATATAGAAAAGTTGTCCTCATAGCTCAACGGATAGAGTTGCCGCGTCCTAAGCGGTAGATGTAGGTCCAATTCCTACTGGGGACACAAAAAAGAAAATCACGATGCTCCACTACACTTAACAGTTGTCAAAAACTGATAAGACTGGCTGAATAATAAAATGAATTAATGGTTTTAGATTGATATAATAAAAGCAAAACAACCCTCAGGGTTGTTTGAAGCGTTTCTCATTTATCAGATTATCTAAAAAAAGCTTTATACTTTCCCACCAGCATAAATTAGGCTATTTCTTTGTCCATTAAATTTAAAAATTTTTCACCTCTTCTCTCATCCTCACTTCTTCTATCATAGAATTGAGGCTAAACAACCCTGAGGGTTGATTGAAGCTGATTTCACAACAAATAATTGGCTTTGGAATAGATAGTCTGCTTTAATCTATTAATAGATTAAAGCAGAGGATGAAAAATTATCCGATTCCGACGATTTTTTCTTTTTCCGTCGGGTTTATAAAATAAAGTGTATTATTTTGGGTGGCTTTCAAAACTAACCCTTCATGAAAAGTAAATCCCAATTTCGTAGATCTAGTCCTTAGACTTAAAGACAATACTTTAACCTGAGTCCCTGATATGAGATTGCATTCTGCTCCCAACACAAATTCTTTTTCGCCTCTGATTCTTTCACCGCTTTGCCTATCTTTTATAAATATTAAATTCCCCCTAATTGATTGGATATTCTCAACTAAAATTAGACCGCCGGACTGTCCTATATTGAAGTTCATAAATTATGAATGAAGATTATAGCAAAAATTATTTGAGAAAGTACGGTTATTAACGACCAGATTGAGCTAAAACATATATAACCGTTAAAGCAATCAATCCAAATCCAGTTATCCATCTGGCATTTCTCTCTACGAAACCAGGCGTACCGCTTTTATCACCTGTATTACCTGAAGGTACATATAATATTCTTTCCGTAGTGGACCCTGCGAGATAAGATGGTAAATTTTTTTTCGGTGCCATAAATTAGGTTAATTTTACTAAATAAAAACTAATTTTTCCAGTTTATAATTAAATCTCACGTCCGGAATTATTTTTTAATAAAATTAATCACTTAACCTTTTAATAAAAGTAAATCGGCTTAAAAAATCGGCTGACCAAGACTTTCAATTTAAATAACAAATTTATTAGTCTGTCTAAATTGAACTGATTTGATAGCTTTTATATTATTGCAAAGGTAGATTAAGTCTTTATAATTTATAAAAATATGGCAGAGGGAATATTAACCATAGGTAATCATAACATTCAGGTATCAAAGCTTTGTCGAGTCTAATGCTGAGTATCAAAAGTTTTTGGAGAAAATTAAGAACAGGGAAAAACGAATGCATAGAAAACGACAGGTATAATTTTCAAAAAGTAATATCTAGATTGCTGTGACAGTATTTCGAACTCCAGGGGTTTGTACTAGGGGTTTGTAATTGGTGGACTTAGCAATAGCTTAAAAGTTAGTATTGTTTCTGACTGCAGCAACTAAGGCAGGTGCAACACCTGCTTGTTGAAGCAGATCCGCATATTCAGCTGAAGTTAGTTGGCACAAAGGACCTGGGACCTCAACAAAATATTTACTATTTAAAGTAGGTCAAATAAATTTTAATTCTGGTGGAGCAATGATTTTCAATTCTTGATCACCAGGAAGAAGTTTTGCTTCGATTACTCCATGATGTATTCGAGTAAAACCAAAGTTACCATCTCTATCAGTTATTTCTAAATAAAAAGGCATGGTTCTTTTACTACCATAAAAATTCATAAAGTCAAATTTTTATCTCATCACTTTTTCCTCTACTCTTTCATATTGGAAGATTTCGGAAGAACTAAACCAGAGGGGGATTTCGTATTGGGCTTCTTCGATAGAACCGGAGGAATGGACAAGATTCTTGATCGCACGTTTACCGGTATTGGCAAGATAAGAAGAATCAAAAGCATAGTCGCCTCTTATTGTTCCTGGAGCCGAAAGCAGGGGGAGTGTGTTTCCGCAGATTTTTCTGACCAATTCTACCGCGTGCGGTCCCTCGACAACAAAAGCCAAAACCGGACCGGAAGAAATATAGTCAACCAGCCACTTCTGTATCATTAGCCCAATCTCATGAGTATCGTTAGTCCCGAGCATTTTAATCGGATCTACCTTGAATTTCTTATAATTTTCAAGGGTTTTTTCGCCCATTCCCCTAAGCCAGGCCTCGCGGTCTCCCGGATAATGCTTTTCAGCTAAAGATTTGGTGACTTTAAGAAGTTTTGCAGCGACTAATTTAAGACCTACTTCTTCAAAGCGGGAAATAATTTTGCCTGTTAATCCCCTTACTACTCCATCCGGTTTAATGACTACCAAACTTCTTTCTTCCATGCATATAATACTATCAAATATTATTGTTCTTGCAATGGAGAAAATTACGACTTTGCATGCGGTCGTCTTAAAAGTCGTAAATTTGAAAAAATTCACCTCTTCAGATTACCGGAGTACTACTTCCAAAATTCTACAATTTTCTCACGTTTCTTAGGAAAGAATTATGTCTTTCTTATCAGCCAAAATCAACTTAAATCAACCGTTTGCCATACCAGTACCGTAAGTTTGTCTATGGACTATATGGTACAAAAGTAGATATATATACCGCTCTTACGCTGGTTTGCAACCCGAAGGGTTGTCAAAACAGCTTAGAGCGAGTTATACTCGAGCAAATTCATTTGCGAGTGGTATATTCCAATCTAACGGCAAAAAAAGTGGGAATGATAAACGGACATGACTATTTTTAAAACTGTAATATTAATAAAGACGAAGTCCGTGGCTGGGAACTCCTACGACTGAAGCGGTCGTAGGACCACTGCAATAGCAGGAGTGTTTTTAAAATTAATACTTATTTTTCCTGATAATATCCTTGACAACCGCCTTCTTTATTCATCGGTGCAAATGGACAGCCCATACATGCCTGACCTCTCAAACCTAATGCTTTATAACCTCGATTTGTATATTTAACCCAATAATCCACTACTTCATTTACCTGTAACAAACAACCTGCAACTTTTGTGAAGAAAGTAAAACTTCTTGCAAAACCGATGCCACTAAAAATTATTACAATGTCACTAAAGCCTTTTTGTACTTCATTTACTCTTGCTCTACGTCTATCAGGTTCAATCATAGAACCTAATTATAGCCTAAACTTGACAAAAATAAAAAGTTAATTACTTTGAAGGTATATCCATGTCAACTCTGGGATACCTATTCCACCCGACGGGTGGAAAGTCTCACTGATAAATTTGGAAATGGTAGCAAATTTCTCATCTGATGCAATGGTTGATTTCGATGGAGAAAAAATTACGACTTTGCATGCGGTCGCACGAAAAGTCGTTAGTTGCCAAATCCGCACCTGGAAAACCTAAGGCCGCTTCCTTTATTTTTTTGTCTTGGCGTTGGTAGTTGTTTCAACAGCTTTTCAAATTGGTTTAGCGATAACAGTTTGCTAATATCATACGCGGGTAGTCACTTCCCCGTTAGGTTACTACCCATTTTAGTTGAATGAATTACCCTGTGGCAGAGACCACAGGGTATCATATGTCATTTCGAAGGATCCCGCCATGGCAGACTGAGAAATCTAGTGAAACGTAAACTACGCTAGCGCTAGATTT
>Ga0209542_10007975_pt1 | contig 19928 bp, 19 predicted proteins | sample RifCSPhighO2_01_FD_184028 | JGI IMG/M metagenome (GOLD analysis project Ga0209542, IMG submission 184028) | Soil microbial communities from Rifle, Colorado - Rifle CSP2_plank highO2_0.1 (SPAdes) (version 2) | ecosystem: Environmental > Terrestrial > Deep subsurface > Rock core/Sediment ...
TCAAATATGTATTAAGCTCAATACCGAACAATTCCTTCTTTGTATTCATAGTCATAATACCGACTACACTAACAGGAATTATGAGCTATACAGAGGTTTTCACTGACTTTATTTGTGAGCTATTAGGTAGAATAGATGTTGCTAAAAATTTATGCTATATTATTAGTATGACTCTCGAAGAATTAAAATATAAAACTAAACCTGTATTTGATAAATACCGTATAAAATATGCGGGGGTTTTTGGTTCATTCGCCAGAGGTGAAGAAAAAAAAGACAGCGATATGGATATCATGATAGATTACCATCGTCCTTTTTCTCTTCTTGATCTTATAGGCCTTGAAAATGCCTTGAAAGATTTATTGCAAAAAAAAGTTGACATTGTGACAGAAAACGGTGCCAGTAAATATATGAAGTCAGGTATGTTAAAAGATCTTAAAGTATTTTATGGATCCCGTTAGAAATTCATCAAACGGGAATTAAGTAAAGATTATTAAATTATATTTCTAACGGGATGGACAACGATAAAGCGTATATTCTTCACATATTGGATGAAATTGAAAACATAAATAATTTTTTGGGCAATATTAATTTTGTTGCGTTTATTGGCGATATAAAAACATCCAAAGCAGTTGAGCGTTCGCTGGAAATTATTGGAGAAGCTGCCAAGAATTTATCGGAAGAATTCAAGGAAAATAATAAACAAATTCCTTGGCGTGATGTTGCAGGATTGCGTGATAAAATAATTCACCATTATTTCGATGTTGACTATCAAACTATCTGGGACATTGTTCAAAAAGATTTACCAGAACTGAAAGAAATTTTAACAAAATACAAATAATTTCTAAATTGCACTTTTTGAACCGAAAGACCCGAAGATGACGCTGGTGTATTTGGAATAGTTATATATTTTTTACTTTTTTCCTTAATACCATAATAGCCACGGCCGTTGCTATTATGGTATTAGGTAGTAAAAACGGTTTATTTGAAAACTATTTGGTAAATTTAAAAGTATAAGAAGTAGAAGTCCCCGTTCCCCCACATCCATCAGCATTAAACTTCGTTCCAAATCCGACAACGGCCTCAATCTCGCTATCAGAAATCCATTTAATGCTTTCGATCAGTTCTGGATAACCCTCACTGTTATTTTTTGACAATTTCGCATTATTTTCAAATTTAATTAGAGAAAAAGTATCAAGATTTATAGCTCTTGGTGTGTCTCCATACATACAAGTTCCACCCGCATAACTAACCTTAAACGCAACATTTTTCTTATCAGGAGAAAGAACAAACATACTTGCTTCTACCTCTTCTTCCCCTACTTGCACCGATTTGACAAATTTTTCGTTTTTATAAATTTCGACAAAAACATCATTCCATTTGCGATCGGGTCTATCTAATATAACTGCTTGAAATGAATAATCTCCCGCTTTAGTGGTCGGTGAAGTTTGAGTATTGACAAAACTATTTTGATCCGCTGGTGATTGATAATTATTATCCTCTGTATTTTGTGGAGTAGGAGTCGAACTTTTTCCCGCAAAATATGCGCCTCCACCAACCGCTAAAACTCCAAGCACGATTACTAAAATAAAAACTGGCGCAAAACCTTTATTGTATTTCATAATTTTATTTTCTAGATTGAAAAAACTTAATAATAACTTATCAAGAGTATAACGTGTTTTTTATGTATTTGCTGAAATAAGTGAAGCTGAAGTTATATCTTCTTCCCCAATATCTTTCATTATATTCATCACCTGCTTGGCATAATTATGTACTACCGAAGGAGGATTATATGTCTTGAGTATTTCTTCGGTAGTCTTGCCGGCATAGTGATGATCGGTATTGGGATTGTTGCCGCCTAAATTGCGAGCCACGGTTTCAATCGCCTGATCAAAACTATCAAATTTTATTTTTTTACCCCAACCAAAAGGGTTGTTTGGGGCAAACATATTTTTTCCTGCAGTCGATTCCTGGATAGCGATCGCTGGTAAAAGCCGCCAGTCCAGACCATTCTTTTCCGCTTCGAGAACCATCTTCATACCCATACCTTCTAAAGGCATGTCACGCTCTCTAAAATATCTATCAATAGCAGCTACTTTTTGATCTTTGATTTGCTGGAGAGCAACCTGCATGTCAATAGCTTCGGGATTAAGAGCTAAAGTTTCAGGTGTCGTTTCCGTTTCAATATTAACTTTTTGAGCTAATACATTCTGCGAAATCCCATAAATTTCAGGGTTATGAAGAGGTGTAAACACAAAAGGGAAACTCATAACCGGGAAAATCACCAGAGATTGAACAAAACGTATTAAATTGTTCTTTTTCATATTAAGACGGTATGGGCTCCGCCAACTCTGTATCGGAAAGACTTCAGCCAATTTAACCTAAAAACCCTACCCAAAGATCCTATCAGATTTGGGTTTAGAAGTCAAAATTGTATGCTAGAATGAGATCATGAAAATTGGGATTTTTGATTCGGGACTGGGAGGGCTGATTGTCGCTCGGGCGATACGGAAAATGATGCCGGAATATGACTATATTTACTTTGGCGACACCAAAAGAGTGCCTTATGGCAACAAATCGCATAAAGCAGTTTATGAATTTACCCGCGAGGCGGTGGAATATCTTTTCCAAAAAGAAAATTGCGCCATCGTGATTATCGCTTGCAACACGGCCAGCGCCCGGGCCTTAAAAAGAATCCAGCGAGAATATTTGGCGAAAAATTTCAAAGATAGGAAAGTTCTCGGAGTTCTAATTCCGGCGGCAGAAGTGGCGGCCCAATTTAAAAGAGTCGGGGTGCTCGCGACTCTCGGCACTGTTACCTCCAACGCTTGGGCGATAGAAATAAAAAAGTTTAATCGCAAGATGAATAATCAGACTAAAGTCTTTCAAAATCCCGCGCCCTTGCTCGTGCCCTTAGTCGAAGAAGGAGAAAACGAAAGAGCCAAACCATTCATTGTAAAATATCTGCAACCTTTTCGGAATAAAAATATAGACGCGCTCGTCTTGGGTTGTACCCACTATCCGATCCTGAAGAAAGAAATTAAAGAAAATGTCGGGCACAGCGTAAAAATTATATCGCAAGATAAAATCATCCCCCGCAAACTGAAAGAATATTTAGCTCGACATCCAGAAATTGCCAAAAAACTATCCAAGAAAAGAAGCGTAAAAATAATTACCACCGACAAAACGCAGAACATGGATCGTTTGGTAAAAAAATGGTTTGGCAGTATCATAAAAAAATGACTAAAATAGGGCTGAAAACTAAGATAACAGGTATTGTATCCGTGCTCAAGAAAGACGGCAAAATCCATTTGGCAAAATGTATAGAAGAAAATTGGAACAAGACAGCCTTCGAATATTCCAAGCAATTGAACTTCTGGCGGCCAAAGAAAGCAATGGAGAGCGAACTAGAGAGTGCTTTTGCTGCCGAGCTAGAGCGTCTGGAATTTGACGCTATGTCCAAAGAAGAAATTTTGTTTTCCTTAAAAAAGCGTAGGATATTGCAGACCGCGCCACACCTCGGACTGACAGAAGGTCCTCGCATGCTCTGCATCAACTGGCTCGGATCGCTCGGAGTACCGGAAAAAGAATTTTACGTCGTCGGCATGTTTTCCGGAATTCCCTTTTCCAACCGTTCCCGCCCGGGACGAATCAATCGGAAAAAAGAAGCTATAAATCTATTCCCGAGCACCATGCAGGACGCTTTAGTTTATCGAGCCAAAATTCCTCCGAAAATTGAAGAGAAGCTGAATACCCTGCCAGTAAAACTGACCAAATTCTTGCCGCAAGCGGTTCCTGGCGCTTCTTACACCAAGTGGGCGCTCCAGGCCTGCCAGCATACTGAAAGAAGAATTTTAAATAAAAATAATTTAGTTTATATTGATATCAATGAAGTGGTTGCCAATTATTTGGTCCAAGTTCTCCGGAATAGCGCTCATGTTTTTCACAAGATATTTTTTGACCCAAAAATTCGCAAGCAATTTATGTCGGTCTTTCCCCGGGAGATAATGTTTTATACGCCGGTCTTAAACGGAAAATATGAAGATATGGAAAACATGTTTTTCGGCGATGAAGGTTCTCAGAGCTTAAAGGGTAAAAATAAAGAAATTTCCCTGGGTAATCCGGAAATTTTAATCGAAGAGATCCAAAGCGGCTGGGTCTGTCCGTCACTTCTGCTCACCTTCATCGCCCTTTCCTTCCTGAATCAATTTAAGTGTTTCGGTTCTTTCGCCCAGGTGGAGTATTTGCCCGTCTACCAAGAAAAATTGGCCCGGCTCCCTTTCATGAAAATATTTAAAATAGAATCTATTATGACCTCAAACTTAACAACTGGAGTTTTCCCTGACGGCATCGACACTTTTCCGGCCGATCTGATTATCCATGGAGAGAATTTGAAACAAAAGGAAAACTGGCTTTTTGGGGAACTCCTTCTGCCCATCCGGAGTTCTTTAATCGGCAGCTATTTTACCGGCGATCAAAGACAAAATGGAAACAAATAGATTAACAAAAATCGCCTCATCGGCGATCCGCCGGAGAGGAGGAAAGGTCCACTTGATCGGTATTGCTGGCTCCGGGATGTCCGCCCTGGCGGTTCTTTTCAAAGAGTCCGGCTGGAACGTGACGGGCAGCGACGCAAATTCTTTTGAGCCCATCCCGACTTATCTCCAGAAAAATAAAATATTTTTTTACAAAAAATATGACGCGAAAAATATTCCTAAAAATGTAGATCTAGTAATCATGGGAAATAATATACCTCTTGCTTTGAAAGAAAATCCAGAGAAAAAATTTGTTATAAGATCGGGTGTCCCCATCCAATCCTTACCCGAGGCCTTGGCCATGCTTTCCAAAGATACCGAAAATATCGTAGTAGCGGGCAGTTCCGGCAAATCCACTTGCGCCACACTTCTGGCTTGGTGTTTATTTAAAGCCAAAAAGGATCCTTCTTATTTTATCGGAGCCTTGCCGCTTGATTTGAAACATTCTTCGCATTTAGGATCGGGTAAAGACTTTGTGCTGGAAGGCGATGAATATACATCTGCGAAAGATGACCGGCGTTCTAAATTTTTGCACTTTTATCCCGCATCCGTTTTGCTGACTTCGGTAACACACGACCACATCAATATTTTCCCGACCGAAAAATCATATAAGGCACCATACAAAAAATTAGTAGCCAAAATTCCCCAGCACGGCTTGCTGGTTTATTCTCTGGAAGGGAAAAATAATAAAGAAATATCAAAATACGCAAAAAGTAAAAAAGTAAGTTACTCTTTATCCAACAAAAAGCCTGCCCGCCATGGCGGGGCTGATTATTATGCCCAAAATATAAAATTTGGTTTACAATCCTCTTTCGATCTCCTGTATCAAGGCAAAAAAATCGCCACAATAAAAACTAAACTTTTGGGCAAGCACAATATTGAAAATATCATTGGGGTGGCAGCACTGCTTTTGGAAAATAAAAAAATAACGCCTAAGGTTTTTGCGGAGGCTGTAAATTCATTTCACGGCATTCAAAATCGGATCGAACTCCTGTCTAAGAACTCGACTATTCCAGTTTATGCCGGCTTGGGATCTTCTTACGAGAAAGCCCGATCTATTTTTGACGCAATGCATCTCCACTTTCCCAAAAAGAGACTCATTGCTGTGTTTGAGCCGCACGCTTTTTCTTGGCGTAACCGGAAATTTTTGGAGTGGTATAGAAATATTTTCGATAATGTAAATGAAGTTGTGATGCTACCAACAATTTCGCGCGGTAAAAAAGCGAAAGGTCAATTAACGACCAAAGAAGTATGGGATGCGGTTAAAAAATATAGAAATATTCATACCGCGAAAAGTGAAAAAGATGCCCTGCAAATTATTAAAAAAATAGTGAAAAGTAGCGATGTTGTTGCCCTAGTTTCATCTGGTCCTATGTTGGGACTTACTAAATCAGTACCCAAATTATTTGCCAAAAAAAGCTGACTTTAATTCCTCTAGATCGTCAAAGTGATTTTTCACACCCTTGATTTCCTGATAATTCTCGTGGCCCTTGCCGGCGCAGAGAATTACATCGCCACCGTGGGCCAATCGGACAGCTTCTTTTATCGCTTCACGTCTATTCGGAATCGATTTTACTTTTTGTATTTCCTCCGGATATAATCCGGCTATCATGTTGGCAATAATTTTATTTGGATCTTCGCTGCGAGGATTGTCAGACGTAAAAATTGGAATATCGGATAAAACTACGCCAATTCTGCCCATTTTGGAACGTTTACTGGAATCACGATCTCCCCCGCAACCAAAAACGGAAATTATCTTGCCTGTATCATCCGGTCGTAGTGAAGCTTCTTTTGATTTTAATTCTCCGATAGTTAGAAGCACCTTTTCTAGCGCGTCCGGCGTATGCGCATAATCCACTATAACTAGAACTCCGCTCGGAGAAGTAAAGTGTTGAAAGCGTCCCCGAGGCGGCTCGATATTTTCTAAAATTTTATTTACTTTTGACATGTCAAAACCAAGAAGTGAGCAAGTGCCCCAGACAGCAAGTAGATTGTAAGCGTTGAATTTCCCTATCAATTTTGATTTTATTTTTTTCTCGCCAAAATCAAGCTCCAGCCCGTTGAAATCAATTTTTTTAATTTTTCCCTTAAAATCAGCGGCTTTAGTAAATCCATATAATTTCTTGATAGCTTTCGTGCCTTCTAAAATCCTGTTTCCATATGCATCGTCTGCGTTAGACAGGGCAAAAGCAGTTTTAGGAAGTATTTTAAAAAAATTTTGTTTGGCCAAAAAATAATTTTTTATATTTAAGTGGTAATCCAAGTGGTCCTGGGTTAGATTGGTAAAAATCCCGCCGGTAAAATTGATTCCAGCAACCCGTTTTTCCTCCATCCCATGCGAAGACACTTCCATGAAAACATAACCGCACCCTTCTCTCGCCATTTCGGAGAGAAGTTTATTCAATTGCAATCCTTCCGGAGTTGTGAAATCAGTTGGGATTTTTCTGCCGGCAATAATATGTTCCACGGTGCCGATGAGGCCGGCTTCGTACCCGAGCGCGGTCGCAATTTTGTAAAGAAGCGTAGTGATAGTGGTTTTGCCATTAGTGCCTGTGACTCCGATAATTTTTAATTTTTTGTAAGGATACCCAAAAATGTGAAAACCGATAAAAATATTCACCAAACGCCGGATAGCCGGAGCCCAATTTGCATAATTAAGTTTTTTGAAAATGTTTTTCATACTCTTTTATACCTTACTTTGCAATTTAAACAATATCATAATTTGCATTGCAAAACTATTTCGTGTAATACTATGTTGAATGAAATTATTAATTGTTGAGTCGCCCTCTAAAGCCAAGACGATCGAAAAATATCTCGAAGGCGCTTCCTCCTCTTCGGCGGATAAGTTTATTGTGCGCGCATCGGTGGGGCACATTCGAGATTTACCGAAGTCAAATAAAAAAGCCATTGATATTGAGAGGGGTTTTATTCCCCATTATGAAATTTCCAAAGGCAAAGAAAAAATTGTGCGCGAATTGCAGGTCTTGGCCCAAAAAGCAAAGGAAGTAATCTTGGCAACTGACCCCGATCGCGAGGGTGAAGCCATAGCTTGGCATATCGAGACGCTATTAAAAAAAGATCATAAGGTTAAAGCTCCTATAGAAAGAGTAACTTTTCATGAAATTACCAAAGAAGCGGTACAAGAGGCGTTAGGGCATCCGCGGGCAATTGATACAGCTTTACGCAAAGCTCAAGAGGCGCGGAGAGTCTTGGATCGCCTGGTGGGTTATGATCTGTCCGGACTCATTTGGAAAAAAGTACGCTATGGGCTCTCGGCGGGACGGGTGCAATCTCCGGCGCTCCGCATCATTATGGAACGTGAGCGGGAAATCCGGGCTTTTGTTCCGGAAAAATTCTGGAGGATTTTTGGATTATTTGAAACTTTAAAGAATGAAAGGATTACTCTCGAGTGCAGTGAAGAACCTCGAGATGAAAAATTAGTAGAAAAAATACTGGAGTTCGGAAAATCCGGAATTTGGACTGTGAAAGATGTCAAAGAATCCGAACAAAAAAGAGTTCCGCGGGCGCCTTTTACCACTTCCACTTTGCAACAGACAGCTAGCTCCCGCCTCGGCTACTCCCCTTCGCGTACCATGCAAATCGCCCAAAAACTTTACGAAGCTGGGCACATTACTTATATGCGTACCGACAGCACCAATTTGTCGGTAGCGGCGCAAACCCAAATTATTTCACTGGTGGAAAAAAAATACGGAAAAGAATATGCGCAAGCGAGAATTTATAAAACCAAATCCAAGAATGCCCAGGAAGCTCATGAAGCTATTCGACCAACCCATGCCGAAAAAATGATTGTTGGCAACAGCGAACAAGACAACTTGTATCGACTCATTTGGGAACGAGTTGTGTCTTCGCAAATGACTGATGCAAAATTATTGAAGACAAAAATTACAGCGAACATAATTTCCCCCTCTCCTTTACAAGGAGAGGGCCGGGATGAAGTGATCCCTGACTTCTCGGCCACCGGTTCGCGCTTGCTTTTCCCCGGATGGCTTAAAGTAGATAGCGACGCCAGGGGTGATGATGTGGAATTGCCGAAATGCAGTGTAGGACAAAAATTGAAATTATTAGATTTGGAGAGCGTTGAAAAATTCACCGAGCCGCCAGGCAGATACAGTGAAGCAGGTCTGATTAAAGAGTTAGAAGCCAGAGGCATCGGTCGGCCTTCTACTTATGCCTCGATCATGCGGACTATCGAGGAAAGAGGATATATTTCCAAGCAAGGAAAAACTTTATTTCCGACTGACACGGGAGAAGTAGTTTCGGACTTTTTGGAAAAACATTTTGCCAATTATATTTCCGATACTTTCACCGCCGAAATGGAAGACGAATTAGATGAAATTTCTCGCGGTGAGCGCAAATATGAAAAGACGCTGAAAGATTTTTACGGCCCATTTTTGAAAGATGTCCAAGCCAAAGAAAAGCTCGAGAAAGCCACCAATTTAGGCGAAGCGCCAGAAAATATTAAATGTCTTAAATGCGGATCAAGTATGATTATCAAGCTCGCCCGCAGTGGCAAATTTTATTCTTGTTCGAAATATCCAGACTGTGATGGGGCTTTAATGCTGAATGGCACGAAATTAAAATCCCCAGAAGAAACGGGAGAAAAATGTTCAGACTGCGGTGAAAAAAAGGGGAAATCCGGCGGCGGCAAGCTAGTGATCCGCGAGCGCCGCGACGGCACTGGCACTTTTATTTCTTGTTCTCGTTATCCAAAATGTAAATTCATAAAAAGCGATAAGGCAGATGAAGCGAAAAAAAGAACCGGCGTGGTGTGTCCCGTTTGCAAAACCGGAGACATTAGCGAACGCCGCGGCAGATTTGGCATTTTCTATTCGTGTTCCAACTATCCCAAATGCAAATTTGCGATCAAAGCCAAACCAACCGGCGCCATCTGCAAAGAATGCGGCAGTTTAATGATGGAAGGCACAAAGACCATACCGGAAAGATGTAGTAATAAAGCTTGCAAAATGCACAATCCACACAAGATACCTAAGATTGAAAGATAAAATTTACCAAACTTTCTGCGATCGCAGAATCTTAAGTGATCACGATCTTGAACATATGTAAAAGATAGTGGAAAATATTTTACACGCTAAAATTAGAGATATTGTATAAATCGGCATCGTCGTTTTTGATTTCCTCTTTTGATCTATCGTCAACTGGTGTTTGTGCTTCCGAGCTTATTGGGATAGCGCCTGGGATAGCGCCTGGGATAGCGCCTAAAGCGCTATCTGGTGTTTTGGGCTCGGTACTTTCTATATGCTTCTCCAGCATTTCAGTCGGTTTTTTTTCCATTTCTCCTTTCTGAATCGATGCTAAAATCGCTCGCAAATCTTCGGTCGAAAAATAATCTATTTTAATCTGCCCGCCGAGTTCTTTTCGGTCGATATGCACTCGGGTGCCCAATTTTTCTTGAAATTCTTCTTCGAGTTCGATGATCTCTGGGTCTGGCATAAATTCTTTCTTGCGCACTCGATCATAAGCTATTTTCCTGGCTAGCCGCTCTGCTTCGCGCACGGTTATTTTTTTGTAAACAATTTCTTTAAACAAAACCATCTGCTCTTCGGGATGATCGGCGAGCATAAGAAGCGGTCGAGTATGGCCATCACTCAATTTGCCTTCTCGCAGTCCGTTTAAGATTTCTTCCGGTAAAGTAAGAATGCGAAGCGAGTTGGTAACATATTCCCTGCTCCGACCCATTTTTTTGGCGACTTCGTTGTGAGTGAATTTAAATTCATTGACTAACCTAAAAAAGGCGCGAGCGCGATCCACCACATTTAAATCTTCCCGTTGTAAATTCTCAATAATTGCGAGTTCCAACTTCATCAAAGACGTGTCGCCCTCTCTGATAATCACTGGTACTTGCGAAACCCGAGCCAAAATAGCCGCTCGAAGTCTTCGCTCGCCGGCGATAAGCTCATACTCCGTTACTAATCCCCCACCTTCTTTTTCTCTTTCTACCCGAGAAACGGTAAGTGGCTGCAGCACTCCGTATTGACGGATGGAATCGGCCAAGTCCTGAAGTCGCGCCTCGTCAAAGTCGCGCCTTGGTTGAAAAGGATTTGGTTTTATTTTATCGGTATCAACCCAGAAAATTGAATTAGAATACATGTTGGACACATTTGTATTTTACCATGAATTAAAGTAAAATAAAAATCATAGAAAAAATAAAGGCCCAGGTGGCGGAATTGGTAGACGCGATAGACTCAAAATCTATTGATGGCAACATCATGAGAGTTCGATTCTCTCCCTGGGCACAAAGAGAGACGTTTGCAAAATTAGAAATAAGGGGCGAGTTTTCAGAATGAAAACTCGCGCTAGGTAATCCGCTTCCGCCCTTTGCGGAAGCGACAAAATCCCAAAGTTCCCCCCAGTGTATGGAAACCGTTTTGTCCTTAAGAGAAGGGTTAGAGCCGATACTTTGCAAAAACTTCTTCCATTCAAGATGATTGGAAGTTTTTTCTAATTCCATGGCTTCTCTTAAGGACAAAACGAAACTCCGCAAGGGTTCGAGCCGATTCTTTCCCTGTTGTCCAAAATCTCTAAAACTTTCCTCAAACTTTGCTTTCTGACGAAGGAGAAGGTCTTTTCGTTCTAAATATATTTCTCGTTCTGCATTTGCGCCTTCGGGAATTTCCGCTAGGGTGTCTGGGCTAAAGACGAGCGCCTGAGTAATATGAAATACAGAAATCTAATAGCGAAAGCGACACCACAAACGTGGACATGAAAAAACTGAGAGGGGTTTGTGCGGCCGGGTGGGGTGAGCCCTGTCCCGCTTCGGCGGGATGCGACTGAAAGGAGCACGAACCGAGGCAACGCACTGGGGAGAGGAGAATCCTCTCCCCAACTAGTGGCGGGCTTTTGCTTGAACGGCTCGTCTACAGATGCCGATGTTTCCTTATCGGCTCATTTCCTAGTATTTGAGCCGTTACCATACCTAGAGCCGAGGTTTTGCTAAATCCTTCTCCTTACAGGAGCTGTACACCTTTTGGACGGAGTACCGTCTCAAAAGGTCTTGCGCTTGGGTCCCAATCCCAAGCCCACCCCAAAAAATGCTTTAGCAAAACCGAGACCTTTTTTAGATTTCGATTTTCCGGTGGATTTTTTGAAAAATAAGTTCGAGCCGCGTTTAGAAGATACACCCCAATTAAACTAGATCGACCTTACTCTAATATTACTTGTTTTTTCTTTATCCACTTTTTTAATTTTGATTGTAAGGAGTCCGTGTTTTTCGATGGCTTCGACTTCATCTGGTTCCACTTCTACTCCGAGCGATATGGTGCGGGAAAATTTCCCCCAATAAAGCTCCTTGGTAAAATAATCTCCTTCATCAACATTGCGATGCTCTTCGCGTTTGCCGGTGACAGTGATCATATCGCGGGCGATAGATAATTCTAAATCTTCCGGCTTGACTCCGGCCACAAAAGTTTGGACGATGATATCCGTTCCTGTCTGATAAACATCCACGGCTAATTCAGCTTCCTCGTTCTCTTCTTCGATCCAGTTATTAGCCGTTCTCTTATCTTTGCCGTCTCCTTTTTTTGTTTGTCTAGAACTCCTTGTGGGCTCTTCGTATTCTTCCTCCGTGCGAGCGCCTCCAGTTATTCTCTCCCAAAAACTTTTTTTTGTACTCATATTTTTTTAATTCATTCTTCGTACTTTTTCAAAAAGTAACATTAGGATAATAGTCACGACCCACAAGAAACTAAATACTTTTAATACTTCCAAAAAATAACCTTCGGTGTTTCTATTAGTTTGTATTATAAAAAAATTAAAGACACTATGCAAGGTGGTGGCCAAGATCAAACCAGCCAAAAGATAAAATTTCCTTTTAAATACTCGCATTCGCATGGAAAGTCCGATCGCGACACCTACAATTCCGCTCGCTACGGCATGGAGCAGAGTGGCTCCCAAGAATCGAAGCTGGCCAGTTAAGAGACCTACCGTGGTTGCGCCGATCGAAAGTGGTTTGATCAAGAACAGCGCATTTTCAAGCGCGGCGAAGCCTACGGCCGCGGCAATCAGATAAATCGGCCAATCGATTGGCGCAGAAGCATAAGAGGTTCTAAAAAGGACGATCATCACCGCCAGATATTTAATTACTTCTTCGGCGCTAGCCCAGAGGATGAATTGTAACTCCGGCGAGGCGACATTACTCTGAATAAATTTTTCAATTGGCAGGACAAAAATAACCGCTAGCATGCCTAGGATGAAAACAGCCGTGAGAATTCCTTTGGGTTCAGGTTTCTTTTCTTCTTCCTTGGTCCAAAACCACAGCCATAAAAGAGAGGGGATAGTTCCGCCGATAAATGCCAAAACTAAAATTCGAGGATCATTTGTCATAGGGTTTGCCAAAAGCAGATTCGAAAGGCCACTTTTCCACCATTAATAGTTTTTTATTTTCCATACTTTCAACGGGAAGCATACCCCATATTTCTTCGGTGACGAAAGGCATAAAAGGATGCAGGAGTTTGAGCGAATTTTCCAGAATATGATAAAGGGTTGCTCCATATTCCGGCGTATCTTTGCTTTTCTCAATAATTTCGTCCGCAAAACGATGCCAGACATAATGGTAAATTTTTTCCGCCGCCAGGTAGAAGCGAAGATTCTCCATATCTGCGGTGATGTCTTTCCCGAGAGAGTTCCATTCATCCAACAACTCTTTTTTCAATTCTCCGGATCTTTCTACTCCCAGCACATAACGGCTAATGTTCCAAAGTTTGTTTGCAAAATTTTTATAGCCACGAACGTCGTTTTCGTCTAGCTTTAAATCTTTTCCTGGAGTGTTGCCGACAATCATTGCCATACGAAGCGCATCGTTACCATATTTTGCAATAATAATTAGAGGATCAATTGCTTTATCGCCAAGAGATTTAGACATCTTCTTGCCATCAGCTGTGCGAACCATGCCATGGAAATAAATATTTTCAAATGGTATTTCATTGAGTAAATATTGCGACATAAGAATCATGCGGGCAATCCAAAAGAAAATAAGATCGTGTCCAGTTTCGAGCATAGAAGTCGGATGGAAAGTTTTAAGATCTTTTGTTTGTTTAGGCCAGCCAAGAGTGGAAAATGTCCAAAGACCTGAAGAAAACCACGTATCCAATGTGTCTTCATCTTGCTCATATTTTGCATCACAGTATTCACAAATTGGTTTTTCTATGCTTACCACAGTTTTTTTGCATTTGTCAGTCTGATCTTCTTTTCCGGTTTTTGGTATGCATATCGGTTCATGATACCAGACAGGAATGCGGTGTCCATACCAGATTTGGCGAGAGATGCACCAATCGCGTAAATTTTCTATCCAATTAAAATAAACTTTTTCAAAATGTTCTGGAATAATTTTTATTTTTCCTTCTTTGACAGGTTCAAACATTAACTCTTTTAGGGATTTGTTTTTTCTAGATGGGATTTTTTTATTTACATCTATAAACCATTGAAGTTTTGGCAGTGGCTCTATGATTGCCCCTGTGCGTTCAGCCGTTCCAACATTTTGTGTGGTTTCTTCTTCTTTTTCTAGCAGATTATTTTCTTTTAACCAATTCACAATTGTCTCTCTTACTTCTGTTGTTTTTTTATTTAAAATTCTTTCATCACCCACGGTCATTTTTGCAAATTCGTTTATGACTTGTTTGCTTTCTAGTTTATGTCTTCCTGCAATTTCTGAGTCTATTTGGCTATGAGCCGGAGTTACGCCCAGCGCTCCAGTTCCGAAATCTTTTTCTACAGATTCATCTCCAATTATTTTGATTTCTAATTTTACTCCGCAAAAATCCTCTATATTGTAGGTTTTTCCTATGTATTTTTTGTAACGCGCATCTTCTGGGTGGACTGCCACGGCAGTATCTCCGACTTTAGTTTCCGGACGAGTGGTGGAGATAGAAATAGGGAAATCGACGCTATATTTAAAAGTATACAGTTTGGCTTTTCTTTCTTCGTAAACGATTTCATCGTCTGAGATAACTGTTTGGCCTTTCGGATCCCAGTTCACAATTCTATGTCCGTGATAAATAAGTCCATCGTCATACATTTTTTTAAAAGCGGTTTTGACCGCGACATTGCGAGCTTCATCTAGGGTAAAAGCTTCACGAGACCAATCTAGCGTTGCGCCCATCTTTTTTGCTTGGTTCACTATGGTGTCATGTGATTCTTTTGCGAATTTCTCCACTCGTTTTAAAAATTCTTCACGGCCTAAATCTTTTTTCTTTAAGCCCTCTTTTTCAAGTAATTTTTCTACTTTTGACTGTGTAGCTATAGCAGCATGATCTGTGCCCGGGAGCCAAAGAGTTTTTTTCCCTTGCATGCGCGCATAACGGACCATTATGTCTTCTATCACCAGCATGAGCGCATGTCCGGTATGTAAATTTCCTGTAACATTTGGAGGGGGAAGAACCATTGAGAAATGTTCTGCGTCGGCTTTTATTATTCCTTTTTCTATACAAACATCCGGATTGAAAAAACCACTATCTTCCCATAGCTTATAAATTCTTTCTTCTGTTTCTTTTGGGTTGTAAGGTCGGAGCAGTTTTTCTGGCAGTTTCTCATCCATTATTCAATAATATCATACCTGCCCGTCCTCTGGCGAGGCTAGAGCCGTAGATTACCAACTGCCTTAATATTGCCTAGTTTTGGGACGTTTTTTCCTGCCCCGTAGGAAGTATTCTTTCCTTCGGGGTTGTTTTTTATGTAATTCAAATATCCAGCGATGCCGATCATTAAAGAATTATCTCCTGCTAATCCTTTTTCGGGGAATAAGAGTTTGATATTTTTTCTCATAGCTCTTTTCATTTCTCTTTGCAAGTATCTATTGCAAGCGACCCCGCCAGCTACTATTAGAGTTTTTATTTTGTATTTTTCTATGGCCTTTTGTGTTTTGTAAACTAAACATTCTATTGCAGCGTTTTCAAATTCTAGAGCTATTTTACTTTTTATTTTTTTGTCTAGTTTACCTATTTTTCTAATTAAATATAAGACTGCAGTTTTTAATCCGGCAAAAGAGAAATCAAAATTTTTGCTATGCAACATTGGGCGGGGGAAAGAAAAAGAAAACAAACTTTGCGAGGTCGTAATTTTCCTGCTGGAAAATTTACTCAGTCCTCGGACCGTCGCCCTGCGGAGTCCTCGCAAAGCTTGTTTTTCTTTTTCTCTTATTTCTTCTGCCAACTTAGAAATCTGCGGTCCGCCAGGGTAGGGTAGGTCGAGCATTCGGGCCACTTTGTCAAAAGTCTCGCCGACGGCATCATCCAAAGTCTCGCCGATTATTTCATATTGCATAAATTTTTTACTTAGGACAAGCTGGGTGTGTCCGCCGGAAACTAGTAAGGAAAGGGCAGGGAATTTAATTTTAGGAATTTTGAATTTCCCGCTCCTTTTTCCAAAGACCGACAAAACATGTCCTTCCATGTGGTTGGTAGGTATGAGGGGCACGTTCCATTTTTGGGCTAAATCTTTCGCAAAAGTGATACCTTCCCAAAGGCACATCTCCAGTCCCGGGCCGTATGTGACGGCTATGGCGTCAATTTCTGCCTTGACCTGGTCAAGGCGGGCTTGTTTCAAGTTTGCTTCGAGAATAATAGGCAAATTTTTAGCGTGTTCTCGTTTGGCTAGCACTGGGTAAACTCCTCCATAGGGGATATGAATATTTATTTGAGAATTTGAATTGTTGGCTAAAACCTTGAATGAAGCATTTGTGATGCCTCCTTTTGCTTCCATGATGCTTATACATGTGTCATCACAAGATGTTTCAATAGAAAGAATTTTCATGTGTCCCTATTGTATCAAGCTCGAGCCTACTTTCAAAACAAATGATGTCGCACGCTAGGAGTATCTGATATTGCAGTAGCGAACTCTTGAAATAACCAACATAAAAGTTTTCCACCTTTAAAAATTTGCGTGGGTAGGGTGGCGAGTGCTATACTTTATTTTATGAAAAACCATTGGTCAGTCGATACAAAAGAGCTCGAAAAAGATCCGGAGGGATTCGCCGTCTGGAAGCTTGAGCAGTGGGTCAATTGGGGCATCGGGACTACGAAAGCGAGGAGAACCGATCTTATTAAGTATTGGGATAAACTGGACATAGACGAATGGAAGAGAAAAGCTCTTTCCCTGGCGCTTTTTTAATACACAATTCTTATGGCATCAATTCTTTCAGAAAATCAAAAGAAAATTCTTTCTTTCATAAGTGATGAGAAGCAAATCACTGATTCGTTTTATCTTTTATATGAGCAAAAATGTGGTACAATGCCTATATGAAATTCAGACAAGCCCTCTTTTGGGATGTAAATCCAGAAAAAATAGACGCAGAAAGGAACGCTGAATATATCATTGAGCGCATTTTAGACCTGGGACATGATGACGAGGTGCGTTGGGTGAGGAAATTTTATGATATATCACTCATAAAAAAAGTTGTTGATAACCCTAGACGGTTGAGGTCTGATACAAAAAAATTATGGACATTGATGCTTCAAAACAACTAGGTTTATATTACGAAATTCTACCCAAGAAGACCGTCAAGGCTTTTGAGTTTCTGAAGAATCAATCTTGGCTACAGAAAGACGGCTGGTACCTAGCTGGTGGGACCGCGTTGGCTTTGCAGACGGGAAATAGAAAATCTGTTGACCTAGATTTCTTTACAACAGAAAGTAATTTTCTGAATAAGGACATCTTTTCAAATTTTGAAAACAATAAAGATTGGAAGACTGATGTGGATAGGAAGAACACAGTGTATGGAGAACTCTTTGGTGCCAAGGTCAGTTTTATCGCCTATCCTTTTTTCATTCCTAAACAAGAGTATATCCAGGAGGGAGCAATCAAAGTTCTACAACCTCGTGACATTGCCGTCATGAAAATAATAGCTGTTTCTCAACGAGGAAGAAAAAGAGATTTCTTTGATCTATATTGGTGTGCGCGCCATGTAGAACCACTTGAGCAGACCATTAAAAGATTGCCAGAGCAATATCCTTCTGTTGCTCATGACTATCATCACATCTTGAAAGCCTTAGTATATTTTGATGACGCGGAGAGTGATCCGGATCCGGAGATCAACTTTGAGGCGGACTGGAGAAAAGTAAAGGATTTTTTTACAGAGGAGATTCCAGTGATTATGAATAAACTGGTGATATTAGGATAGAATAAGAAAAAATGGCGGATTTATCCACTTTCCAAAATTTGTGGGGGGAGCGAGTGCTATACTATATATACGAAATATGAATAAAATTTACCCTCGTCCTATCCCTGCAGTAAACTGTCCCCTCGTCCGCCGCGGCGGATCGGCGGGTTATTCGGCGAGGGTGCCAGGGAAAACTTTGTTGGATAGGAGCGAGCCTCCGCTCGCCCACGTTATTATGCGGTCATTCATCCCCGCCCTAAGAGAGGATGTAGGTATTCTGGCCGCTCCCAATAAAGACTTCCCAATGGGCAGCCGGATTTTGGTTAATAACAGAGTTCAACCCAAAAAGCTTTTTGGTGCAGGCTTTGCCTCGCCGAAGCTTTATGCGACCGCGTGCCGCCATAGCTGGCTCCAGCGGTGGCGCAAGGCGAGTATGCTATTTTTTGTGCTTCTTACTCTCTCTCTCTCTCGATTAAGCCCGGAATAGTAGAGGCGGATATTACATCGAATCTCAATGGCTGGTGGAAGTTTGATGATGGGTCAGGAACAACCCCTGTTGATTCATCGGGGAATGGAAACAATGGAAGCTTTGTTAATGGACCACCAGTTTGGACGGATGGCATAGCAAGTTCATCATTGCAATTTCATGGCGGCTCTGTGAGGGTTCGCGTGGCAGACGCTGCGTCTATACAAAACATATTTGATTCAGGTGGAAGCGTATCTTTTTGGGTGTATTCAACTACTACCACGTCAAACATGAACATGGTAGGAAAAAATAAACTTGATGGAGGGCTCGGATGGAGTGCTTTTCTTGATAGTTTTTCATCCGGCAAGTGGATATTCAAGTTTAGTCAAGGATGGACTTCCACGGGCACATTCTATGCAAGAGAGGACAGTAGCATCTACACCGTTCCGAATAATCAATGGAATCATATTGTTGTCACATATAATTCTGATTCTACATCTAATGTTCCTTCCATATATATAAATGGCGTTTCGAAAACAGTCATAACACAACTTACACCGAGTGGCACGAGAAATTCGGATGCTAGCGGTTATTTTCAGGTCGGCTATGTACAAAACACTGCTCTCAACGGCCGAATTGATGATGTCCGTCTATATGATCGGATATTGACTTCAGGCGATGTCACAGAATTATATGACTATGGTTATGCTCCAACTATCACAACCTCTGCCGCCACATCAATCGGAGACAATTCTGCCATACTGAATGGCTCTATCGATATGTCCAATGCCGCCTCATCAACGGTCAGAGGATTTGCATATGGAACGAGTGCTATATTGGCGACTGTAATTGCTACAACTACTGATACTACGGGTGCTCCTTTTGGTGCAGGTTCCTTTGCGGCCGATATATCTAGTCTTACGCAGGGAACGACATACTATTTCAGAGCATATGCTACTAATGCTACTACGACAGGCTATGGAGAAATATTGAACTTCACCACGACCCAACCGGATACAGTACCTGGATCGCCGACCGGCGTCAGCGCGGTTGCTGGAAACCAGCAGGCGACAGTCTCGTTCAGTGCGCCGGCAAGCGATGGCGGTTCAACCATCCTTTATTACACCGCTTCTTCAAGTCCCGGTAATATCGCCGGATACGGTTCAGGTTCTCCCATCACGGTGACTGGGCTCACCAATGAGGTGGCATATACCTTCACAGTTACAGCAACCAATGCAATAGGCACAAGTACGCCGAGCACTGCATCAAATGAGGTAACTCCAAATACGACCGATCCACCGACAGTCACTACTTCAGCAACGGTCGATCCTATAGGTCAGTTATCGGCAACTTTGAACGGAGACATCACTGCTACTGGTGGACAGAATGCGACACAACACGGTTTCGCTTATGGAACTTCTGCCACTCTTGTAACGGTTATTGCTACGACGACCGGCGGAGCATTTTCTGGAACAGGGGCTTTCACCTCTTCGTCTGCGCGTAGTATCTCATCTTTGTCCTGTGGAACGACCTATTATTACAGGGCTTATGCTTCAAATGATTATGGTACTGGTTATGGTACTATACAGAATTTTGAGACTTTGGCTTGCGCGGAATCTGTACCCACTGTCATTGTTCTTGCCTATGACACTGTTACGCAGACATCAGCCAATCTACTAACCTTCACCTAATTCCTTAGCTATGAACAGTCCAGATGCCTTTAGACATCCTCGTAGGAATGAGGATTTATTTTTGCGATTTTTCAATGATCGATACACTTTAGTCCTCAGCTGTGTGGAAC
>Ga0209542_10007976_pt1 | contig 19926 bp, 21 predicted proteins | sample RifCSPhighO2_01_FD_184028 | JGI IMG/M metagenome (GOLD analysis project Ga0209542, IMG submission 184028) | Soil microbial communities from Rifle, Colorado - Rifle CSP2_plank highO2_0.1 (SPAdes) (version 2) | ecosystem: Environmental > Terrestrial > Deep subsurface > Rock core/Sediment ...
AGACTTGGCGGCTGTCAGCGCTTATAATTTCTCCGTCAAGCTTTTTTGCCAGTTTGATCCCGAGCGCAGTTTTTCCGGTGGCAGTCGGCCCGCAAATAACGATAAGCTTACTTGTTTTGTTCATAAGGATATTGTATACCACAGATTTATAATTTTTCATTATTCGTACTATTCGGATCATTCGGATGAAAATTCGGATAATTAGGATCGCAATTAGCAACTCGCAAGATGAATATAAGTAAATCAACTTGTAATATCATGGTAAAAGGTATATTTCACCATAAGCTTTTCCGTCTCGAATACGCGCCCATCTGGATTCTTTTATTAAGTTTTCTTCTTCGTTTACCCGTCTATCTGATCCATACCTTCGGCTATTGGTACGATGAGATAATATTTCTTTCGATCGCAAAACTACCCTTTTCCCAAATGTTCGACACGCTATTGGCAGAACCAAAACCACCGGGGGCATATGTCTTATTTCATTATTTGCCGACTGATAATGCGTTGACCACACGACTTGCGCTTATGGTAGCTGCCTATACATTGACCGGTATCGCGCTCTGGTACGGGTATGCAACGCGCGTTATACAACATTATAAGCTTCATCTCGGCCTCGCACTCTTTTTTTCTTCTTTTACGTTTCTCCGGCTGACGGTGTACGTAAAACCGTATGAGTCGGCGGGGCTTCTGCTTACTATTTTCTTTTTTCTCGTTGCGTTGAATATTGTTAGGGAACGATTACATACAAACACTAAATACCACATTTTTCTCCTGCATGCGATTACGCTGTTCGCGCTTTTTTTCAACTACATCGCGTATCTGTTTATCATGATCGGTCTTACGGCGGTAACTTTCGTGTTGCGAAAGAAAAAGCCGGCACTATGGTTGTTTGCGACCCAATTACTCATTGTCGGCGCATACGCCGGTATTTTTGGGTATGAACAATCGCAAACGGCGTTGGGGAGGGGGATTTGGTCGACCGGCATGACCAACAGCATATTTTTTACCATAGAAACGCATCTCAATGAATATAAATTGCTAGAGAAATCCTTTATGTTTGACATCGCCTTCGGGTTGTTTTTATGGTGTATTTACAAAGGAATACAATATACACGGGTCTCTTCTGAGCGTACGTTTCGAATAGGGCTCATTATTCTCACCGCGGTATTTATGATCATTGGCTATCGGTTGCACCTTCTGCGCTATTACCGACAGGCGTATACGATATTATTGCCGATAAGCATCATTGCCGGGTGGGGGTTGTACGAGGTAAAAAAAAAGGCGGCGATTGGATCGGTGATTGCTCTCTTGTTTTTTGTGGGACTGGCGGCGCAAGCGCGTGAGTATCGGCTCATCGACAAGGAAGACAGGCACATTGTTGCAGCACTATCAGATAGTATAGAAAGAGACCGGCCGACCGGCGTCGTCAGCGATATGCCTCTTATGGTGTATGCATATAAGATGGAATATTTTCATGACGCATCACTTTATGTTCCGGTCAATGCCTATGAAGGAGAAGCGTTGCCGACAATGTATATTACCAAAGAGCATCTGACGAGCAATCGTTCGGTGCTCGATATCGAGAATCGGTATGAGCGCGTCGTGCGGCAACTGCAATCATCTCAGCTCGACCGTTTTATCTTTCTCCAGTATTGGATGACGGCGCCGATATACTACATTGATCCGGACCAGACGATATTGCAGGTTTTAATCGACGAGTGTCGTCTGGGGCGGTTTCAATTCATTGGCGGGACAGGGATGTATGAGTTTGAGGAGTGTGGTTATGGGAATAATTGAAACGAGTATAGGTAAACTTGATGTACGATGGCTACTGCAACATGTCAACTCGCCATTGATAATTCTCTGTATTACCGGGTTGTTCTATGGACTCTTTATTATCGCGGTAGCAGGGAAACAACAATTTGGCATTGTGTCTTTTATTCGTATCGGTGATTATTTTTCAAACAAGGAAGAGTTGTATCCTGAAGTCCGCCCTGCAGTAGAATCAAGATATGGCTACGACGGTCAATTTTATTATCGTCTTGCCCTTGACCCGTTTACTGCGACACAAAAAGATTTCGGCGTAACGATTGACAACCTGCCATATCGCCAGCAACGCATAATGTATCCTTTGTTGGTGTGGATATTGTCATTCGGTAATCATGCGCTTGTTCCTTCCTTGATGGTGGGCGTTAATTACGCAGGGCTTATGGTACTTTCTTTGCTTGGAGGATACTACGCAACATTATTCGGAAGGCATTATGCATGGGGGGCACTCTTTTCATTTTATCCGGGTTACCTCTTTACACTAACGCACAACTTGACAGAAATTACTCTAGCGTGTTTTATTCTCGGTACATTTATCATGATGCGGCGAGAACAGTATGCCTTTGCTGCGGTCTTTCTTATCGCTGGGCTTTTTACAAAAGAGGCGGCGCTGCTTCTGGTGGTTTCTCTTGCTGTACCGGTTTTTTCCTCTCTAAACGCAGCGCGTCGTGCATTTTATCATAAAAAAATTATCACATTGCTTGTTGTTTCGCTGAGCATCTTTTTTCTCTGGCACCTATATCTGTTTTTGCAATGGCGCGTTGTTTTTCCTTATGCTTATGAAAGTAATATAGGATTGCCGTTTCAGGGTATTATGCGTTTTCTGCAAAACAACCCGATTAACTGGCACATGATCGAATTCGCTTTTCTTATCATTGTATTTATTACAACGGTAATTGCATTGGTTAGTAGTAAGGTAAAAGACTATGTTCAGTGTTCAGCGATGGTTGCATGGTTGCTGTATACCGCGCTTCTTGTGTTTTTAACGTATGCTGTATGGAAAAGCGATGGCGCGTTTATGCGCGTTGCAGGCTTATGGACGCTTTTGTCATACGCGCTATTATTATCATCGACTACTATGCGGAAATGGCTGCCGCTAATAGGGTTAATGCAAATCATCCTGTGGTTTTATACGGCAATATTTTTTGTAGCATAACAGATATATGAATGCTACTGATCAACGAGCTCTATTCGCACGCGATTTTAGAAAAATATTATACAAATATCTGCGTTCAGGTAGAGATATTATAAGGAGTAGCGCGTTCGGACGAATTTCTAACGTCATATTGGCGGCATTAATTATTCTTCAGGTTGCGCTCGTTGCATATGCATCATTTCATCATCCGCCTGAATTTTTCTTCGATGAGGAATTTACCGTACGCGTGGCGCGACAGCAGCCGGCTGATATTGTGGAGATCGTCTCTCACGAACAGAATTTTCCCGCATATCATTTGCTGGTTCATTGGCTGATGACGCTTCCGTTTGACGACATAAAAACAATCCGCATCTTCCAGTTTAGTGTATGGATAGTAGGCGTAGGGATGTTTCTAAGCATTCTTCGTCTCTTGCGTGCAACACCACGTCAACAACTATCGTTTGTTCTTCTCTATGTCTGCTCGTACGGCATTTCCATGTATGCGGGATATATACGTATGTATGGCTTGTTGACGCTCTTATTTTTACTTGCCGTGTATTTTTTCATGCGTTATACATATTCACGCAAGACAATAGACGCGATGCTGTCCGGTTTATGGATTCTACTTCTTGCGCCGCTCCATCCGATAGCGATTATCATTATTGCAGTTTTTTTCTATACCGGCATATTCGTTGTCAAAGATAGAACACCTCGGTTTCTGCTTGCCGGTGAGTTAGCAATCGCAGCAAACGTTATCCTGATCAATCTTTTGTATAAACAGCGAAGCCTTATTTCATTGTATGTTTCAGACGGTGTGCGGTATCTCGACGAGCTTGGCGCGCAGCGGGGTCTGTACGAATTTCCCCAACTCCTATTCTTTAGAGAGTCTTTCTCCGATTCGTGGGTATTATTCTTTCTCGTTGGATACCTGTGCTACCGGTTTATTTGTCATGATCGGATACAAGACGACATTTCTTTCATCATAAAGATATTTTTCATTGCGGTTGCAGCAAATATTTTCCTGTCACGGCGGATCAACATAGACCACCATGTCGTTTTCCTTGCACCCATGCTTTTACTGGTTTTGCTTCGCGGTTATCAGACGCTTTCCGGTTTCCGTCGTGCAGTAGTAATGGTATCTCTTGTTTCATATTTTTTGTTAATATCAATACGGCAGTACACGGGACAGATAAACAGGGACACCTTTTTTTCCGGATTGTGTAATACGCTTTCTACGTTGCCTCCCGGACCGGTTGTGACGAATCATATCTCGATGAGCGTGCTTATCTATTGTCTTTCATCGGATACGCATGCCCTTTACATGGAAACCATGGACGGCCATTTTAAAAGCTGGGAAAACCCTCTGTTTTCAAAAGAACTGCTTATTGAGCAAGCAATGATTAGTGGTTCCTTTTACGTAGGTGGCAGCAGTGTGGGTTATCATGAATATTTGCGAAACAATGCGTCTCAATTGCAGGAGGATCTGGCGAAGCTGGACGAATTTTACTTTATCCTGTTTAGTTCACCGGTATTGTATTCCGATGAACTGGAGCTTTTGACCGCCAATCATACTTACACCGATACGCTACCCGGATTCGTTCATGTATTTACGCGAAAGCGGCCAGCCGACGATCCATGAATACCAGCTCTTTTCTGTATCTTGCGCCGGCTCTCTTTATATTCCCCGGTATGCTATTGACGATGTTAATACACCGGAAACCGCTCCGAATTTCTATATTCATACCGATTGTTATCACGTCCTCTATCGCCATAGTAGTTATAACCGAATATCTTCTATTGTATGGTATCGGACTTTCTATTAAGGTAGTTGCGATGTTCGTTACGACAGGCGTAGTTCTGTGTGGTCTTGCGGTCTGGCGATTCAGAAAACGGTGTCGTGTTACCTACTCCTGGCAGGAGATACGGCACCTGTTATTTTTTCTTACCGTTACTATCGCGATACTGTTACCACTGAAAAACGTGCGCGTGCAAATCGCGCATGAAGGGACGATTCATATTCCTCTTGTATATCAAGTGTTAAACAATATTGTTCCGCCTTCCCATCATGCGCTTGCCGGTGAGCCGGCAAATACCTATTGGTTCTATGCGGCCTTTGTTGCTCTTCTGACGCAGATATTCAATCTTTCTCCTCTTGTTGTCAGCGTTGTTATCGCATTTCTTGTAGTCTTTTGCGTCATGGTGTTTGGATATGTGTTGGCACGAGATTATACGAAGCATTCATTACTTCGTATTCTTGCCGGCGTACTGATGGTCACCAGCGTCGGAATGACGAGTGCTCCTGTCATAGCAGTCAAATACCTGCTGGGATCAACGGCTTACGGTCTTCATAGAGCGCCGGAAGATTTTCTAATGACCGGTCTGCCGATGTATAGCGACACCCGCCTTTTCAATATTCTGCATAAACTGATCAATATAGATGGATTCAGATTGGGCACGCTATTTTTCACATTTACGCTTTATCTGTTGAACGAAATAATGCGGCGCTCAAGACCGACGCGTATTTCGATGGTATTAGTGATTACAGCCATAAGTATTTTTATCCTTCATCCGGTCAGTGGACTGGTTGCTGGCTCCTGCGGTCTAATCCTGTTCCTTTTTTCAGCATGGCGTGGTGTTATGAAACCATCAGTCGTCGTTGCATTCATTATCGCCGGCGTGCTCTCATTCCCGTACCTGAACGAAGCGAGGTACGGAATCTCAGGAGACGCGATACGCATTACGTTATCAGGATTATCAGGAATGTATCTCTGGAATAGCGTTGTCACATATCTTCCGTTACTCCCGTTTGTCATCGTGGGATTACGCACGAAAGTCTTAACTATAGTTGAAAAGCAGGCCGTGCGGTTTCTCCTCTCATGTTTTGCTGCGTTTTATATTCTCATCTTGTTTATTGCATTACCGGACAGAAATCAGTATAAATTCGTCATGCTGTTTAGTGTTCCGTTGGCGCTTGCGTCGGTGCACGGATTATCTGGTATGGCGATACGCTATCGGAACGCCGGCGTTACATTTTTGTTTACGCTCTGCGGAACTGTTTTTGCCATGCAGGTTGTTGCTTATACACACTCATCGTGGGCGGAACCATACTCTATTGCTTCTCGTGGAAAAGATCTCGTTGTGGTCAATGATCCGCCTGCTGAAGATGTCTACCGCTGGATACAAATCATGACGCCAGAGTATTCGGTTATTGCGGGAATACCGACACTGCCAGTTGATGCAATTCTTCTTATGCAGCGCAGGCCCTTTGTTGTTCACACAGGAACGCTGTATACTGAGCGCTTTTCTTCTTATGATTATCGGCTGTTATTGCAAAATCGGCTTATAGAGAGCAATATAGACGACTTCGAAGTTATTCTGCAAGCGATGCGTACAGAGGTAGTGGCTGTTCCGCTGTATATCCTTGTTGACCGACAGCATCCTGATATTAATGCTTCCAGTATCGTCAGCATGTTCGATTCGTGCGGTTCTGCCGAAATGGTATTTACTAACGAGCGGTACGTGATTTTTAAGGTGGTATAATGAATATATCTTCTCACTGGTCTTCCTGTGGTACCGATGCGCATGTCATCCGGCGGCTCATGAGCTATGTTTCGTTGCGGGTTCGATGTAAACAATATGAATATTTTATACAGTTGATACGCCCAGGGAAAAACGATTCGATTCTTGACGTCGGCGTGTCGCCGAACATGCGGCTTCACGACACGAATTTTTTTGAAAAACAGTATCCGTACAAAAAACGAGTGACTATTGCCTCAATAGAAAATTGTCAGCATATAGCAAAGCAATTCGGCCTCAAGCGGTTCGTTCGTATACGGGAAGATGGAAAGATACCGGTTGCTGATCACTCGTTCGACTGCGTTGTTTCGTGGGCAACGCTGGAGCATACAGGCAACAGAATATCACAGTATACATTCCTTCAGGAATTATGCAGAGTAGGCAAGCACGTATTTGTGACAACGCCTGACCGGCTAGCAATCTATGAGCCGCATACTACATTTTTCTTTCTACATTGGCTTCCATTGCCATTATTCCGACGTGTCGCACGGTTTTTAGGAAAACCATTCTGGGCGCAAGAAAAAAATCTGAACCCTCTGACATTTCACGAGGCGCAAGAACTGGCTGGTCGGCTCGGGCTTACCGTTATGCAATGGAAGATATGCGGAGTTCTCCCGTCACACCTTATTTTTTATCGGCAGGTCATATGATGTATTTCAAAAAGGGTATTTTTGAAATCGTCATGACGACAAATAGAGTAATTATCAATGTCAGAAAAAAAGTTATAATTATTTCAATCGCTGCGAATTCCAGTGGCATGCGAACGAAGCGATTTACATACTCCAGAGCAACGGGGTGAAAAAGATATATTCCGAGGGTGTATGGTGACAGGCCGGGTATAATTTTTCCCCGCGTATGCATATGGCTTGCCAGTATATATATCGAAATAGAACCGAGAATAATGAACGGTGAAAGAAATGAGGAAAAGTAAGCATTATCTTGTGGTTGCGTGATAAATCGTAACAATGTGATGAGAATTATGCAGATACTATAGACGTCGATCAGCAGCACAGTTGATATCTTTAGGAGCTTAATTTTCGATACGCCATACCCAAAAATGTAATATCCACTCAAGAGAATGGATTGTGCGAATGCAAATATCTCTGTGTGAGGATTGAGATTGTATAAGATCAGGTTGATTACCATACCGAAGATTAATAATAAAATGCCTAACATTGCGCTCTTCATCTGTACTCGTCGAGTAAAAATAGGTATCAAAGGAGTGATGATATAAAGACCGGTCAGCATATATAGATACCACATATGATAGTAGGATGTTCCATATGCTACGTCCCGGATAACGGAGAAAATGGAAATTTCGTGGTGATGAGTAAATGATTTATATAGCGAATAAAATATACTCCATACAATAAGCGGTATTATAATTCTCCGCGCCCGTCTTAAATAGAACGTAGAAACTCTACTTGTTTGGTCAATAAGAAATCTTCCGCTTATCATGATAAATAACGGTACGCCTATTCTCGTCGCGGAATCAAGAAACGCGCTGATGAAAAAGGTAGAGGGAGTTGTAAAGAGAGATGCTCTGTTCAGTAAATACGTTCCTGCCGTGTGATGAAGCACCACCATGATGCTCGCGATGAATCGCAGCGCATCCATATTGTTTTCTCTCAGCGAAGACGTCGATAGTGACAATGGTATACTTTTCATGGGTATAAATAGCTTATTTGAAAGTGAAGGACGGGAAAATGTAATCCTTCTGAATTGCTATGAGCATATCTATTATTTTGCCCGCGTACAATGAAGAGGAAGGAGTTCAGCATGCCATCAGAGCAATTCCACAGAATGATTTATTACAGCAGGGATATGTGTGCGAAGTAATTGTCGTTGACAATAACTCAACCGATCAGACGGCAGCCTTTGCACGGGTATTAGGCGCACGTGTCGTGCAGGAAACAAGGCAAGGGTATGGTTTAGCTCATCGAGCAGGGATCGCACAAAGCAGCGGTAACATCATTGTTGCCGCCGACGCCGACGGGAGTTATCCATTGAAGGAGTTGCCGCGACTGCTTGCTATCTTCCATGACCAAGATCTTGACTTTCTGATGACAAACAGATTTAAGAAAACATGGCGTCCATCCGCAATGCCTGTAGTGAATGCAATAGGTAATCATCTATTGACGACAGTTGTCAAAACCTTTTTTCGTCTACCGATTCAGGATTCGCAATCGGGCATGTGGATCGTGCGACGATCGTTTATGGAGCAGATGAAATTGTATGCAACTGGCATGGCCTTTTCGCAGGAGGTAAAAATCGAATGCATCTATTACCTTCGAGGGAAGTGGAAAGAGGTTGCTATTGGCTATCAACGACGGGTAGGAACTAAAAAACTACGACTGTTACGGGACGGCATTGGAAACCTGATGTTTTTGGTGAAAAAGAGAATAAGGAGATAAAAAAATTCAAAACGCAAAACTCATTGTGTATATTTTGATAAAGAGTACGCTGTTACTCGAAGATATTCGGCTTATTTATTAAATCCTCCAAAATCTGCCACCTCTTTTTCTTGATTGGATGAGGTACGTCATTGATAAGCGTTTTATGCGCCTGTGTCAGGGGGCGGTCAGAATACATGGAAACATAGGCTTTGGTAAATCCGACGCGCTGTGCCAGATCAACGGTATTCGAAAATTCTTCGTCTGTTTCGCCGCAAAAGCCGACGATGATGTCGGTTGAAATCGTTGCCCCTTTTACTATTGTGCGGATTTTTTCGACGAGCTTCAGGTATTCTTCCCGGGTATACCACCGGTTCATGCGTTTTAAAACGGCGTTGTCGCCGGATTGTATCGGGAGATGGATGTTTCTAGTGATGTTCGGATAGCGCGCAATGACGTCTATAAGTTCATCGGAAAAATCCCACGGGTTTGAGCTGATAAAGTCAACTGTTTCAAATCCGATCTGTGCAACGCGCTCTAAGAGAGCAGGGAAGAGAGTCGGAATGCGGAATCTTCCTAAATGCTTCACAAAGACCGGACGGGGACGATTGGGCGGTTGAACGGAAAGATTTTTGGGGAGATTGGGGTAGTTGGGGGATTTAGGTTTTCTGAAAAATGACTTATCTAAGTCGCGAGGGGTCTGGATATTGTCAGCACCAATGAGGAGATCTGCTCCATAAGAATTCACATTCTGGCCGATGAGCGTCACGCCGGTGTAGTGATTAAGCTTGAGATGGTAACATTCAGCCAAGACTTCATCAAACGGACGGCTTACTTCGCGTCCCCGGGTGTAGGGGACGACGCAAAAGGTGCAGAAATTATTGCATCCGTTGGAAATCGGAACCCATGCATGCTGTTCATGGGTGCGCAGCGGTGCAAAATCAAACCCGACTTCTTCAATGGGTAAAAACTCGTCCGCTTCCGGCATGCGCTTTTTCAGTAATGCGATCATCTTGCCGGATTTATCCCGCGCCGCCATGCCGATCATGCAGCCGGTGATGACTATTTTCGGTTTGGGGCGCCGTTTTCCTAAATTGTTAACGAGGCCGTATACGCGGTTTTCCGCTGACTCGCGGATCATGCAGGTATTAATGACGATATGCTGGGCGTCATCCATCGTTTTGGCGGCTTTCATGCCGCGATTCTCGAGGGCGGCTGCGACCCGCTCCGAGTCAGCTTTGTTTGCCTGGCAACCGAAGGTGTGAATAAAGTATTTCATGGGGATATTGTATCAGAATACAACCAGAGTTAGCTTTATGGTATATTCGCTATATGCCTCTTTCACCGGACGAGTTAAGACCTATACCTGGATATGTACCTGGATACGAAATAGAAGAAGTATCTCCAGGGATTCATAGTGTCCGACCAACATTTAAAAAATCTTTTACTTATGAAGAAATCAAAGCAGAAAGACCTCTTATTCAATTTAAACTTGAGACAAGCGCTTCTATACCCGAGCAACAGGAAATTCCGTGTACTTGTAAAGGAGGAATGATGACGTATGGATTGGGAACGTTTCGAACAACATGGATGGGATTTGATATTGAAGTTTCTTCGTTTCCTGCATATCGTTGCAATAACTGCGAGTTAGAACTACCCCTTGAGCAAGTAGGGATAGATTATCATAATCAATTACTTACACAGGTCGACGTGTGGTTTGCAGAGCATTCTGCAGAATAAACCACTATAAAGAATTTATACTTCCTTTTCCGCAATACACTCAATTTCGATTAAGAGTTCTGGACTGACCAGGTTTGAGATTCCCACCAGTGTGCAACACGGTTTTACGTCAAAAAAATACGTTCGAAACGATTCATCAAATCCAGAAAGTTGTTTCATATCCGTCACGTAGACGCGAACCAAAACCACATCTTCTTTTTGAAATCCGCCTTCCTTAAGCGCTTTTAATATTTTTTCAAAACAATAATCGGCTTGTTCGCGTAACGATTTTCCCCTTGTTTTACCATTCTCATCGACACTGGTAGTGCCGGTGACGTACATTCGGTTATTGATAACAACTGCTCGCGAATACCCAACGCGTTTTTCTGAAGGCGTGTTGGTGGAGATATTTTTTCTCATTTCAAACAGGTAGCAAACGATTAGTCTGTCAAGACGTTACTATTGGTATGTCTATCATTGGGTAGTCTCGTTTATCAGATGTGACAAGCGTTGCGCCGAATACCTTACATGTGGCGGCGATGAGGCAGTCTATAAGCCAAACTTTCTTCTGTTTACGGGTGAACTGTTTTCTATAGAGTGCTCCTTGTAGTGCAACGTCGGCATCAACCGGCAATACCCGACATATTTGCATGAGCTTTCTGAATGGCGCTTCTTCTTGACTTGTTGCGTTTGATAGATACTCTGCAGTTACAATGCTTGAAAGGACCAGTTGATTTTCTTCAATCCACGTATTAACAGATGTGTGGTGCGGCTCTTTGCCCGAAAGCGCATATATAAGGACATTGGTATCAGGAAGATAGGTCATGTCTTGTCTTCGCGAATTTTACGTGACCAATGGTATATTTTTTCTTTTGTGCTCCATTCGGGGTGCTGTGAGATATCAATACTGCCAAGGACCTCCTGTGCAATTTTCTTCCGTTCTTCCCGTTCATTGTGCTCAACTAGCCAGCGAATAAGCGCGGCTTTGCGAAGATATTCAGACAAGCTTTCGTTTTGTGCTTTTGCATGCTCTTCAACAAGCGACTTTATTTTTTTTGTTAAGGTAATCTGTGTCCGTACGGTTGCATCATCTTCGGAGAGTAGTTGAATATGTTTCATAATGATGTAATGATAATACATCATTGAGAAAAAATCAACGCATGGAAGAAACAAGTCTTTGTTAATTTTGCGGGGCGATAAGGAAGTAAAAGCTGCCCGGATCGGTCGTGTCCCACCGGAATGATCCGGCGGAATCTCCGTCGCTTTTATCGACGATTTTATCAATCGTATCGGCTATGCGCCGGTAGCGCGTTCCGTCCGCTTCTTCGCACCACTGAAGAACGGCGTTGATGCCGGCGGCTTTGGGCCCGGCCGTAAAGTCATAGACGTTTCCGTCATTATCATAATTGTATCTTCGTCCCCACGGGTCAACCGGCTCCGGCGATAGATATGGCCCTGCCCATCCGGGAAAGCCGGACGCATTGGTTAAAACGTCGGTATTCTGCAACATCGGCTCGCTCATGCACGGGGTTTGCGGATTAGTGCCGCTATAGCTGGATTCGAGCGGAAACGGTTGTTTGGTATCAGCGTGGAAAAATTCCCACGCCGCCTTCATCTCCTGAAAATCGGCAACTATCTGCGCCGACTGCGCTCGTTCATAGGTGCCGTTGTATGACATAAGAGCGGCGGTTGTGAGCGTTAAAATTATGGAGACGACGACAAGAAGCTCGGTAAGCGTAAAACCCGCCGAATCATCTGGCGTCGTCTGGCAGAAACGGACGATAGGCATATATACTGACACTATACCACATATTCCGTTGCCCTTATGCGATGGTGAACTTATCGATTATACCACTCTGCCCGCCAGCTGGCGGACTCCGTTTTGGTATACCATGATTATTCTGAAACTAAAAGCGAAGGGGTATATCTGCATGAAAGAAACAATTTTAAAAATGCGGTAAAATGATTCAATGCTTTCTCCGAAAACCCATTATCTTCAGGTGGCGTTAAACCGTACGCTGTACGACGCCCATCAAATTCTTTCGCGGCTTCCGGCATCAGAACGGATTTTAATTGAAGCGGGGACTCCGCTGATCAAGTCATATGGCGCTGCCGGAATCCGGCAATTATTCGCGTGGTGGAGCGCCCGATTAACGGCCGGAAATGTGCGGCGCACTCCCTATATCGTTGCCGATATGAAGGTAATGGATCGGGGAGCTACCGAGGTGAATATCGCTTCGTCGGCGGGAGCATCGGCTGTTGTCGCGCTCGGCCAGGCGCCGGTTGAGACGCTCGATGCATTTATTGCCGCCTGCGAGGAACAATCGGTTGACAGTTTTATCGACATGATGAATGTCGAAAAGCCGTATCAGGTATTGCGCCGCCTCAAGCGTCTGCCGGCGGTTGTTCTCTTACACCGCGGCGTTGATGAAGAGCGGGATGCGAATAAGCCGTTACCGATCCACCTGATCAATAAAGTCAAAGGGGCATTTGACGTCATGGTTGCGATTGCCGGCGGCGATTCGCCCCGGGAGGTCCAGTCCGCGGTTTTTAACGGCGCGGATGTCGTCGTTCTATGGAAAAATTATTATTCAGCAGGGGAACAAAATAGTCAGGTTGCGGAAGAGTTTTTGAGGACGGTTAAGTAGGGAATTTAGAATTTAGAATTTAGAATTTAGAATACAGAATTATTACAAGTGTTTCTTCAGCGGGTGCTCGTCGGCGGTTCCGGAAATAAGCGCCTGAAATCCTTTCAATACTTCAATCGGCAGCGCAAAGACGACGGTGTTTGCCGGATTTGCAGTTGTCGACTCGATCGTCTGCAGTGTGCGGATCGATATGCCGCCGGAAGCGAGATTAACCGCTGCTTTCTTCAGATTTTCCGATGCGGTCATTTCTCCTTCGGCGGCGATAATGACCGCGCGCCGCGTCCGCTCTGCCTCTGCCTGTTTTGCCATGGCGCGCTTCATGTCTGCGGGAAGTTCAATATCCTGAATTTTTATCGCGGTGACATCTACCCCCCATGCGTTCGTTTCTTCGTCGACGAGCGCCTTGATTTGCTGGGCTAAATCCTGCCGGGCGGTCAGCAGCGTATCGAGCTCCACGCCGCCGATGACGTCGCGCAGCGCCGCCTGTGCATATTGAGAGACGGCATACGGATAATTCTGGATTTTTAACACGGCATCTTCTACTTTTACCACCTGAAAATAGACGACCGCGTTGATGCCGACCGGCACATTGTCTTTGGTGATAACTTCCTGCTGGGGAATGTCAACCGTCGTAATGCGTACGTCGACTTTTATCATCCGTTCGATGACGGGAATGACAAATTTAAGGCCCGGAGACAGCGTTCGTGAGTAACTTCCTAATGTCAAGACAATGCCGCGCTCATACTGGTCGATGATTTTAATGCTTGAGAGCGCAAGTATGACCAGCGGAATGATGAGAGCCCAAGTGAATTCCATAAAAATAGTATACCACGTTGTCCACGTCTTACGGCTGGAACTGGCTGGTTAAAGAATAGATCGGCGAGACAATCGAATAAACAACAAAAGCAACAAGGATTCCGAGAACAATCATCACCAGAGCTTCGTGCACAATAACAGTCTGGTGAGCATTTTGTTGCTCATTCGGTTGCGGATAGCTTTCGTCTTTTCGAAAAGAAAATAAACCGGCGCTGAATGAAATGGCTGCCGCAATAAGCCCTGCGTATCGTGCGGTTACCGGCGGCGCGACGTCAAACGTTTCATATAAGTTCATCATTCGGCGAACTACATAAAAATGTATGATGAGAAATACCACCGTCATGCTGAAAAATACTATCCGCGGATAGAGCTTTTGATTCAGCGGATGATTGTTATCGGCAGGAGCAAGATTTGTTGGCAGCATAGTTTTGAGTATAGCATCATGTTACTTTTTACCGAGCCGGGGGTGGCTCGCTAGATTTATTAGCAATTTTTGTTACGGAAATTTCTATGGAGGATGCATCGAGAACTTTCGTTCGATGAAACACCCGCTCGACATCTTCTACGGTAACCGGCCTTCCTGTCGTATCTACCCGGACCGGCGGTTTTTGTGCGAGCACGTCCTGAATGTTTTGCCTTAATTGTTTCTCATCACTTGTTTGTGAAAATGTGTATATTGTCTGTGTTACTTCTGCGAGCGACCCGTCGTTTAGGTTTGATCCCCGTAAAGGTTCGCTTTTTTGCTCCTCTATCTCGGTAAATTCTCCCAGCACGTCTTTTCCTGATGCTGTTTTATTACCTTCTTTCCCGTGTTGTGCAAAGGTTTTTTCAACAGATGTATCAAATCCTTCTTTCCGGGCTTGCTGTGCCGCCTCGTCTACGACGAACCGTGGTTCCGCAGCGTTTGCAGCTTCCTTTTTGAGTTTTAGTTTAAACGTCAATTCGGTACCCGTTTCTTCTTGAGTTTCGGCTGCCGGTTCTTCTTGAGGAGCTATCACTACTTCCGCTTCAATACCTTCCTTTTCTAACTTCTCGGTGAGGGTTTGCGCCACGATTTCTTGCGCGTTTGCAATACCTGCCTCTTCCAATGCGTGCATCGTTTCGGCTGCGTGCTCTGCCTCGGCAGTAACGACATACGACACCTTTACCTGCTGCGGTGTTATTTCCGGATCCTTTTCAGTCAGCGCCTCAAAATCCTTATTGCCGGATTTCTCCGCTGTTACCTCGGTTATAAACTCCGGATTTTTGATAAAGAAGCTTGTTTTTGTTTCTTTGTCGTTTTTCTCACCGGAAGGTAACGCTTTAGCATGTTGTTTTGTTATCGGTGGCGCTTCTTTCCCGTTTAATTTTACCGACTCGACGGGAGTTGGCAACGCAACTTCTTCAATTCCTTGAACATCTGAAGTGCGCAGAGCCGATATTTCGTAGTCCCCAAACGAGGTTTCAAGTAATTGCTCAAATGTGCTGACTGCTTCTTCTTTTGTCAGGAGTTTACCCTCTGTAATTACTTCCTCCTCTTCATCGTAAACGGGCGCCGCGGGTTTACTTATCCGGTTATAGTGATCAGTTAACAGTTCTTCTACGCCTTTTAACATTTCATCGCTTGAGGGAAAACTATCTTGTTCCGGCAACGTCTCCGGTGATAAGCTTTCCTGCGATTTTTCACCTATTTCTATTGCATCAATTTCAGATTTCCGTGAGAAAGAGAAAGGAGAAGCGATACGGCTCTCGTGGGAAAATAGTGTTTGAGGTTCGACTGATCCGCCTGATACATCTATCGTCGCTCCTATAGTTGGTAAGGGTCCTATTTCCGGAGGAGAAGTCTTCGTTTCCGGTGAAGTAACTATCGATTCTCCGCCAAATACGCTTGCGAGGTCATTGCTTTCATACGATCCTCCGATAGCTGTTGATGTTGAAGGACTAAAATCAAGCGGGGATTGAATAGAGAATGTTTCAGGCGCCTGGATAAAGGATCCGCCGCCTTGTGAGAAGGTTTCAGTGGTTGCTGCGGCAGTTACCGCGGCCGGTGCTGGCGATAACGTTTCTGACATGAATATTGGTAAGGTTAATCATACTTGATCATATTTTATCATACAATTTGGTTATGTCAACCAAAATACATTATTGCGCAATAAGAAATCTCCGCGCTTGATTTACTTCCGGAAAATAATCCTCTTTTCTAAGGTCAAAAATCCAGCTGAAGTTTGTATCGAGCGTGCCGGCTCTTCCCAGTAGAAGAGGAGTAAGGTTTTCAGACGTAATTGATGCGGGAATGACAAACTGCCACTTGCCGATCATAACAGGAATTTGTATTTTCCACGTCTTTACCTCAAATCCACCGATGCCGGTTGACTTGTCTTCGTCAGACTTTTTTAGTTTTATCCCGAGGATATCTGCCATATAAAAGGGAAGCATGGTGAAATCTGCACCGGTATCGACGATGAAGTCAAACGATTTCCATCCCGCTTCACGCGTGTTGAGTTGAACCGGGATATAGGGGCGGAATATTCTTCCTATACCGGCAATCTCTTCGTATGCCCAATTAAAAACAACTTCTTCACGCTTGTCCATACGCAAGAGACGTTGCAGGAGGGGGAACATGGCGGAATCTGATTTTATTTTCCTTGAACAGTTTTGTGCTTTTCACTTTATCCCAGACTTCTTTTATGTCCTTGCCGCTTGCAAGAACCCGCCCGCTTTCAAGCGACAAAGCGACAAAACCCGGGCCGTACTTTTTAATCATATTGCCAAAACTTTCCGGCGATTTGAGTTGTTTTGTTGCGTCAGTCATGATGCGTTCATTATACCAGAGTGTTGGGCATTATTTCCCAATTTTAAACTCGACGACGTCTCCATCCTGCATCACATAATCACGGCCTTCGAGACGAAGCTTTCCCTGTTCTTTTGCTTTTGCGCGTGAGCCAAGTATGATTAAATCATCGTACGAAATCACTTCTGCTTTTATAAAGTTCTTTTCAAAATCTGTGTGGATGACGCCGGCTGCCTGAGGCGCAGTCATATCTTTCGTTATCGTCCATGCGCGCACCTCTTTTTCTCCCATGGTGAGAAATGAAATGAGTCCGAGCATGCCGTAGGCTTTTTGCGATACGCGATCAAGACCAGAAGAAGGAAGGCCTAATTCTCGGAGGTATACTGTTTGTTCCTCTTCAGGAAGTTCAGAAAGCTCCGCTTCAACTTTTGCGCTGACCAGAACGGAAGGCTCAAAGTTATCGGTCGTTGGTCGTTGGTCGTTGGTCGTTAGCGAAAGCTCCGAGACGTTACAGACATAAAGGACTGGTTTCATAGTCAAAAGTTGCAAATCGCGTACCGCCGCTTTGTCTTCCTCACTGGTTATGACTGCCCGTGCCGGCTTGCCGCTTCCGAGTTCTGTTATTAAAAGCTGAATTAGTTCAAGTTTTCGTTGAGCGTTTTTTATCGCGCGAGGATCTGATTGTCTGGCGGAGCCAGATCTCGCTTCGCGAGACTTTTCCAGCGTTGCCAAATCCGCCATAATCAGCTCTGTTTCAATTATTTCTTTGTCCCGTTGCGGGTCGATGGATCCGGCGACGTGCGGAACGTCCGGGTCTTCGAAAAAACGCAAAACATTTACAATCACGGAAACTTCGCGGATGTGCGCGAGGAATTTATTTCCCAGCCCTTCGCCTTTGTGCGCGCCGGCGACCAGTCCGGCAATATCGACGAATTCCACCGTCGCCGGCACAATCGGCGGTCCTCCTTCGCCAAAGGCTACGGAAGGATTTTCCAAACGAACAATTTCCTGGAGTTTTTCAAGTCTTTTATCCGGCACCGGCACAACGCCGATATTCGGTTCAATAGTGGCAAAAGGATAGTTTGCCGCTAGTGCTTGTTGTTTTTTCAACAGCGCATTAAACAGGGTTGATTTTCCCGCGTTAGGTAACCCCACAATTCCGACTGATAAGTTCATACTCGACATCCTTTCATGGAAGCTATTATACAAGAATATAATGGAAGTTGCGGTTTTTAGGATTATTCGATCTCAACAGAAGAATATTTTTTATAAAAATGATTAGCAAATAATAAACTTGGATCATATTCTTTCTTCAGTTCAAAAAACTGATCAATATTTGGGTATGCTTGCTTTAGTTGGTCTTTTGTAAAATATAGCTGATACGGTAAATAGGGTTTCCCGCCTAAATTAATTGTTAGGTCGACTAATTCTTTTGTCATTTTTTCCATTTTCCTACTTTCTTCATCGGTAGTTTTTTGATTTAAATAAAGTACCATTGCAAACATATCTTCGGGAGCATAATTTAAGAATATTTCCTCTTTGTTGACCACTCTAATTCCTGAGTTAAGTACCACCGCTTTGTTTCTTTGAAGAATGTCTCTCATTCCATCTACAAAAGCAATAAATTGATCCCGCGGTATAAAATACTCCTGCAATATATCAGTATCATTTTTTAGATCATTTCTTAGAAATTTTCCTGATTCATGCATCTCTTGATTTCTTGATACTAAACAGGCTTCTGCTTCACCCATTGCGTTATTTCTCGAAACTGTGCAAGACTCAAAGTGAGGTTGAAGATATTTTTCAGCCCACCACTTTATTTGTCTTCCCATAGATCCAGTTTTACCAAGATTGAGAAAAAACCTTTTTAACGCGACATTCGATCTTTCAGATAAAGGAGGCATTTCACCATAAAAGTTTTTAGATTGCTTGTAGTTATAAACAATAATTTCATTTAAGAAAGAATTTGGAGCACTCGATAAATGGCCATACATTAAACCATAATTATTACCACTTGCCATTATTTCATCAAAAAGCTTAGGGAAATCTTTATAATCTACGACTATTCTGTCTCGTTCATAAATCTGATTATCAGTCAATTCAATCTCTGCATCCAAAATTACACCGAAAAGGCCATATCCCCCGATAACCAAATGATAAAGTTCTGAATTTTCATTCTTACTTACCGTTTTTATGCTCCCATCACTCAGCATAATTCGCATTGATTTAACCGTAGACCCCAAAGAACCTACATGGTGATCCATACCATGAGCATCTACTGAAATTGATCCTCCCACGGTAAAAATGTCGCTGGACTGCATTGCTTTAACAGCCAATCCTTTTGGATTTAGAAACTTCTGAACTTCATGCCAGGTAGCACCACTCTGCACGGTCAATATTTTACTTTTTTCATCCACTGACATCTCTTTAAAGTCTGTCATATCAAGGACGATAGCATTATTAATAAATGCTTGTCCTCCCATGCTGTGCCTGATGCCTGAGATAGAGACTTTAAGATCATTATCTTTTGCATATAAAATTGCTTTTTGAACATCCTCATCGCTTTTAGCTTTTACAACTCCATAAATAGAAGTTCTATTTAAACAGCTAATATCATCAACGACTCCACCTTTTTGGAAAAATGGAATATAGTCTTGATTTTGTGCTATTAAATTTGTAACTTTTGCAGGACCGGACGTATTAAAAGGGTATATCAAATGACAATCTTTATCTTTTGAGGGATCAGCAGAATAATAAATAATTTTTTTAATCACTGAGATAACAAAAATTAAAGAGATGAGCGGAAAAAGTATAAAAGTTACCCTTTTTGCGGCGATTTGTTTTGAAGAGATTTTCTTAAACTTAGCCATAGCAGAGATTACAGAGAGATTATTGTCAATGTTTTCATCTTTCCCATGTTCACTTTTGATTTTATCCCTTACCTGATGTACGAAATGATTTCTACTATCCATTTCATTTGTGCGTCCATGTTCATGGCGTAACTGTGCTGCTATTATAGGGTTTTAACACCACTTCCTCAAG
>Ga0209542_10007977_pt1 | contig 19926 bp, 30 predicted proteins | sample RifCSPhighO2_01_FD_184028 | JGI IMG/M metagenome (GOLD analysis project Ga0209542, IMG submission 184028) | Soil microbial communities from Rifle, Colorado - Rifle CSP2_plank highO2_0.1 (SPAdes) (version 2) | ecosystem: Environmental > Terrestrial > Deep subsurface > Rock core/Sediment ...
TATGCCCTATAAAATTGCTCAAGAGACAAAATCAGGCTATCACCAGAAGAAAGCTTTCCTTGAAAATCCGCAGGTTATTGTCCGAGCAGCGGGAAGCCTTGATCAGCTTGAAGCTTTCTATGAGAGAGCGAAAGCCCCAGACGGTGATTTAGGTAATTATCATTCCTTCAAAGATCGGGATGCTGCAATATCCCAGGGCCGCCTGCTCTTCCTCAGCAATAATTTTAGCGGCCTGCTTGGCTACTATAGCCTCAATGATATTGGCCGTTTTGTTGGGGTAGAGCGCCGGAGGCGCAGTTCGTAAGGCGCGGAGCGCCCGCAAAAATTTTATATACATCATTTTTTCTTATACTCCGTCCCAGCCGCTTCATTTTGCATGAAGCTAATGGAGTAGCTTGGAACTACACGCTATTTCACTAGGGCAGCTTCGCTGCTATAGAATACAACTACAACACACCGAAAAGCGTTTGCTTTTGGCCAAGGAATCTTCGATTTCTGTGGCCTGGTGTGAAGTGGTGGTGGCTTTGAGACAGTGAAATGGCTACTCTGGAGGGCCGCCTGCTCTTCCTCAACAATAATTATAACGGCCTGAATGGCAACAATAGCCTCAATAATAATGGCCGTTTTGTTGGAATAGGCAAGCTATCAGGGCTGGGACGCTTTCTTCTTTTCTATTTGTTGTCAGAAAGTAAACGAAAAACCCGGTTACAAATCCTGTGGTGTCATACTAGTGTTTTGACAAATTAATTATGCCACATTTATCATTGCAAGTCTATTAGGTAAGTTCCCATTGGGTTTGCTTCAAAACTAAATTGTCACGGTACTAGTGATAATTTTGCGTACCGCACCTAAATATTCTTTCTGGGCAAGATTATGTTTAGCGCCTTTGACGACAATGAGCGTTGCGTTTTTTATTCGTTTACGAGCGTCTTTTGCTCGGTTCATGACCTCTTCCCCTTCCTTATCTCCGACAATAAGAATGGTTTTACAGCGTATCTCTTTCGCCAATTTGTTGAAAGAGAATTGGCGAAAGTCTTTCATCCGTTGTTTGCCCCAATATTTTTTCCACCATTTTTTCAGTGATGGGAGGTCCTCTTTAAAGTAAGGGGAGAGAGAACAGAGATAGAGAGCACGTGGTTTCAGCTGGGCTGCTGTGATGAACGCAATCATCGCCCCGAATGAAAAACCGAAGAGATAAACCCGGTCATCTGGCTTATGGTTGAGCTGCTTCAGAAATTCTTTGCTATAATCGCTCATGATGTGATATCCCCAAGAAATGCGAATGGGTCTTACTGCAAAATTTCGTGCTCTGAATAAGCTGATTACTTCACGATACTCTTTCTGGCTCGTTTTCTGGCCAAACCCAGGGATGATGTAAATGACGTTCATCTCTTCCCCCTCACTTCTTCACCACAATCATGCAATGGTCTCTCTGCTCTGGCTCAAGGATGCGAAAATCGATGACCGTAAAGACTTTCTCTAGCTGCTGGCGCACGTCTTCAAAGAGGACTTTGGGCCGTTTCGTCACATCAATGCTGCGGGCTTTCACGGCTAACAGCCCATAGCCGCCTTTCCTGAGGAAGAGCTGGCAGTTTTTGATGAATATCTCGGCCTGGTTCCGCTGCGCAATGTCTTGGTACACCACATCAGCCAAGCACACCCTGCCGACGTATTCCTCGGGATGGTTGGCATCCGCTAGAAGAGGCGCCATATTTTTCCGCGCTTCCGCCAGGAACACAAAATCCCGCATCACCCGCGGCGCCGGATCAATGCCAAAAAGCAATCCATCAGGGCCAATCATGTCAGAAACAAAAGAGGCAGTATAGCCGTGCGAGACGCCGAGATAAAGCACAATGTTTCCTTTGCGGATGCCGGTGTTGGTGCAGCCTTTCAGGATGAGCGCGGCCAGCTTGCTGCGTCGGGGATCAAGGTGTCGATATTCTTCTCCTTTTTCCCGGACGAGCTGCTCTGCAAAAGGCGCTTTTCCCGGGAGGAGATTCTTGGTGAACAGGTGCCGGCCTCGCTGATAGAGCTCAAAAACGTGATGGGGCTGCATGCTCCATTCTTTCTTTTGTTCGGGAAGGCGGCTCTGTTCTTGATGACTGAAGCTCCCGCCTTCTCTTTTCCGCTCGTCTTGGTTGGGTTTACGGGGCTGCTCTCTTCCGTTTGTTCTCCGTTCTCTCCGGTGCATTCCAGTTCTCGTGTTCGGGCTCATGGTTTCAGCACCCTCCTTTTCTTTTGTTTTTGGAGAGTATCAGCAGCGACTTTCTTCTCTAATTCTTGCAGATATTCTTTCCCATGAAAGCCCCCTTTAAAATAATCCAAGCGTGCGCAGAGGGACAGCTTATCGGCGAGCATGCGGGCAACTTTTCCCCGTTCGCTCGGCCGGGCTTTCTGGACGAGAGGATGCTGGTACAGCAAGCCATATTTCGGGCTGCGGCTTCCCGTTGTCATGTGCCGAAAGAGGGCTTTCTCCGCACCGAGGAGCTGAATCGTCGAAGCCGGCAGCAGGGCCAAGCGCTTCAAGCTTTTGGCATGATCGAGCAGCTGGGCACCGATAAGCGCCCCTGCCAGCTTCAGGAGGTTTGGGCAATACGTTTGCATGACTTTTTCGAGATACAATTCCTGCTGCCGGCGCAACGCATAGAGGTTCTGCACCTGCCGGGCGACGTCTTTCATCTCTTGGAGATGCTCGGGGGTAAGCTCTGCCCCAAAGCTTTCCGAGTCTTTTTCTCCGGCCAGCACCGCTTCAACAAATTGCTCATGCGCGTCAATGCTCCGGACTTTTTCGGGGGCATAGAGATCGTACCATTCGCGGAGCCTTTTGGCGAGCGTATTGCAGATCTTGTCCAGCTCCTTGCTGCTGTTTATCGCCTGGGAAATGAAATCATCGTCGGATACGGCGGCTTTGAGCGCTTCTTTGGTCAGTTGGATGTTTCTTTCACGGAACAAAGAAAAATAGCGTGTATCCGTGAAGAGAGCGAGTACCGGGGATAATTTTTCTTCCGGAAGCGGCACGGCTTTCGGATATTTTGCCCGGAAGGCTTTCTCGACCTCTTCCCGCTGCTTATACGCTGCGCTATCGGGAAAGAGCTTTTGCTCGATGATCTTTTCATCATCGATGACAAAGCAGCCAAGGATATTGGTAAAGATGGTTTTGGCCATTTTTGTTCCTGTAGTAGCCCCATTTTCTACCGACAAGTTTATAAATGATTTGTCTTCCTAAGAAGAATTTCCGTAGAAACGGGCTCAAACCCCCACTACACTGGCAGTGAAAGCTGCTAAATAGGAGGGGAACAACGCCTGAGAAGGGTTCCATCAGGGGAAGAAATTCTTTGATGGGAAATCCGGTAAAGGCAGTTCATTTCCGCATCGCTCTGATGCCCAAGCCCGTTCGGCACTGCAGAGGCTTATGCCTGGTGCTTTGTTCACGACGGAAAAATGTGGAGACCACTCGTGAAAGCGTTGTGGCTATGTATCCTGTTCCATGGGAAGAAAACACCATCCCCGTCGGGGAAGTTTGCAATTTTGGCCTCGAAAACGGGCGACCAAAAGTGTTGCTCGCCTTCGTTCCTGGGCTAGCTCGCCTGCCGTGAAACCGTTGGGCTTTATCGGCTATAAAGCGGGCATGGCTCATGCCATCGTGCGTGATAATGGCCCTCGCTCCCTGACAAAAGGTGAGCAAATTTCTCTGGCGACCACCATTATCGAATGCCCGCCCCTTTTCGTGATGGGTTTAGCTTTCTATACATTATCACCATTTGGCTGGCGAAAATCTGCTACTGTCCTGGCGGAAAAATTACCGCCGCATCTTTCTCGCAAAATTCCCCTTCCTAAGAAAAAAACTAAATCTGTTGATGAAGTAAAAGATTTCGGTGATGTTCGTTTGCTGGTTTCTTCATTCCCACCCGAAGCGACGGGCGCCAAGAAGCCCAAGCTGCTGGAAATGGCTTTAGGTGGTTCGCTGGAGCAGAAAAGTGCTGCTGCCAAAGAGCTGCTGGGAAAAGAGCTTTCTATCACTGATGTTTTTGGTGAAGGGAATTTTGTCGACGTGCATGGCATCACCAAAGGCAAAGGCTTCCAGGGAACAGTCAAGCGCTATGGCATTCCCGTCCGGCAGCATAAAGCCGAGAAAACGAAACGAGGCATTGGGACACTGGGCCCGTGGCATCCGAACCGCGTTCGATTTAGCGTGGCGCAGAGCGGAAAAATGGGCTACCATCTGCGGACCGAGTATAACAAACGTATCCTTAAAATTGGAAAAGACAGCAAAGAAGTCAATCCTAAAAGCGGGCTTTTACAGTATGGCCTGGTTCGGCATCCCTACTTGCTCATTAAAGGCTCGATCGTCGGTTCAAGAAAGCGGGCCGTGGCCTTAACTCCGGCTCGCCGGCCGGATACGCGATTGCCAAAAGAAGCGCCGGAGATGATTACTCTCGTCCATTGAGATGTTTATCAAAAAAGAAAACTAAAAAAAGATAAAAGAAAAAATAACAAAAATGGCTGCCAAAATTCCGATTTTTTCGATGGAAAAGAAAAAGCTCAGCGAACGTTCGCTGCCCGTGCAATTTAGCGAAGCGTATCGGCCGGACTTGATCCGCCGGGCGGTGGTGGCGTTGCAGAGTGCTGCCCGTCAAAAGTACGGAACGTTCCTGGAAGCTGGCCAGCGGCATTCCGCTGAAACCAGCAAGCGGCGCCATGATTATCGAGGAACATACGGCCAGGGCATCAGCAGAGTCAAGCGCAAGATCCTTTCCCGGCGGGGTTCCCGCATGGGCTGGGTTGGCGCCTTAACGCCGCAGACCAGGGGTGGGCGACGGGCGCATCCTCCCCGAGCCGAAAAGAATTTTGAAAAAAAGCTGAATAAAAAAGAAAACCGCAAAGCGATTCGGTCGGCAATGGCAGCGACGCTCAATAACGCTCTGGTTGCGCATCGAGGGCATCATATTCCTGCCGAATACCCTTTCATCTTAGACAAATCTCTCGAACAGCTGAAGACGACCAAAGAAGTGCAGGCGGTGCTCTCTGCTTTGGGATTTGGCGAGGAATTGCAGCGCTCCCTCCTGAAGAAAATCCGCGCCGGCATCGGCAAGCTGCGCGGGCGGCGGTATAAGAAAAAGAAAGGGCTCCTGCTCGTCGTCGGCGATGAAGCTTCTTCGTTATGTAAAGCAGCGCGCAATATTCCCGGCATTGATGTTGTTCCCGTTCGGGCGGTCAATGCTGAACTCTTAGCCCCCGGCACGATGCCGGGCAGAGTGACGCTCTGGACTGAGAAGGCTTTGGACGTGCTGGAGAAAGAAAAACTGTTTATATAATGCACATGGCACAGAAGACTAAAACGATGGAAAAGCATGGGGAAAAAACGCTGCCTGCAACAGCGGCGTTGAAAAAAAAATCTGAAAAAAATGCCGAAGCTTTCGATTCCTACCAGATACTCCAGCGCCCGTTATCGACGGAAAAAAGCCTGCGGCAGATGGAGTTTGAAAACAAGCTGAGCTTTGTTGTTGACCCCCGGGCCACCAAGCCGGAAGTCAAGCGGGCGGTGGAAGAGCTCTTTTCCGTAAAAGTCTTGGATGTAAATGTACAAAATTCGTTCAAAGGCGAGAAGCGCGCTCTTGTCAAGCTCAGTGCGGCATCCTCAGCGTCGGACATCGGTGCTGATCTGGGGCTCATCTGATCATCGCTCATGAATAACCAGCAAACAATAAAAATCAACAAACAACCAAACCACCATGGGAAAAAACTTAATCCAGCAGCGGCGGGGAAAAGGCAGCCCTACTTATAGGGCGCCGAGCCATCATTTCAAAGGCTCGGTGAAATTCCCCACTATGCCGACGAACGGCATCGTTGTCGATTTAGTGCACTGTGCCGCGCATACGGCTCCGCTGATGGAAGTGAAATACCTGACCGGAGAGCGGGACTTGGCGTTTGCTCCCGAGGGCATCAAGATTGGCGATGAGATCTCGGTTGGTGAAGAGAGCGACCTCAAAATGGGCAATGTGCTGCCGTTAGCAAAGATCCCAGAGGGAACAGCTATTTATAATATTGAATTGCGCCCCGGCGATGGCGGAAAACTGGTCCGCTCCTCAGGCACGTTTGCAAAAGTAGTAGCAAAAACCGAGCGGGGCGTTCACATCAAATTACCTTCGAAGAAAGAAAAAATATTTCTTCCCGAGTGCCGGGCAGCCATCGGCGTGTTAGCTGGCTCAGGCCGCGTCGAGAAGCCCTTCCTGAAAGCAGGAACGCGCATGAAGAAAATGCGGGCAAGAAACAAATTATATCCGAGAGTCTGCGGCATTTCCATGAATGCAGTTGACCATCCTTTCGGTGGAAAGAACTCCCATATCAAAGGGCGGCCCACGCAGTCTCCGCGCAGTGCTCCACCCGGAAGAAAAGTTGGTAAGATCGCCCCGCGGCGGACGGGACGGAGAAGGTAAAGAGAAGAATAGGGACTAAAAGAGAAAACAAAAAAATAATTCAAAAATGGCAAAACAACTCACCTGGCGGGGAAAGACGGAAGAAGAGCTCCAGAAGCTCGACATGAAGAAGTTCATGGAGCTTGCTTCTGCCCGACAGCGGCGGTCGCTGAAGCGGGGCTTCACCGAAGCGCAGAAAAAGCTGCTGAAGCGCGTGGAGCGTGGCGACAAGAATATCAAAACGCAGTGTCGGGATATGGTCATCATTCCCTCTATGCTGGGCATGATGCTGCGCGTCTATAATGGAAAAGATTTTTTCCCGATCACTATCACGCCGGAAATGCTTGGGCATTATCTGGGAGAGTTTTCCCATAGCCGGAAAGTCGTGATGCACGGTACGGCAGGCGTCGGAGCTACTCGATCAAGCAAAGCTATCTCTGCGCGATAAATAGTCAAAACTAAAAGAATGGCAAAAGCAACCAGTACACCATCGGGAATGGCAACAGGAGGAATGGCGGTGCCCGCAACGGCAGCAGGAGCCAAAGCTGCCCATGCTCGGGCCTTAAGCGTTTCCATCTCCACCAAGCAGAGTGTGGAGATCAGCCATGCGCTGCGCTATCGGAATACGGCTTTTGCCAAGCGCTATCTGGAAGAAGTAGCTGCTTTGCGGCGAGCGGTGCCGTTTCGTCGTTATAACAAAGATATGGGCCATAAGCCGGGCATGGCTGCAGGCCGATATCCGCAGAAAGCTGCCAAAGCATTCCTGCAGCTGGTCCGTTCCGTCGAAGCGAATGCGCAGGTTCTCGGCCTCGATACCGGTAATCTGAAAATCACCAAGCTGCTGGCAAATAAAGCGAGCGTTCCCGTTACCGGGGGCAGGCGCCACCGGGGAACCAAGCGAACGCATCTGGAGATAGAGGTGCAGGAGCGGAAAGCCAGGGGAACGAAGCAAAAACGGGGCAGCCGAAAAGAAAAAACAAATGCTCCTCAGGCGGCAAAGAAAAACGTGACGGAGAGCACAGCATGATTGAACGCGAATTCGTGGCCCAGCGGACGAAAGAGTACCAGATCAAGAAGTTCATAGAAGAAAAGCTTCAGGGGGTGGGCATTTCCCAGATCCGGCTGAAGAAAATCCCCATGGGGGAGAAAATCATCCTGGAGACCAGCCGGCCCAGCTTAATCGTCGGCAAGCGCGGAGTAAACATCAGAGAGATGACGAAGACGCTGAAGCACAAATTCCGGCTGGAAAACCCGCAGATAGAGATCACGGAAGTCAAGGACATTTTCCTTGACCCGCAGATTGTTGCTGATCGCATCGCGGGCGCTTTGGAGCGGTACGGGCTATCGCGCTTCAAAGGCGTGGGCCATAAGATGATGGAGCAGGTCATGAACTCCGGCGCCAAAGGCGTCGAAGTGGTCATTGCGGGCAAAGTTCCCAGTGCCCGCGCGAGAAGCTGGCGCTTTTACAAGGGCTACCTCAAGAAATGTGGGGACATCGCTATCGTCGGCGTCCGCAAAGCGCAGGCCACGGCACTCTTAAAGACGGGAATTGTAGGCATCAAAGTTGCCATCATGCCGCCGAACCTGAGGCTGCCGGATCACATTGAAGTATTGCAGGAAGCCACGCAGGTCATCGAGGAGCTGGCTATGGAGAAAGAGAAGAAAGCTGCGGAGGAGAAAGCTGCAGCGGAAAAGCCAAAAAGGAAACGGCCTGCGAAGAAGAGGAAGAAGGAAGAAGGGAAAAGTGAAGAGCATAAAGAAGGAACGGAAAGTGCTGCTGAAGAAGTGAAGCAAGAAGTTCCTGCTGAAGAAACGAGTGCTGAGACTGTTATGCGGGAAGCAGCGCCCGAAGCACCGGTTGCCGTTGAAGAAACTCCTGCTGCAGAAGTGGTTGAGGGAGAGAAAGAAAATATTGAAACAGAGGAAGAAAAGTGAACATCCCCAAACCCGTCGCTAAAGGACTTGCAATTGCTGGAGTAGTTGGAGTCCTGGGGATCACTGGGGGCGTCGCTTACGAGATGGTAAATGGCGGAAGTATTCGAGGTTCTCCCGAGTACCGGCGGTTGGAAGAGATTACGGAGCAGCAAGGGCATCTTGCACAGGAATATATCAACTGCACGGCCGATCCTGCTGCCGACTGTAGCTCCGCTCGAGCAGAATACTTATCACTAAACGCAGAAGCTGAGCAAATTACTAGTGGTCAAACCTATATGGCGTTCGTTGCGGAAGAGGCAGCAATCGACTCACGCTACCCCTTTTGGGTTGCGGGAGTTGCAGCTGCCAGTCTTCTCACTATAAGTGGGATCTCTGTGCATGAGCGTCGGAATAGGGAAGAGCTGATAGCTGTTTTGGAAAAAATCACAACCGTTTCCGGCGAAGCAGACAAGAGACTTCAAAAGATCAAAGAAACTCTTGGGGGATATGCTGACGAATATAGCCGTAGGGCTGACTCTCATTCATCTTCCCCTTCAAACAAAGGAACGAACAACCCCCGCAATTAATTACTACACCATCTCCCATGAAAACCACCAAAGACCTCCGAAAACTGTCGGAACGGGAATTGCACGAACGCTTAAAAGAATTTAAAAAGGAACTGCTGAAATTAAACGGGCAAGCCGCGACGGGAGCGAATCCCGCCAATCCGGGAAAGCTGCGGCAGACTAAGAAGAATGTAGCGAGAGTCTTAACGCTCCTTACGGAAAAATCGATGCTCAAAACAGCTAATCCAGAAAAAACCAAAGAGGTGCCAGCTTAAAGGCCTATGGTCGGTGTGTGTAACCAGTGTGGATTGCCCCAGGACCTCTGCGTGTGCGAGGTCATTGCGCGGGAACAGCAGAAAATAACCGTCAAGACGGAAAAGCGCAAGTTCGGGAAGGTCTATACGATTGTCGGCGGGATCCGCAAAGAAGCGAATGTCGAAGAAATCACACGCCGCCTGAAGACCAAGTTCGCCTGCGGCGGGACGGCCAAAAGCGGCCAGATCGAGCTGCAAGGGAATCACAAAGACCGAATCAAGCCGGTGCTGGCGGGCTTGGGATTTCCCGAAGAGACCATCGAGGTGGTGTAGGAGCCATCAGAAGCAGGCTTTCTGGTGGATGAACGCAGATGAAAAAAGCAGTGTTTCCGCACGAGCTCATCGGCGAGGAAGTTGTCGTCGTAACAGCGGCGAACCCTGCGCTCCTGGGCATAAGTGGGAAAATCGTCGATGAGACGAAAGCGACGATCCGCGTGCTGCAGGAAGGGGGGATAAAAACCCTGCTGAAGAGCGCCGTGACTTTCAAGCTGGTGCGGACTGGAAAAGTCATCGACGGAAAAACGCTGCTCAAGCGTCCGGAAGACCGCCTGAAAGGATAATTCATCCATCACGCTCAAACAATACGTGAGAAAAGACCAACAAGAAAGGAAACAACAAAGAAAAAAAAAATCAAGAAAACAAACTGAAAAATCAGAAACAAAAAATGAATCAAACACCAAGAGCCGTCCTGGGCATTGCAGCGCCCCAGGAAGCCTGTACCGATAAAAAATGCCCGTTCCACGGGGAGATTTTGGTAAAGCGGGAACTCTATCCCGGCAAGGTCATCAAGCGGGACAGCAACCGCTCCGCAACGATCGAATGGAGCCGCAACTATTACGTGCCCAAGTACGAGCGGTATGAGCTGCGGAGATCCCGCCTGCGGGTGCACAATCCGACATGCTTGAATGCGCAAATAGGGCAGGACGTGCTCGTGGCCAAGACGAGGCCGTTAAGCAAGATGAAGCATCACGTTATTATTCAGGTTCGCAGCAAGGCGGAACAGCCTCTGGCGGAAGCTGAATCTGCGCCCGATGCGAAGAAAAAGAAAACGAAGAGGGCTGCCGCATGAAAGCCGTTAAAGCGAGAGTCACCAGAGGACTGCCATCGCAAGCATACGTAGAAACCTGTGATAATTCCGGAGCTAAAGTCCTGAAAATTACCTCGGTGAAGGGTCACAAGACGGTGCGCGGCAGAATCCCCGCCGCTGGCGTCGGTGATTTCATCTTAGGAGCAGTAAAGAAAGGGAAATTAGAGATGCGTAAGACAGTAGTTCCAGCTATCATTGTCCGGCAACGCCGGCCATATCGCCGCCTGGATGGCATGCGGGTGCAGTTTGAAGATAACGCCGCCATCGTGCTGAAAGATGACAAAGGCAATCCCAAAGGAACGTTGTTCAAAGGCCCCATTGCCAAAGAAGTCGCCGAGCGCTGGCCGGCCGTCGCTAAAGTGGCACGGATGATCCTCTGAACAATAAAACCAACATCATAAACGACTAAAAACAAACAATAAACCAACAAATACCAGAAACAAAAAATCGACACGAACACCATGGTCCAACGCCTCTTTTCAACCAGCTGGAAAAAAAGTACCCAGCCGCGGAAGCAGCGGAAATACCGCTATAACGCGCCGCTGCACGTCAAGCAGAAGATGCTCCATGTGCATCTCGCTCCGTCATTGCGCAGCGTCTATGGCACCCGGCAGCTGCAGGTGCGCAAAGGCGACAAAGTGCGGATCTTGCGTGGCCAGTTCCGGAAAAAAGAAGGCAAAGTGGAACGGGTCAACCTGAAGCGGGAACGGGTGTTTGTGCATGGCGTCGAGTTGGTCAAGCATGATGGCACGAAAGTGCTGTATCCACTTGCTCCGTCCAATCTCCTGCTTACTGATCTCGACCTGAGCGATAAAAAGCGAAAAAGAAAATTAGAACAGCTGAAAGCCAAAGGAAAAGAAGCGGCAAAAAAGGAAACGAAAGATCCAGAGCCGAAAGAAGAAAAACAAAAATCACCAGTGAAAACGACTAAGAACGAGTAAGACCATGAAAAATCACTTGAAGCGCATCGCCGCGCCACGGACCTGGCAGATCGACCGGAAAGGAGCGCCATTCATTGTCCGCCCTAACCCCGGCGCGCATTCCTTTTACTTAGGCCTGCCGCTGGGCGTGCTGCTGCGGGACTTTTTGCAAAAAGCCCGAACGATGACCGAAGTCAAGAAACTCTTGCAGCAGAATGAAGTGCTCGTCGACGGCAAGCGCCGGAAGGATCACCAGTTCCTCGTCGGCCTTTTCGATGTCATTGCTTTGCCCTCGCTCAAAGAATATTATCGTATCATGTTAGACCAGAAGGGCCGCATTACGCCCCTGCAGATTTCCGAGAAAGATGCCGAGAAAAAAATCTGCAAAGTGGTGGGCAAGAAAACCCTCCCGCAGGGAAAAGTGCAGCTGCAGTTCCATGACGGAAAAACTATCCTCTTCGAAAAGCCGGTGCGGGTTGGAGATAGCATCTTATTCCGCCTGCCTTCCCTTGAGCCCCAAGAAATCGTGCCTTTGCAGCCCGGCGCCTTGGTGTTCTTGAGCCAGGGAAAACACGGCGGCGATCTGGGAACACTTAAAGAAATCAAAGGGAAAGAAGCTGTTTATGTCCTTGATGGAAAAGAAATTGACACAGCCACTGCGTACCTCTTTGCCGTCGGCAGCAAAGAAGCAAAAATACAGGTTTCCGCGGGGAAATCCTGACGGAGAAAACAGACACCATGACACCTGCGCAACCATCGAGAAATGTAGAGGGAGGAAATCTTTCAGCTGCTGCAGCAGTGAACGTCATGAGAGCCATCCATATTGCCAAAATTACTTTGAATGTGGGAGCCGGAAAAGATGAAGAGTTGCTGAAGAAAGGCCTGAAGCTCTTGGAACGGCTGTCTCCCGTGCCACCCGTAAAGACCATCACGCAAAAAAGAATTCCTGGTTGGGGCTTGCGGCCCGGTTTAGCTATTGGTGGAAAAGTAACCGTCCGGAAAGATACAGAAAAGCTCTTGCACCGCCTGCTGGCTGCCAAAGAATTCACTCTTCCCGAATCCAATTTTGACGAGTGCGGGAACTTTTCGTTTGGCATTCCCGAGTACGTCGATATCGAAGGCTTGGAATACGACCCCGACCTCAAGATTTTGGGGTTAGAGGTGGCGGTCACGGTAGAGCGGCCCGGCTATCGGATAAAACGGCGAAAAATCCGGCCGCAGGCCGTCGGAAAATCCCACCAGGTCACGAAGCAGGAATCCATAACCTTTGTCAGAAATCTGGGGGTCAATATCACGGCGTGAAAATTTAAAAAATAAAAAAAAAACAAAAGCTTACAAAACACATTAAAAAATAAAGAAACAAAGAGCAACACCATGACCGCCAGCGATTACCGAAAAGCGTTTACCCAACTGAACTCTAAGCCGGTTAAAAAAGCCAAGTTCCTGAAGTTTAACCAGCCCAAGAAGCGCTCTTGCGGGTATGCCTTACGGAAGTGCCGCACCTGCGGCAATGTCGGGGCGCACATCAACAAGTATGGGCTGCACCTCTGCCGGCATTGCTTCCGGGAGATGGCCCTGCAATTAGGATTCAAAAAATATAGCTAACGAGGAAAAGACCATGTTCAACGACCCATTAGCAGCGGCGATTGCCAAAATCTACAACGCGGAACGCGTGGGCAAGCGGGAAGTAGAGATCAAGCCTGCTTCGCGCCTCATCAAGACCGTGCTTGGCATTCTCCAAAACCACCGCTACCTGGGCGGCTTTGCAGAGAAAGAAGATGGCCGAGGCAATCTCCTGACGGTGCAGCTCTTGGGGAACATCAACAAATGCGGTGTCATCAAGCCCCGCTTTTCGACGAAGCGCGATGGCTTTGAAAAATGGGAAAAGCGCTTCCTCCCGGCTAAGGACTTCGGTGTCCTGCTCGTCTCCACATCCCGGGGACTGATGAGCCATAGTGAAGCGAAAGAAAAACACATCGGAGGAAAGCTCGTCGCTTATTGCTATTAAGTGCGTCTGCTCTTTGCCATGAAAGAAAATCTTCGCGAGGAAATTGTACTAGGGAAAGGCGTTACCGTATCGCAAGCTGATTCGTTTATTACTTTTAAAGGGCCGAAAGGCGAAGTGCGGCGGCAATTCCTGCACCCGGGAGTGCATATTCAGGTTGGGGAGGGGAAGATTGTCCTTTCTGCAGAGCAGGCTACCAAGCGGGAAAAGAAAATTGTGGGAACGTTTCAGGCTCATTTGCGCAATCTCGTCCGGGGTGTTGAGCAGCCATTCGAATACACGCTCAAGATCTGCTCTGGGCATTTTCCCATGAACGTGGCCGTTGCCGGGCAGGAATTTGTCATCAAGAATTTCCTCGGGGAAGCCGTGCCTCGAAAAGTAGCCTTGCTTCCCAACGTCGAGGTGAAGATTCAGGGAATGGAGATTATCGTTAGCAGTGTGGATCGGGAAGCCGCTGGCCAGATGGCGGCACGCATCGAACAGCTCTGCCGGATCACGAACCGCGATCGCCGGGTATTCCAGGATGGATGTTATATCACGAAGAAAGCAGTGAGAGCAGGATAATTCCATGGCCAGCACCACAAAGCAAGGAACGGGACAGCAGCGCGAGAGGCTCTTGGCAGTCCGGGCTGCTCTTAAAAAACGGAAACCTGCATTTGTTACTCCTGATGCCAAAGTTACCCCTGCCGTGAAGAAGAGATGGCGCTATCCACAAGGCCGACGCTCTGCTTTCCGTGAGGGGCAAGGGGGCAGGCCGGCTCGGCCTTCACCCGGATACCGATCGCCGCGCGCCGTACGGGGATTGCATCCCAGCGGCTTGGAAGCAGTCGTCGTGCATACCGTAGCCCAATTGGAAGCGCTGACGCCGGAGCAAGGTGCGCTTTTCGCCGGAACTCTGGGCCAGAAAGCCCGCGTGCAGCTGCTCCGCCTCGCGCAGCAGAAGAGCATTCCCGTCCTGAACGCTCGTGATGTGGCCAAAACACTCCGGGAGCTTGAAGAAGCCTTTGCGCAGCGGAGAAAACGCAAAGAGGAAAAGCTGAAAGAGAAAGGCCAGAAAGCTGTGGAACGGGAAAAGAAGAAAGCAGCGGAGAAAAAAAGTGAAAAAAGCAATGAAAAAGCGGAAGGGGCAGAAGCGGCAAATGCTCCTGGTGCTGCGGCTGAAGAAGCGCCAAGCGAGCTGGAAAAGAAGCGCGAAGAAGAGCGAAAAATGATGGAACAAACGATCACTAAACGACAATAAGAATGACTTGCAAAAAACAAAAAAATTTATTCACACAAAATCATTTACTCCCATGAACACCAAAAAACGATTGGCGGGGAAAATCCTGAAGACTTCGCCCGGGAAGATCAGATTCCGCGCTGATGCGCTGGAGGATGTGACGAAAGCGATTACCCGTTCGGATATGCGGGGGCTGATTGCCGTCGGAAAAATCTATCGAGCGGCCTCTTCGGAGCAATCGCGAGGGAGAGCTCGAAAGATCGCCGTGCAAAAGCGGAAAGGCCGGCGGAAAGGCCGGGGCAGCCAGCGGGGGGCTAAGTATGCTACGGTTCCGAGAAAGCAGCAATGGATGGCAAAAATCCGCGTCCAGCGCGTTTTTTTGAAGATGCTCCGCGACAAAGGGCTGCTGGCTTCAGCTGATTATCGGCAAATATATCGGAAGTCCAAAGGCGGATTTTTTAGAAACAAGCGCCACCTGAAGCTGTATTTGACAGAACAGCAGCTCTTTAAAAAACAGCCGCTCCCCGCAGAGAGGAAAATAGCGACGGGCTTATAGAATAAAAAAGATAATAAAAACGCATCATAAAAACAAAATACCATGATCCATACCAAAACAAAACCAGTAGCCTACCGCAGGAAACGGGAAGGCCGGACGAATTACGCCAAGCGCCGGCGGCTTCTGGAGTCAGGAAAACCACGGCTGGTGGTCCGCTTTAGTAATAAGCAGATCCGAGCGCAGCTCGTAACGTTTCAGCCTTCCGGGGATCGCGTTGAAGCGGCTGTGGATGCAGCGGCACTCCGCAAACTCGGCTGGAAGTTTTCCGCTGCCAATCTTCCTGCAGCATATCTCATGGGGGTTCTTGCGGGACAAGCGGCCCTGGTCAAAAAGCATACAGAAGCTATCTTTGATACGGGGCTGGCAACGCCTTTGCCCCGGGGAAGGCTTTTTGCCTTTTTGCAGGGGGCTCTGGATGCGGGGCTGCGCATCCCTCACGGGGAAGCGATTTTTCCCTCACCAGAACGGTTACGCGGCCAGCATATTGCAGTTTTTGCGGCACAGGCGCCTGGAAAAGAGGAGAAAGGGAGAGCTCCGCAGTTCGCGGAATATTTAAAAAATGGCCTCCATGTGGAGAGCCTGCCTGAACAATGGGAAACACTCTGCAAGAAGCTGGGCGTTTCCCCGAAACAGGAGCAGAAAGAAAAAATGAAGAAAGGAACAAAGTAAAAAAAATGGAAAGAAACTTCATACCAAAAAAATGACCACCCCAAACGAACAACCGGCACCCGTAGTTGTTGAAGAAGTCTTGCCCGAAGAAGTGCCGAAGGAGGTCCTTCAAGAAAAAGAAGTTCCCGCTCCAGAGCACGAATGGAAGCCCGTTACTGAGCTCGGCAAGAAAGTGCAGGCTGGTGTCATTACGGACATTGCGGAAATCTTTGCTTCCGGGCAGCGCATCCTGGAGCCGGAGATTGTCGATGCTTTGTTACCGAATCTTGAAGAAGAGCTGCTGCTTATCGGGCAGGCCAAAGGAAAGTTTGGCGGGGGGCAGCGTAGAATCTTCCGCCAGACGCAGAAGAAAACGCAGGAGGGAAATAAGCCGCACTTTACCGTCTGTGCGGTTGTCGGCAATAGAAATGGCTATGTGGGCGTGGGTTTCGGGAAAAGCAAAGAAACTGTTCCTTCCCGGGATAAAGCCCGCTTGAAAGCCCGCCTCAATATAATTCAAATACGGCGTGGCTCCGGAAGCTGGGAATCGGCCTCCAAAGAGCCGAGATCTATTCCTTTTGCAGTTGAGGGAAAATGCGGTTCCGTACGCATGCTGCTGTTTCCCGCTCCCAAAGGGAAAGGATTATGTATCGAGAAAGAGTGCGCTAAAGTCTTAGAACTAGCGGGGATAAAAGATATCTGGAGCAAGAGCCGGGGGCAGACCCGCACGAAAATAAACAGCGTTATGGCGTTGATGGATGCGCTGCGAAAGCTTTCAGAAGTAAAAATACGGCCAGAAGATGTTGCGGCATTTGGCCTGGCTGAAGGGAAGCTTAAACAAACGGAAGAAGGCATTGAGGATACGGATAGAGTCATGCCGGAAGAGCAAACAGCTGCGGGGGCCAGTACGCTTCCTGCGTAGAGAAAAACATCATGGCAAATACTCCTGCTGCGGAAAAGAACTCCAAGAAACTGGCTATTGTTTTAGTCCGCGGTGTTGCCAAAGGGCGGGAGGTCGTCAAAGGGACGCTGCGCTTGCTCCGCCTGGATCGCAAGAACCATTGCGTTGTCGTTGCCGACACGCCCAGTGTACGGGGCATGCTGCAGCAAGCTAAGGATTATCTGACGTGGGGAGAGATTACTTCAGATATGGAAAAAGAGCTGGTCGAAAAGCGGGGGCAGCTGTATCAGGGAAGGCTAACGGATACCAAAGGGAAATATACCTATCATCGTGCGTTCGACTACAACGGCAAAAAGTACAAGCCGTATTTTGCCTTGCAGCCGCCGCAGAAAGGTTTTGGCCGGAAAGGCATCAAAGTCGCTTTCCGGGCGGGTGGCACTCTTGGTTACCGGGGCGAGAAGATGAATGATTTGTTGAAGAGGATGCTATAAGTGGAGAAGACCATGGATATATTTCAAGTTATCAAACGGGTTGTAACGGAACCCACTGCTTATTTCCGCAGCGTCGGCAAAGGAAAAGAGCAGCTGGGATTTGCGTTTGGGTATTTTGCCTTGCTGTCGCTTGTCAGCACTTTGTTAGGGCTGCTTGCTTCATTGACATTCTTTTCAGCTTTTTTTCCCCTGATACAAAATATGATACCCCTCCTTGGAGCAGGGGCTGGCTTCTCCGGGATGTTTACCGGGGGGGCTCTGGTGCGCAATGCTCTTTTTTCCTATGCTCTCGGCTTAGGTTTCAGCTTTGTTTATGCAGGCTTATTGCATGTTTGGATTTTGCTGTTCGGCGGAAAACAGAGGTATGGGAAAACGTATGAGCTTGGGGCATATGCAGGAACGCCTGCGCTGCTGCTCGGCTGGATTCCTTTTCTCGGCTTTGTCGGGCAAATATGGTCGTTAATCCTCTTGATCATCGGAACGCAGGAAGTACACGGCATTTCCCGGACCAAAGCGATATTAATGTACGTGCTTCCGCTAGCAGTGTTGTTCGTGCTGGCTTTATTCGCCATAGTGTTTTTCTTACTCACCTTTGGCTCGATCGCTCCTTTTATTAATAATGGAGGTCTTTTCCAATAAAATGGTCGTCATCAGAAGAAAAAAAGTCGTCAAGTACCGCGGTTCAAGAAGCCATGGCGGCGGCTCGGGAAAGAAACGGAGAGGCGCAGGCAGCCGGGGCGGCAAGGGCATGGCTGGAACGGGAAAGCGCGCAGGCCATAAGAAAGCAGGGCTGAAGCTGCCCGAGCAGCGCATTGGGGCAGAGCGCGGATTCCGCAGAAGAAGCCGCCTGGTGCAGATTCGTGCAGTCAACGTAGGATTTTTTACCAAAGCAGTTGTTTCCCATTTGCTGAAAGAGGGTAAAGCCCGGCAGGAAAATGGCGTGGTGGCTATCGATCTGAAAGCCTTGGGCTACGACAAGCTTCTTGGAACGGGAACGGTAAGCGGAAAGTTTAAGTTTATCGTTGCTTCTTGCAGTGCCCAGGCAGCGGAAAAAGTCCAAGCTGCCGGCGGAGAAGTCCTTACGGCTGAAGCTCCTCAAAAGTCGGCAGCAAAAGTGCCTGCAAAGGCAGCAGAATAGAAAGGGATGGAAACATTCTCTTTGGGCTTTTCCGCATTGTGGTGAGTCGTCTGAAAAAATGGCAATCCTTGACCATATCTTGTTTCGCCTGCCGGAAGTTCGCGGGCCGAAGCAAAAAAAGCTCCTGCCTTTCAAAGAGAAGCTGAAATGGACGCTGATTACGCTTGTTCTTTTTTTTGTTCTGGGTCTCGTGCCTTTATTTGGCTTGGGAGAAAATTCCCTGCAGCAGTTTGAGTTCCTATCCATCATTCTCGGCGCATCGTTTGGGAGCATTATCTCGTTAGGCATTGGCCCTTTGGTAACGGCTTCCATCGTCCTGCAGCTGTTGGCGGGCACGGGCATCCTGAAGCTGAATATGACCACGACGGAAGGCCGGCAGCGGTTTCAGGGATTGCAGAAATTGCTGGCGATTTTTTTCATCATCTTTGAAGGGGGGATCTATGTTTTGATGGGCGGCCTGGCGCCGTCTGCAGCACTAAGCGGCACGCCCCTCTATGGGCAGTTGGAGCTCATTCTGATCTTCCAGCTGATACTCGGCGGACTGCTGATTATGTTCATGGACGAGGTGATCAGCAAATGGGGCTTTGGCTCGGGAATAAGCTTGTTTATCGTCGCCGGCGTGATGCAGCAGATCTTCATCCGCGCGTTTAATTTCCTGCCCTCTCCGACGAATCCGGATATTGCCGCAGGAGCCATTCCGGCATTTTTGCAGGCGCTGTCTTTCGGCGATGTGACGACGGCAGCGTTGCAGATCGCTGCGGTAATTGCTACGATTGCCGTATTTCTCATCTGCATTTATGTACAGTCCATGAAAGTAGAGATTCCTTTATCTTTTGGCCGGGTGCGGGGGCATGGGATCCGCTGGCCGCTGAATTTCTTTTATACGTCGAATATTCCGGTCATTTTGGTTGCGGCGCTTATGGCGAACGTGCAGCTCTTTGCCACGCTGCTGGAGCGCTGGGGCTACCCAATTCTGGGAACGTTTTCGGGCAGCACGCCGATCAGCGGCCCAGTCTATTGGCTCAGCCCGCCTAATCTGGTGCAGAACATTATTCAGGGGAGTTTTACTTTCAGTATGGTTGCGCAGGCTCTCCTCTACGTCGTGGTCTTCATGGTCGGCGCCACTATTTTTAGCATCTTCTGGATGCAGACGGCGAATATGGACGCCAAGCATCAGGCGCAGCAGATCCTGGCTTCCGGGCTGCAGATACCCGGCTTTCGGCGCGATGAGCGCATCCTAGAGCGGGTGCTTAGCAGGTATATCTGGCCGTTGACCATTGTCGGTGGAGCTTCCGTGGGTTTATTGGCTGCGCTGGCGGATTTGACGGGTACGTTGTCGAATGGCACGGGAATCCTCCTGGCAGTCATGATTGTCTACAAACTGTACGAAGAAATTGCCAAGCAGCACATGATGGATGTGCATCCTGCTGTGAGAAAGTTCATGGAATGAATGTTTGTTTGTCGTGGGGCTGAACTCTGTGAAGCCCCACTTGAATGGATTTTGCTCAAACTTTTTGCGAACGAAGTGAGCCAAAAAGGTTGTGGACGTGCATCCGGCAGTGAGAAAGTTTATGGAATGAAGGAGTAATCCTGTCTTCGCGTACAAAAAAATGATATCTAAAACCTTGCAAGTCATCGGTGAACGGTATGCAGCCTATGCTGCTGCTGTTGATCGGGCGCAAAACCTGCTTGCTCAAGAAAAGCGCACCCCTGCAGAAGAGCACGAGCTTTCTACAGTAGTTGCCCGCCTG
>Ga0209542_10007978_pt1 | contig 19922 bp, 19 predicted proteins | sample RifCSPhighO2_01_FD_184028 | JGI IMG/M metagenome (GOLD analysis project Ga0209542, IMG submission 184028) | Soil microbial communities from Rifle, Colorado - Rifle CSP2_plank highO2_0.1 (SPAdes) (version 2) | ecosystem: Environmental > Terrestrial > Deep subsurface > Rock core/Sediment ...
GCGTGACGACGAGCTACTTCTTGGAGATGATGGCGCCGGCGAGGTTACCGCCGACGGTGATCATGATCGAGGGGGCGTAGGCGGACGTGACGGCCTGGTTGGCGTCGTGCATCTTCAACGTGCTGACACAGAGCTGATTCGGGCGCATAGGGTTGTTCCCTCCATTGCGCGTCGGTTATGTGAATCCCTGCGACCTAATCGCAAGGGGCGAAGACTCGCCAGGCTGACCGAAGGCGAATCAAAAACATCATATCATACGATATTTATTTTCGTCAATAATTATCAACAGCGTGAGATATTGTATAAAAACTATTCTCATATTCTCAAGAATATGAGAATAGTTTAAATTCGAAAAGCTACTCCACTGTCACTGACTTGGCGAGATTTCGTGGTTTATCGACATCCCTGCCATTGAACACTGCGCAATAGTATGCAAAAAGTTGGAGCGGGATGACGGATAGGATCGGCGAAAGCATCTCGAGAGTCTTGGGAATATAAATCACGTCCTTCGTGAGTTTGCCAATATTCTTGTCGCCCTCCGTCGCGATTGCGAGTATCGGTCCCCCGCGGGCCTTGATCTCTTCGAGATTGGAAATAGTTTTTTCATACACACTATCTAAAAGTGCCATGCCTATGGTAGGAAAATTCTTGTCAATCAAAGCGATTGAGTGGTGTTTGAGTTCACCACCGGCTAATCCTTCTGCGTGAATGTATGAAAGTTCTTTGAGCTTGATCGCGCCTTCAAGCGCGACCGGGTATTGATATTTGCGGCCTACAAAAAAGCAGCTTTGAGATTTGTAATATTTCTTTGCAAGGCGTTTTACCGCCTGCGCTTGATCAAGAACTTTTTTTGAAAGCGCGGGAAGTTTTTTCAGCTCTCGGACAATACGCTGCCCCATGACGAGGGACATATCTCGCTGGCGGCCCAAATATACCGTCAGAAGAGCAAGTGCCGCAAGCTGTGCTGTAAAGGCCTTTGTGCTTGCAACGCTGATCTCCGGCCCGCTGTGTGTGTAAATACCGGCATCAGTATCACGCGCTATCGCTGAACCGATAACGTTGACGATACCTAGGGACAGAACGCCTTTATTTCGTGCATCGTGGAGAGATGCAAGCGTATCTGCTGTTTCTCCGGATTGCGAGACGCACAACAATGCCGTATGGGGATCGAGCACTTTCTTTCTATATCTTAATTCCGATCCGAGCGTCGCTTCGGATGGAATGCCTGCATATTCTTCAAGCATATATTGTCCCACGAGGCCCGCGCAAAAGGCAGTACCACAGGCAACAACCTCTATTTTCTTGATCTCACGCAACCTACTGCTGACGGAATCCATTCCCCCGAGCCGAACCGTTCCATTCCTTTCATCCAGATGTCCGCGCAATACATTCGTTAAAACCTCCGGCTGTTCGAAGATTTCTTTCAACATGAAATGCGGGTAGCCGTTTTTTTGGGCTTGGTCGAGATTCCATTCGAGTGTCTCTGGTTTCTTTGAAAGTTTTTCACTTGCAAGATTAGTGAATGAAGCACCATCAGCGGTCACGACGGCAACCTCGCCGTCATTGAGATACACAACCTTTTTTGTATACGCCAAGATTGCGGATGGATCCGATGCGATAATCGATTCTCCGTCGCCAAGACCAATAACAATGGGTGACGAGTTCTTCACCGCGACGATCTTGCCGGGATCCTGTTCGGCTACAACGGCAATACCATACGCACCGCGACAAAGCTTGAGCGCCTTGATGACAGCATTCTCGAGGTTGCCGCCATGCTTTTCGGCAAAAAACTTCTCGATGAGATGGCTCAAGACTTCCGTATCAGTATCAGACTTGAACCGGTGGCCTTCTTTGATGAGCTTCTCTTTTAGCTCACGGTAGTTCTCGATAATGCCGTTGTGAACGACAAAGATATTGTTCTTGCAGTCGCCATGCGGATGCGCGTTCTTGCTTGTGGGCGCACCATGCGTCGCCCAGCGCGTATGGGCGATTCCCCAGGTTCCTTTGGGTACTCCACCGTTGCCATTCATCATCTCAATGAGTGCGTTTACGCGCCCGGCGGTTTTTTGATGCGTCAGCTTATTCTCGTGGTCCGCAACACAAATACCCGCGGAATCATATCCGCGGTATTCAAGACGCTTAAGCCCCTCAAGCAGAAGAGGCGCCGCGTCCTTATTTCCCACATAGCCAACAATTCCGCACATAGTCTAGATAGTCTAGCGTATAGACGGCAAAACGCAACCAATAGGTTGCGTTTTGGATTCGAAGTTTCGATAACGTACTTAGTTTGAGCGGGTTGGCGTTGATACCGGATTCGCAGCGCGAGCGGCTTTCAGACACTGGAGTCTTGTTTGTCGTGCGACATTGAGAGCTGCATGAGCTGATTCTCTGCTTGTCTTGCGGACATCAAGCGCTGCTTTGCGAGCCACCTTATAGGCGTCGTTGGCGGCCTTGATCTCGTCTTTTGATTTATTATCGCGAGCCTTCTGCAATGCCACTTTGTGATTGGTCCGAGCGGCATCCATCGCTGATCGATATATGGAATTGGCTTGAGTAAGGGAGGTCGTATATTGATCCACGGCGACGCGATATGCATCACGGCACACGACGGAAGCCGCATTGCGAGCCGCCAACACTCCCGACGCTTTCACACTTCCACTTTCAGCGGACGCTCTTGAAACACCGAATCCTGATCCAACCAGCGCTAAAACTAACGCGGAGAAGATAATTTTTTTCATTGAGTGATTTTTTTAATATATTATGTATCCGATCGACCCTGCGGAGAACGTTTATGCTTAGTATAACGGAGCCGTTGCGGCACTGTGACAGCTCTATGCGCAAATAGTCTCTATGAGCCGCGCGCATACCTGATAGGGGTCCATGTTGGCGGCAGGACGACGGTCCTCAAGATATCCTCTGCCGGCTTGCGCGGTTGCGAGCGGGATGCGGATCGATGCCCCTCGGTCACTGACACCCCAGCGAAATTCCGTGATATGTGCTGTTTCATGCAGTCCCGTTAAACGCTGATCATTATATGCACCATATAACTCTATGTGTTGTGCATGCACTTTTCCTAATTTCTTGCACGCAGTTTCGATTGCCTTGATGCCACCTGCCGCGCGCATTGCCTTGGTGCTGAAGTTTGTATGCGCTCCCGCACCGTTCCAATCGCCTTTCACAGGCTTCGGATCAAGCGTTGCGCTTACACCATGATCCTCGCCAATTCTGTACAATAGCCACCGTGCAATCCAGAGTTGATCGGCAACATCGAGCGGACTCAACGGTCCGACTTGAAATTCCCACTGCCCCGGCATGACCTCCGCATTTATTCCTGAAACTAAAATTCCCGCATTGATACAGGCCTTGAGGTGATCCTCGACGACACTACGCCCGAATACCTCGTCTGCGCCGACTCCGCAATAATATCCTCCCTGTGGCGCAGGATATCCGCTCTCCGGGAATCCAAGCGGCCGCGAACCGTCGAAGAACGTATATTCCTGTTCAATACCGAACCACGAGTCTTGATCTTTGTATTTTTCGGCAAGCTTTCGGAGATGCGCGCGAGAGTTACTTGGATGCGGATCTCCGCCCGCATGATACACCTCACACATGACTAGAATGTGCGGTTTGCCACGCAATGGATCGGGAACAAAGAAGACAGGTTTCAAAATACAGTCACTCTTGTCCCCCGTCGCTTGGCGCGTACTTGAGCCGTCGAATGTCCACTCCGGCAAATCCGATATCTTCTTAACGATTCCATCGATCACTTTTGCCTTGGATCGAAGCTTTGCGGTAGGCTTACTTCCATCCAGCCAGATATACTCTGCAATTGTTCTGTTCGTCATTTGTTGAAAAATTAAATAATTATACGCGAACTATACGGAGCATGGTGACTCTTTGCAAATCGGACTGTGAATAACTTTTTTGGAAAGCGGGCGGGCGAGGATGGTATACTTTTTTCATGATTACAAAACAAAATTTTGGGCGGATTGCCCTTTTCGTCATTTATGCATGGTTCGGGATACTCAAGATTGTAGGCCAGAGTCCGGCGACGCCGATGATCACGGCGCTTATGGCAAAGACTGTTCCGTCGTTTATTTCTCCGCATCTGTTTTTTATCCTACTCGGCTCATTTGAGGCATTAATTGGTCTGATGTTCATGTTTCCAAAAATCCAAAAGTACACGAACATCCTTTTCGTGCTCCACATGCTCATGGTCTGGACTCCACTCATTCTTACACCAACGATGGTCTGGAGCGCCTGGTTCGTCCCAACACTCGAGGGCCAGTACATCATCAAGAATCTCGCACTGATTGCGATTGTATTGAATCTAAAGCGGGAGCAGTCTGCCATCGTGGCAGTTCAACAACAAGCCTAACTCCCGTCCTTCTCGTCCTTGGTAGGCGGCAATGGATGCCCATCCGAATCGATACGAAGCCGTGGGATTTCACCTTCGATATATGTAATATCCAGCCGACCCTCGGCGTTTTTTCCAATATTCCTAAGAAAGTTTAGATCGTTATGATCGGTAAGAGTGCGGAGCAAGAGACGTAAGTGTGCGTTTTCTGACTCCATACTTTGGATTATTTGTTGTATAGAAGCTTGCTTTTCTTCTTGAGATCGATACGTCTTGCTCAATTCTTCCGGAACATATTTTAGAAAGCCTCTGGCGCCCCTCACAACCGTGAATAAATTCCCATCTTGTATCTTAATAATCTCCACATCGCCCCCCTGTTCCACTAAGCAATTCTCTTGTACATACGCGTGGTGAATCACCATAGACCGTTGATCTTCTATCAGAGAAGAAAGCTGCTCCAATCTTTGCATATCGACGGCAATAAGAGCAGCATCAAACCCTTGTCTTTTTAGGGCGAGTTTTATTCGCCCTAAAAGCTCATCGATCCGATGTTGGCGCTCTTGCCTTTCCGCCTGTATGGATATGTCCGGACCCTGTTCGCTCATTCTATGTTCTTAAGCCTGCTCGATTATTTGATGCGGCGAGAATCAAACTCCTCATACGTCATTCTTGAGATATCACCAATCGCCTCAGACAGCTCGTCGAAGTTGTTGCCGCGCGTCATGACGCACAAGAGATATGGATTGCCGGGGTAATAAACGATCCCACAGTCGTGAAGCTGTTTTTCATCGCCGTTATAACCAAAACGTTCGCCAAATTTATGAGCGACCTCAATGTCGGGTGGAAGTTTTTTGGTAAGGCCGTTGCGGAAATTGCTTGCCGCAAGCCACGAAAGCGCTTTTTCGGATACATCGGGCGATTGAAAAAAACTGGAATTGAAAAGCATCTGGAACAACGATGCATAGTTCTTAACCGTAATAACCGCGTCTTCCGATGATTTTGGTGAAGATATACCTATCTCGTTCAACGTCTCACCCAGAAGATCAGCATTAGGCGAAAGTTTTTGTAAATAATTGAAGAGAGCCAGGTATGCGTTATTATCCGAAAAAACGATCATTCGCCGAAGAAGCTCCTCAATAGTGTACGGCTCATTCTCTTGGATTTTTTCACTTGGCAAGTAGTACGGGGGTGCTTTATTTTCCACCCCCTCGACTCGATACCCAAGCATTTTTTGCAAAAATTCAGGTTTTCCTTCAGCAAGATTGAGATAAGTCATCATGAGAGGGACTTTCAGCAAACTAGCCGGTATGAACGGCTCATGCTCATTGATACCCATCGTGGGGCCTGCCTGAAGGTCGTGAAAATATACTGAAGCGTTACTCAATTTTTTTTCTGTCATTTTCGATCTGACATACTTCTCTATTTTGCTTTTCAACACCTTATAGCCGTGTTTTTGCACCACCAGAACTCTACCGCAAACAATGTTTCGATTTATGTGCGAAAATGCTGAAGTGTCGCATGATATTTCAGTACCCCGACCACTTAATACGGCTTTGATAGCAAATCCTGAGGCGAAACCCGTGATGAACAATATGAACAACCACAATAGCGTATTTTTTGTTTTCATAATTTTCTATCCGAAGAGCTCCAGCTCCAATCGGACATGGTTGGATTATATCAGATCACTCGCCGAGTGTCTGTTTTTGCCATAGGGAAGAATAGCGGCCTTTCAGTGCAAGTAATTGGTCATGCGTTCCTTCCTCAATGATTCGCCCATGATCCATAACAACGATCCGATCAAGATTGGCTATGGTGCTCAGCCGATGTGCAATAATGATCGCTGTCTGTTTGCCAATGATTTCGGGCATGGCTCGCTGGATGATTTGTTCGCTTTCACTGTCCAGCGCGCTGGTTGCTTCGTCGAAAATTATAATCGGTGCATTCTTTAAAATAGCTCGCGCAATAACAATGCGTTGTTTTTGGCCGCCGCTTAATTTGATGCCCCGCTCGCCCACGATGGTCTCATATCGTTCGGGCAGAATATCAATAAATTCGTGTGCATGGGCAGTACGCGCGGCAATGGCGATTTCCTCGTCACTGGCATGTTCTTTGAAGTATGCAATATTCTCGCGGATTGTTCGATGGAATAGCAAGGGCTCTTGAGGTACGTATGCAATGTGGCTTCGCAGGTCGCTTTGATTGACATCGCGAATGTCAGTGCCGTCAATCTTGATTGTACCGGAGGTAATTTCATCGAATCGCATAAGCAAATTCGCAAGGGTGCTCTTGCCGGCACCGGAAAGACCCACAATCCCGACCTGCTCACCGCCGGCAATAGCAAGATTTAAATCTTGAAAAACTTCGATCCGAGCGCCAGTGCCGGAATGCGAAGGATAGCTGAACTCAACATGCTCAATCGAAATTTCGCCCTTGCCTATCGCGATGTGTTTTGATGTTATCGGATCCTTGATGTTCTCATATGTATCATGTATATATTTGAGGTTGGGATAAATCCGAGCAACTTGGTCGTCGTGATTCGTAATGATGTTCGGCAAATCGGCAACGTTCCTGACGATTTGAAACATATACGTAAGCGTCAGAACCATCAGGCCTATGGAAGCAGGCCCTTGATAGATACTGTGGATGACAAAATAGAATGCGAGCGTAATGCCGAGTGAAGAAATGATATTGCGCGGCAGTTCCAAGGAATAGGTAATTTTGTATCGTTGCCAGAAGGTCTCAGCTTCCTCATGAATCATATCGGCAATTTTTTTGTTCGCGGATACTCCGTTGCCGCCGGACTTATGCGCTACGATATTAGTGATGATATCGGAAACTTCACCGGTTACCCTCTTATATATTTCATGAGATTTTTTGCGGTACTCCAATGCCAACGAAGATGACCAGCTGACGTATATAAATTGCACCATGACTACGGCCAGCGAAATCATACCGACCTTCCAGTTTGCAACCCACATGACAACGACCGGTACCGTCAGTGATATAAGAACCTTGAGACCCTCGCCCCGAAACAATCGCATCAGATTAATCATACCGTCGAGATATTGCCGAAAAGCGCTGGTGAGATATCCGGTTTGGTGGTCGCGATAAAAAGATAAATCCTTGGTGGTCAGCTTCGAATAAAAACGCATGGATAGCTGCTCATACACCATGTCTTCATTATTGAAGGAAATGAGTTCTGTCGCTATCCCGGCGACAGCACCCAGAATATATACGCCAAGCGTCAGTAGCGTGTAGTGCCACGCAAGATCAAAATTCATTTCGGCCAATGCCATGACGGTCCGCGCCATCAGGACAACTACATAAATACGCACCAGCAACGATCGAATAATTTCAAAAGCTACACCGAGCCACGTGCCCGGCCTCCGACCAAATGTATTCAGGAGATGCGCATAGACCTCACGGTTCATGATGGGTGCCGTCGTAGAGGATGTTAGATAAACTTTTTAGTTCCTGGCCCGATGTGTTCAATCGTATCGCCGTTAACTTTTATGGCCTGCCCATCTTGGAGAAAATATATTTTCCAAGGGTAATTCATTAGCGATTGCATATATGCTCTACGTTGTTTTGTTTTTTCAATATTCATAGGCAATTCAGCTTCTTTGTTGTGAACAGATACCAAGAAGTCAACGATTCCCAAGCTAACATGATCCAATTTCCATTCGGGACTCCACCAGGACAAGCCGATATCTGGCATGAGCAAGCCATTGCCAGCACTTGATCCAACATATACAACACCTTTGTTAAGTAGATCTTCTAAATAAGTATCCAGTTTAGATTTCTTTGCCCAATCAAGTAACCAATTCGTATCACCTCCGGTAACATCAATGACATCTACACTTTCCAATTTTTTTCGTAATTCAATTGGATCTTCTTTTAAATCTGCAATTATGGCACTATATCCTTTTTTCTCCCATTCATCTTGATAGGAACGTAGCCATTTAGCATTTTCTTCCTTCTTTTCAGGAACTAATCTTGGAACCTTATCTTTGGCTTGGTCACCTTCCTTTTCAGGAACCCATTCAATCGGATCGCTAGCTGTCGGTATTATTGCCACCTTCAGATTTGTCTTGTCGTTAACCAGCTCCAAGAAATCCTTTTCGAGATGAGTATTGAGGAAGCCATTTGACGTTAAAAATAATTTCATTTTTGGGGTGCCGTCGTGGAGGATGTTAGGGGGGGGGGTTTGCTCGTCTGAACGACGCTATGATCTATATTCCTACGTTCGGATCATTTCAGACACTATAGCATACCCCACGGTGCGTTTCACTATATCAAAAAAGAAAGCCCGCGAGATGCGACTGCGTGGTGCAGGGCTTTCTTCACGGGCTAATGGTTACTGTGACTTGGAATATATCCTCCCACCTGAACTCCTTTTGCTTATGGGAATTCGAGGGAAGGATCACAATTCTTCCCAGTTGCCGACGCCAATGGATTGGCCTGTCAGCACAAATAAACGTCCCGAACGGTCTTGGACCTGTGATTAGATGGACGCTAACCAACAAGTCCTTGCCTGTCGCCACTTTCGCGCATCGTTCAATTTGCGCAAGGACTTCGAAGACTCCCCTTCTAGTCATCGCTCCTCCTAAACTAAGATTGACTGTGGATATTATTATCACATTTTCTCGCATTCAGCCACTCACTCGTTGAATCGGCGCAACCCATGCTAGACGTGATCTAAATAATCATGTAGTACATAGATAGCTGATCAAGAATCAGCGGGGAGGTTGCGATGGTGGCATATCATACTATCGTCGGAAGTCTCACGCTGTTTGTAACGATGCTGTTTTTCTCTCAGTTCGTCTGGAGAAAGACAACCTCCACACACGCAAACCACGGCACAGCGGCGCTCTGGACGATCGCCGCACTCACCATCAGCAACGTTGTCATTCTTCCCGTCAGGTGGGATGGCGCGCTTCTCATGCACATTGTTCCCGGAATCGCGTTCTTCGGTTTCGGAATTGCGGTATTTGTAACGGGGACCAGACTTCGTGATTACGGCGAAAACCGACAGATGAAGAGGAACCATAGAAAGTTCGCCTGGTGGGCAGGAGCTATGCTCATACTCTCGCTAGGAACCGCATTTCTGATGCCAGCCATACGGAAGTCAACCATCTGGTGGTTGCCACATCTCTGGGTGATCGCCATGCAGGTTGGGGCTTTCGTTCCCTACTGCCTTGGGAGCTGGAGATTCTACAAACGGAGGCCTGGGTTTATGACATGGCTGTGGCTTGGGATCGCCCTAGACGTCGTGATGGCGATCTCGGCGTCAACCGGGCTGTTGCCGCGGATGAAGTCGGAACAGGGCGCGCCTTGGCACAGCGTGCTCTTCCTGACCCACATCACGACGGCCGGGTTGGGAATGTTCTTCTTCCTTGGTATGGTGGTTTGTTTGGCCATCCGAGGCACTGACTACGAGTATCCACGACTCCGCAGGGTACAGTATCTCATTTTCTTGCGGGCATGGATGTTCGGGGTATCAATTGCTCTAGTCAATTTTCTCTGGAAAATCGTCTATAACCAGAGGATTTATGACTGGACGTGGCAGATGCTCCGGTAGGTCGAAACACATCAAAAGCGCCGTAGTTCTTTTGAGGGTTGTGCGTACCTCTTAATTCGCACCCGATCGCTCGGCGGTATCGAGCGGAAACAAAAATGCATCATATCGGTGGTGCTTTTTTGTTGCTCTGCTGGAACTAAAAACACCCTGAATAATCAGGATGGTTTTAATTCAAATCTCACTTGGGTGCCGTCGTAGAGGATGTTAGAGGGGTGTTTGCACGACTTAATGACGCTACAATCTATATTCCTACGTTCGGATCATTTCAGACACTATAGCATACCCCACACTTGTTTCACATAACTCATGCAACAACTCCCAGTTGCTTCAGTTCTTCTTTCAACTTCCCAATTTTTCCCTGCTTATAAAGAAGGGCTTTAACATCTAAAGTTTTCAACATGGCCACCGCATTCTCCCCGTCATCGATAGCAACTAGTTCTCCTGGCTGACATCCGGCATCTTTCAAAAGTGACATATAGAATTCCTTATTTTCTTGTAAAGCATAGTACTTAAGAGCATGCTTTTCATAGGAATACACCTCTCCAGCAAAATACTCACGAAAATCGTATTTCGTATCTAAGTACTCAACTCGACTCTGAATATTTTCAGAAAAAACAACAAGCTTATATGCATCCTTCAGTTCTTGAACGAGTTCGACAATATCTTGGTCAGGAGTATAGCTGTCATACCACATCTTTCGGATATGCCCGGCATCGTATCCTTGCGGTAATTCCGTTTTTGCCCACGTCCAGAATTCTTCATCTGAAATCAAGCCTTTGCGAAGGTCTAAGCTTTTGGGGCATTTGAAAAATTGGGCAATGATATTTCTATCATACCCATATTCATTTTCGAGCCTATCTACCGCAATGCTTTTCCCTTCTGAAAAATATACCCCGCCAAGATCGATCGCAATTGCATGAATCATAAATAGCCCAGTCAAATTTTATAGTTCGATTCTACGATGGGTGCCTAGTGAGAATCGGACTCACGATCTCGGGACCACAACCCGAAGTTTTACCATTAAACTATAGGCACCATGTCTCGGGGGAAATTGTAACCTATTTTCCAGCTCTTATCAATGTCAGTACCCTGCAAATTCTTCGGTGCGGATAGAGTCTTCGTCGGCTCCGACTTTAACGAGTAGCTCCCGCATCGCCTTCACGAACCCCATCGGACCGGCGAGATAATAGATTGATCCGGCTATATCCGCGACATACTTCTTAATCTCTTGTTTTCTAATTCGCGCGAATAGTGGAATATAGGTAAGGTTCTTATTTTGTACTGCAAGTTCTGCAAGCTCATCGAGAAATGGAGCAGACTCACGGCTTGAGTTGCCATAGAGAAGCGTGATCTTGTGCGGCAATTTTTCCTCCGTCGCCCATTCGACCATGCTCTTGAATGGCGTAATGCCGATCCCGCCGGCGAGCATGACTGCCGGTTTCTTGGTATTTTTTTGAAGTGTGAAGTCCCCCGTCGCCTCGGTCATCCTCACGTTCGTACCAAGTGGCATTTCTTTCAATGAATTTTTAAATGCAGTGTCGCGCATTCGTGTAGCGATGACGAGAAGCTCTCGATGATTCGGCGATGTCGCAATCGAGAAAGTACGCGTATCCCCTTCGGCATCAGTATGAGGTGGGTTGATCAGTGTGATATCAACGGCTTGTCCGGCAATGAAGTTAAAATCTCCGCCGGAGACGCCATGCCGGCCGGCAGGCACGGATCCACCTTCGGTGGAAAACCAAAACGCCATTGTTCCTTCAGCTATTTGCTCGCGTTTTTTGAGTGGAACCAAGTAATTCATTTGTCCCCTCGGAGGGAATCGAACCCCCATACGCGGCTTAGAAAGCCGCAGTTTTATCCATTAAACTACGAGGGGGCTCGTGGTGCTTCAACTGCTCGTATGTCTTGCGACGATGGCAATTGGCGCATCTTACTTCGCACTTTACTATTTCTTTTAGAACTGATTGCCAAGAATAGTGCCCGGCTCTCATCTTTGACACCTCCTTAAATTTACTGGTCCTATCGACATGGTCAAAGTCTAGCACGCGAAAATCATTTTCGCCACAATCAACACATTTTTTATTTGATAAAAATTGACGTAATTTTTCATATATTTTTAGTCGATATCTCTTTTGCGCCCTATACAGGTCATCCCGATTCTTGTATGGCATGTAAGGATTATACCATATGCTTCAATTCTGAAAAAATAACTTGAATAATAAGCGAATATATGGCAAAATCAACAGAAGGCGGGCTGTAGTGTAACGGTAGCACGAGACGTTTGGGACGTTTTAGTCCCGGTTCAAATCCGGGCAGCCCGACAAAAAGATACGTTCGGAATATATAAAGAATATGAAAAAAGAAATAATACCAAATGAACGGGATATAAAACATGAACCACAGGAGGCCCATCTAGATTTTGGTAAGGTTTTAACTGAAGCACGTCCGAAGCTCTTCCCCTATATTGTCGGATTATTGTCTCAATATCGTATCCCTTCCGATCTTGCTGAAGATTTTACTCAGGAAGTTATGCTTCAAGCTTTGACTTCTGAAGATACATTCAGATATGGTGAGAAAATACTGCCGTGGCTTAGAGAAATTTCGAAAAACAAAATCATCGATTACGTGCGGAAAAATGTGCATCAACCCAATTCATTACCTAATGATTTTATTGATGAAGTTTTCCCATCCCCCACGCCAAGTCCCTACGATCATTTGGCGCAGTCCCAAAAGTACCGGAGACTTTATGATGCTATTTCTCAACTTACGCCGACGTCTCAAGTTGCAATTAAACTTTTTCTTCGGGGAGCCTCTTATAAAGAAATCGCGCATGAGCTCAATATCTCAGTGGGAGCCGCAGCAGTTAGAGTTAATTATATAAAGGGCTACTTAAAAAATAAACTATCACGATAATATTTGTATTTTTTATGCGCTCATAGTAGGATATCGCCATGGCAAACAACAAACTGCGCGTCGGAATTATCGGGCTCGGAATGGTAGGCGACCCAATCAGGAGATGGTTTGAGGAAATGAAAGGCTATGTCCGCGGGAAGGATCTTTTTTGTTTTGATGTGGATACAAGCAAGGGATATACCGAGGATATCAATAAAGCCGATATAATTTTTGTTGCTGTTCCGACGCCTTCCCCAAAGGGCGGAGGGGCTGATACGTCGATAGTCGAGGCCGCCGTGAAAACCATTCGAGATGGCAAAACGGTTATCATCAAATCTACAGTTCCTCCGGGAACCGTTGAGACGCTTCAGAAAAAATATCCCAAGAAACGATTTTTGTTCAGCCCGGAGTTTTTGACGGAATCTCAAGTTTGGAGCGATTTCATGCGTCCCGACCGGCAGATCCTCGGTCCAACCGAAAAAGGGCGATCTGATGTCAAAGAAGTGCTCGCGCTCATGCCAATAGCACCGTTTTCGCGCCCTTGGAGCAGTGATTATACCAAGAAAGAGGTCAACGCCACAGAAGCGGAGCTTGCGAAGTATGCCAGCAATGTCTTTGGCTACATCAAGGTGATTTATGGCAACATACTTGCCGATATCACTGCCGGACTTGCAGAGCAATTTGGAACGGTTGACTATGAAAACGTCCGCGAAATGATCTCCGCCGATCCCCGCATCGGCCCCGCATGGCTCAATGTCAATCATGGCAATTATTCCGGTGCAGGCGGCTACTGCTTCCCCAAGGACATGAATGCTCTTATTGCGCACATTGAGAAGGATCTTTTGCCTAAGATAAAAGAAAAAGGCCTCAAAGCCTCCCTAAAACATGGTGTTAATGTCCTTAAAGCAATCCGTACCTATAACCGCGAGCTCTTGAAATGGCAGGGGCTCACCGAGGAAGGTGTCAGTCTTCACGACCGCGAAGTGAATGTCGCCAAACGCAAAAAAATCAGAACCTCATAGCCTATCAAGGCTCATGTATTCAGATTGTTTAAATCTGTCAATATCCCCCTCATTCGCCATGAGAAGATTATCGGCAAGGCGAAGGCTAACCATTGCTTGCTTAAAATCAGACTCGAGGCCACCAATCTCTGATATAAGCTCACTTTTTCTCGCACGTATTTCCGACAATCCTGGAGGCTCTTCATAGGGCTGAGGTGATTGTACGGCGAGTGCTCGAAGACGATTGAAAATTTCACCGAGCGGCATCATGATGGTATTTTTAGATCCGAAAAGTTTTGCGGTTTGCTCTTGATCGTCATGTAATAGATCTTCCGAAAGCACCCGTGGTAATTGTTCACAAGCAGCCGTTATTTTTTTTAACTCCCCTTCCGCTTCCGCTAGCCCAGAATCTTCAACCGCGGTGGCTTGTTTTCTCCGCTCTTTTTTTTGATTCCAGTACCTTACATCAGTCCAAAGTCTTGTAGCCTCAAGTCCTTGGCTCCACCATGGCTGTGGCAAAGGCTTTCGCAATTCACGAACCTTCTCTTCAGTGGCTACAATTTTATCTTGAAGAGGCCGCAAGAACTTTTGATAATCAGGAAGAGTAACTTGGTAGCTATCGATTTGCCTCCCGGGTTGGCGAGTTCTGGTAATAGCAACACGCAGGCTCCGAAGATTTTCAAATGGAGCAACTTTGGCATCAAAGCTGGGACCTGCAATTCGCGCCCATCGCTCCTGCCTATCATGATCAGCCTGTGCTTTATCAGCCTTGGTGATTTCGGCTCCTGGTCCCACTTCAAATCCATGCCATGTTTGCTTGGCGAGCTCTAGAGCAATTTTCTTCCGCAATGCCTGTTGCATAGCCGACTCCACTGCTTTTTGCCGTTCAACAGTACTCCCTTCAACAGCGCCCTCTTCGCGTGCTTTTTCAAAAAGCTCACTGACATTATTTTGAAAGTCTGGCCAAAGGTGAAGATATAAAGCTTCGACGGTAGAGTCACCAGGTGGGACTTGGAGAGTATCTGTATGTAACTCTTTTATTTTTTGAGTAATCGCATATCCTCGAACTAATGCTTTTTGTAACGGATCAAGCTCACTCCAACGACCTCCAAATTCAAGTGGTATCGCTTCTTTATCCATAGCATTATTTATTCACACACAAAATATCCTGTCAATTACCAAAAACCAAAGATTATGGTATGATTTAGCTATGCATTACCTTGTTACAGGCGGAGCGGGATTTATCGGTTCGCATCTTGTTGACCGCTTAATTGCGGAAGGGCATCGTGTTGTCGTCCTTGATGATTTCTCAAACGGAAAAAAAGAGAATCTTGCGCAGCACAAGAATAATAAAAATCTTATTGTTCTCAAAAAAGATATCAACTCGAAACTTTCCCCGCTATTCAAGAAGTGTCGTTTTGATGGTGTCTTTCATTTGGCCGCGCTTCCCCGCGTTCAATTCTCGATTGCTCATCCGCGCGAGAGCCACGAGGCCAACAGTAATGGCACGCTCAATGTGCTTCTTGCCGCCCGAGATGCGGGTGTCAAACGCTTTGTATATTCCTCAAGTTCGTCCGTTTATGGGGATCAGCATATTCCGCTTGTCGAAACGATGACTACTCGCCCCATCTCGCCATATGCTCTGCAGAAGTTTATTGGAGAGGAATATACCCGTCTCTTCCACTTGCTCTATGGCATGGAAACCATCTCTCTTCGCTATTTCAACGTCTATGGTCCGCGACAGGATTCGGAGGGCGCCTATTCCGGCCATATCCCCAAATTTATGAAAGCCTATTGCATTGGAACACAACCAACCATTAATGGCGATGGTGATCAAACGCGCGACAATACCTACGTTGCCGATGTCATCAGCGCCAATATTCTTGGGGCGCAAACCAAAGATGCACACGCACTGGGAGAGGCTTTTAATATTGGTGCGGGAAAGAATCATTCAGTGAACACGGTCACCGCACATATCATGAACCTTGCCGGCAGCTCCGTTAAACCGAAACATGGTCCGGCGATGATAGAACCCCGCGACACGCTTGCCGATATATCCAAAGCTCGGGCGCTTTTGGGCTGGACGCCCATGACGAACATCGAGGAAGGTCTTGCTAAGACCTGGGAATATTTTTCCGCAACCTACGCATAACCGCTACTGAACTATAATCGTCCCTTTGGCACCCGGATTGATATGGTCGTGATATCCCCACGTTCCTTTTTCGTCAAACTGAAAGCTCCAAACCATATTAGGCTTGATGCGATCGCAGGCGTCAAACGTACTGCCTACGCAACCGCCCGCTACGGGGTACTCACCGTGAGTAGGATGAAATGCCGACGCCGGCCACATCTCCTTCTCGCTCACATTCTTGAAGATAACAGTTGTGCCTGCCGCGATAGTAATAGAATCCGGAGTATACGATTTTCCGTCGTAGTTCACCGATTGTGCCTCTGTGTTTGGCACAGCGGTTTCGGTCGGCGATGGCGCGACCGATTCTTCGCCCCTATTGTTCCTGAAGTACATGATCCCACCGACAACCAAGACTATCACCACCACGATTCCTATTATTTTCCCCATGGTATAAAATGTTAATATTTTTCTATAAGAACATACTATCACCATTGCCTCTATCTGGAAATCTGGCATAAGGAAATAATTCGTGTTAGAATTATTTCCGAAGTTCGTCAGGCGGGTATCGTATATCGGTATTACCACAGGTTTCCAACCTGTTGAGTGGGGTTCGACTCCCCATACCCGCTCAAGTAGACAGTTTAATAAACAAATATGGTCACAATCAATCAAAAGATTCCCGATTTTGAGGTGAAGGCGTATCACAATTACGAAGAAGTCGTACTTAAGTCCTCGGGTTTTCGCGGTTCATGGCTGGTGATGATTTTTTATCCTGCGGATTTTACGTTTGTGTGCCCCACGGAGCTGGAGGAAGCGGCAAATCATTATGAAGAGTTCAAGAAACTCGGTGCCGAGGTTGTCTCCGTGAGCACTGACAAAGTTGAGACACACAAGGCCTGGCATGACAGCTCCCCGGCAATTCAAAAAGTAAATTATCCCATGATCGCCGACCCGACCGGCAAACTCTGTCGAGAATTCGGTGTGTATATCGAGGATGAAGGTATTGCTCTCCGTGGCACATTTATTATTGATCCTAGGGGGATATTGAAAACTATGCAAATAAACGCAAACAGCATCGGACGAAGCACTGATGAGCTTCTCCGCACGCTCCGTGCCGCTATTTACGTCGACAAACATCCCGGCCTCGTATGTCCTGCTAGCTGGGACACCGGCAAAGAAGCGCTGAAGCCGGGAATGGATCTTGTGGGAAAGATTTAGATCAACAAAAAAGTCCCTCTCGGGACTTTTTTGTTAGCTTTCAGCTTAAAGCTGTAAGCTTGCAGCTACTAGAGCACTGCTTCCTTGAGTGCCTTTGACGGGACGAACTTCGCTTTCTTGGATGCCTTGATGTGGATCGTCTCGCCGGTCTTGGGGTTGCGGCCTTCGCGTGCTTTGCGATCAGCGACCTTGAATATTCCGAAACCGCTCAAGTTGAGCTTGTCGCCCTTCTTCATGATAGCGGTTACACTCTCGACAAACATGTCGAGCCATTGCGCGGCCTGCGTCTTGGGAACATTCATTTTCTCCGCCATCGATTGGATGAATTGAGTCTTTTTTACTGATACCATTGGTTTTGAAGACTTTCGTCTTGGTTATATTAGCTGGAAATATGGACGATCGACCGTTTTGGGGTATTCCCCTGTCCGTTTTTACTCTGGAGTCATTGTACCCACAAAACCTAACAAATACAAGGGTTTTCAAGATGACTGTGGATAAACCCTTTAGCGGGCGTATTCGAGGGCTCTGGTTTCTCTGATTACATTAACCTTGATTTCGCCGGGATACTTCATTTCCGACTCGATTTTCTTGGCTATATCGCGTGCCAGCTGAAGCGCACCGAGATCATCTACCTTAGCCGGAGTAACAAAAACCCTCAATTCACGGCCTGCTTGAATAGCATATGATTTTTCGATTCCATCAAAGGAATTGGCTATTCTCTCAAGATCCTCAAGACGCTTGATATATATCTCCACAGTATCACGACGGGCGCCGGGACGGGCGCCAGAGATGGCATCTGCCGTCTGCACAATGCGCGACTCGAGCGTGGAATATGGATATTCTTCATGATGCGATTCCATGGCACGAATGACTTTTTCATCCATACCGAATTTCTGCAATATCTTCCGGCCGATCTCCACATGCGTACCTTGCACCTCATGGTCAACGGCTTTGCCGATATCGTGAAATAGCGCACCTTTCTTGGCAACGCTCACGTCTGCGCCAAGCTCGCCGGCAATCATGCCTGCGACATGGGCCATTTCAGTTGAGTGAACGAGTACGTTTTGTCCAAAACTGGTGCGAAATGCGAGTCGGCCAAGAAGATAGACAAGTTTTGGATCAACGACTCCGGCACCGACCTCGAACAAAGCGGCCTCTCCGGCCTGTTTTATTTTTTCGTTGAGCTCCGTTTTCGCTTTTTCCACCATCTCCTCGATCTTGGCAGGATGAATACGGCCGTCGGCGATAAGCTTATCGAGAGCAAGCTTGGCGATTTGACGGCGCACCGGATCAAATCCGGAAACCACGAGGGTCAACGGCGTATCATCGATAATAACATCCACTCCAGTGAGTCGCTCGATTGTCTTGATATTCCGTCCTTCCTTGCCGATGATCTTGCCCTTCACTTCATCGGAAGGAAGCGTAACCACTGTGGTTGTCGCATCCGCAATATGCGAACCGGCGTAGCGCTGGATAGACATAGTGAGAATTTCCTGCGCTTTTTTGTCGAGATCTTCCTTAGCGGATTGGTCGAGCTTCTTCATCTTATGATAGAGTTCTTCACGGGACTCTTCTTCAACTTTCAGAAAAAGTACTTCCTTGGCCTGCGTGCCACTCATACCGGCAATCTTCTCAAGATCAGCGATTTGTTGCTGAATCTTGATGCTCAATTCGCTCTTGAGTTTTTCGGCTTCAGTGATTTTGTGTTCAAGTTGGCCTCGAGAATGTTCGAGATCTTTGCCTTTTAACTCAAGATCAGCCTCCTTTTTGGATAGTAACCCTTCAATACGCCCGAGTTGCTGATTTCTCGTCGATTCTTCTTTTTTGACTTCCTCAAGCGCCTTGAGCGCCTTTTCTTTTGAATCCAAAAGAATATCCTGGGCCTTGTTCTTGGCCTCGGATACGAGAGATTCGGCACGTTCTTTGGCCGAACTTATTCGCTTGTTAGTGACGAAGATACTAAGAAGATAGCCGGCCGCTCCAAATACGACGAATGCAATAATTCCCTTGATAAGGGTCGAAAGTGCCAACATGTTTTCCGGAAAGCAATGCCTGTGTTATCCGTGGAACCAAGATATTTTGTTTCAAGGATTATGAGGTGCTTTGTTTAAGTGTTCGAAATTAGACCAAAATCAGTATAACGGGAGTTGCTCTCGGCGTCAACAGTGTCGCTCCGCCCCGGCAATAGCTCCTGCGCACCACTTGCAACCCCAGCGAGGTTGCTGCGTTCTTTCAAAACTGTGGATTCGCCTCGCAGTACTTTACTATTATACTTCTCGGCGACCGTGCAATCACACAGTTTTGAAAGTGCACAGAAACTATTGCCAGGGCTTCGCTTGATTCTGTAATTCCTTTAAACGAGTCGTGGCTAGTGGTTCCGCTATTATCTACAAAAGTAGAAATTGAATATATCGATTAAACGGCAAAACACATCATAGACACAGTATCATCTACAAAAGTAGAAATTGAATATATCGATTAAACTTCCCAGGTTCCGCACAATGTAGGTATCTACAAAAGTAGAAATTGAATATATCGATTAAACTAAATCCTTAACAGTCTTTGCTATCTCATCTACAAAAGTAGAAATTGAATATATCGATTAAACAGCATGGCCTGGAAGTTCTCTTTGACATCTACAAAAGTAGAAATTGAATATATCGATTAAACGTGTTTCCCTTCTAATAACCCATTACATCTACAAAAGTAGAAATTGAATATATCGATTAAACGTGTTTCCCT
>Ga0209542_10007980_pt1 | contig 19919 bp, 26 predicted proteins | sample RifCSPhighO2_01_FD_184028 | JGI IMG/M metagenome (GOLD analysis project Ga0209542, IMG submission 184028) | Soil microbial communities from Rifle, Colorado - Rifle CSP2_plank highO2_0.1 (SPAdes) (version 2) | ecosystem: Environmental > Terrestrial > Deep subsurface > Rock core/Sediment ...
GTCAAAAAGAATTTGCACATTACCAATGTCTGATAATTCACCTGCAGTAGAAACACCTCTAGAAAGCAAAGCCGTCCATATCTTAGCCTCATATAAATTAAGACCAAAGAATTGTCTTAGTTTGCTTAAAAAATCTTCTTTCACAATCATTTAATCTGGCCCCCTTTTAGGAGTTAATAACCCCTTTTAATTAATTACCTAGAAATAAGTAAACAATTTCATATATAAATATTGTTATTCTAAAGAGGTATCTGTAGTGTAACTACTTCCTGTGCCTTTGTTTGTTGTAAACATCATTTATTCTCTCCAAATCATCGACGTCATTTAATCCAAGATCGTTCCTGATTACAGTTATTCTTGGAAACCTTAATGCGAAGCCAGAGTTATAAGTTGGACTCTTCTGTATTTCCTCATAGTTTACAGTTACAATGATTTTTGGCTTTACTTCTATATTTTTTCCATGGTCTTTGATTATTATTTTCTTTAATTCTTTTGTTAAGTCTGAAAACTTTAAGCCTTCATTTTTCTCTTTAATTCCCGAACCAACCCTTCCTATCTCTAAAAAATCATCGCCTCTTCTGCACGAGATTATGAAGCTTGACAGCCAGTTGCTTCTCTTTCCTTCACCCCATGTTGCACCGGTAATCACAAGATCGAATGGTTCCATTATCGGTTTTAATTTGACCCAGCCATTCACATATCTTCCAGGTTTGAAAGTTCCTTTCATATTTTTTAATATCAATCCTTCTGTGCCTCTTTGAAGAGCCTCTCGATAAAATTTATCAATCTCTTTTTTATCATCAGAAATTAATTTCCTTGTAAGAATTATTTTTCCATTTTCCTGTTTGACAATTTTCTCCAGCAATTTTCTCCTCTCTTTCAATTCATTACTCATTACGTTTTTGCCATTGTAATACATTACATCAAAAACATTGATTTCGACAGGATACTCTTTTGCCATTTTCTCAATGTCATATTTTCTTTTAATCCTCTGGGAAATATTTTGGAATGCAAGATACTTGTCATTTTTATGACCTGCAACCTCAGAATCTAAAATGAAATTTTTCCCTTTGACATGTTTTTCAACCACCTTCACTACATCAGGAAACTGTTTTGTAACATTTTCCATTCTTCTTGTAAACAATTTAATTTCTTTTCCATCAAAATGGATTTGCATTCTAAAACCATCAAGCTTGTACTCTGCCTGCGCAGGTTCACCGACTGCCTTAAGCGCTTCTTCTATGCTATCAACTTTGATTGCAAGTTGTAGTTGGATTGGTCTTCCTGGCTTTAAACTTCCTGACAGTTTATTCTGGATTGCAAGTTCAGCAGTTTCACCATAATCTGTTGTTAGATTGTAAACATTTTCAACCTCTTTCACATCCTTGTCAAATGCTCTTGCAATAGAATCCCTGACAACACCAGAAGCAACGCCAATTCTTAAATCTTTTACAATTGTATTGATTATATATCTTGCTTCTGTAGGCCGGGCATTATTCAGTAACTCAACAACCAATGAAACTTTTTTATTTACTGTTCCAGAACCTTCAAAGCTTGATAACTTTCTGAGATTTTCAAAGACTTTCTCCAAAGTCAGTTTCTTGCTTGCCAAAGTGAACTGTTTTTTATTGCTTAAAACCTCTTCAGCGACTTTTCCAAGATCACCATGTTTTTTCCACAATTTTTCAACTTCCACCATATCCGAGCCCGATGACTGGGATATTATTTTTATTAAGAGCCTTTCACTGACCCCAAGCTTATCCTCTTCCCATGAAGCATATATCTTTCCTTGCAAAAGATAAATTACTTTTCTTATGTCTTCTTTCGGAACTTTTTTAATAAACTCAGAAATTATTTCAGTTTTTTCCAGTCTCTTTGTAGTTTTTTCCAGTTCAGAATAAACATTTGCAAGGTCTGAATAGTACATAATATCTATAAGAACTAGTAATTTTTAAGATTATCTTTTAGTAAAATATAAATACTTTTCTTTCTCATCAAAGATATGGATTTGAAAGAATATCAGGAATTGTGCAGGATTACAGCAAAGAGATTCGATAATCCCGAAAAAGAAATTTTAATCTGGGGATTAGGAATTGCGGGAGAAGCAGGCGATGTGGCATCCTGCATAAAGAAAGTGCATGCACATGATAATTATGAAATTAAAGATGGAATTAAAGAGAATATAGGGGATGCCCTATGGTATGCTGCTATGATATGTAATTTTTATGGTTGGGATTTGAATGAAGTCCTAAATGAAAATATTGAAAAATTAAGGAAAAGATACAGTGATGGTAAATTTACAATAAATGATGCCCAGAGAGAAGGTACGAAGATAGATTGGAATGAAAAGTAAACATTTTTATATTTACTTGGAATAAAATAGACATGAATATCAACAAGGTAATCAATGAAAGATTTTCTTGCAGAAAATATCTTGCAAAGAAAATCTCAAATGAGGATTTGAACAAAATTCTTAAGGCGGCAGTAAGAGCACCAAATGCAGGAAATCTTCAGTCATTTCGATTTTTGGTGGTAACTGATGAAAATACAAAGGAAAAAATAACATCAGCATGTTTGGATCAAAGATGGATGATGCAGGCCCCAATTTTCATAGTAGTTTATTCGGATTTGAATGTTCTAAAAGAATATTACTCTAAAAAGTATGAGACATACGGAATTCAGGATACATCACTGGCAGCACAAAACATAATGCTGACCGCTTTTTCATTAAAAATAAAATCATGTTTTGTTTCTTCATTTCATGAGGGCTCACTAAAGAGGATATTAAACTTGAAGAAAGAGCTTGAACCTTACTGCGTCATAACCCTAGGTTATTCTGGGGAGTCAAGGGTAACAAGAAGAAAATCATTAGACACTTTTATTATCAAAAAATAGCTTCCTCAATTTCATAAGTGAATCTATTCTATAAGTTGGAACAACATCAGATTTGTAATTTCCCCTGTCTATTAGGACATCAATAACCCCTGCTGCTTTTCCAGTTAGAATGTCTTCAAGACCGTTGCCAACCATTATAGCACTCTGAATACCAATTTTCATTGAATCAAGGCATAACAACAACCCTTCAGGATTTGGTTTTTCTTTTATTCCATTCTTATAATTTGCTGTTATTACTCCATCAAAAACGTAATCAAGCAATTCTATTTCCATATCCCTGATGTTTATAGGAGCGCTAGTGAGTATGCCTGTTTTAATACCTATCTTTTTCAGATATTTCAATATCCTTGCATCTTTGTAGAATTTTGTAAATCTTCTCCTTACTTCTACGTTTTCTTTTTCAGCAAATTTTTCCCAAAAGTCATTGTAAGGGACTCCAAAAACTTCAGAAATAAACTTATTCCTATGGAGGTCATACCAGAATTCATCAATTGTGTTATTGTCAATACCTTTAACCCCCAATTCACTCAATGCGCTCCCTACTGTATCATGCCTATATTTGGGATCCATATAAACTAAAGTATCGTCCAGATCAAATACAACGCCTTTAACTTCCATTAAACTTTGACCCAAGAAAATCTTTTAAAACTATTGTAAAAAAATAAAAAAAGAAAAAGTGAGGACCCTCATCACAGGGGGTTAAGAAGGATTTAAGCCCTCACGATTTCAATTCCCAATTCTTGACCGAATCTCTGTTCAGATTTCACTTTCTGTCGAGCATCAACTTTACCTAAGACATATGGAGAGTTAACACCAGTAATTATTGTCATTACTCTTAGCTTCTTATCCATATCGTCACTGATTCTTGCACCCCAGATAACGGTTGATTCTGGATCAAGTGCTTCAGTAACCATCTCTCCTACCTTGCTTACTTCATCCAATGTCAAGTCATTTCCACCAGTAATGTGTATCAAAGCACCAGTTGCCCCATCATAGCTTACATCCAATAATGGATTGCTTAATGCTCTCTTAACAGCTTCCTCAACTCTTCTTTCTGTTCCACTTTCACCGATACCAATTACTGAAACTCCTCCGTCACTCATTATTGCCTTGACATCTGCATAATCTAGGTTAACCAATGATGGAACTGCGATTGTCTCAACAATACCTTTAATCATAGTACTTACCAGTTCATTAGCGACAGCGAATGCCTGTCTCAATGGCAAGTTACCTGCGATTGCAACAAGTCTATTGTTATCTATGACTATTGCAGTGTCACATTGATCTCTCAATTGTTGTAAACCAAACTCAGCCTTGTCAACTCTAGCTTTTTCAATATCCAATGGCATTGTTACAGTTGCAATGACTATTGAACCTGTCTCCTTTGCAACCTGTGCAACAACTGGAGCAGCACCTGTTCCTGTTCCTCCACCCATTCCTGCACATATGAATACCATATCAGAACCTTTCAAAGCCTCCTTCAAATCATGCATACTCTCTCTTGCTGCTTCTCCACCTTTGTTAGGAAATCCGCCGCAACCAAGACCTCTCGTCGCTTGAGGTCCAATCAGAAACTTATGATCAGCATCACTGACATCAAGATGCTGTTTATCAGTATTAACGGCTATAATTTCTGCTCCTTGTATTCCCTTTTTGTATAACCAAGAAACCATGTTATTTCCTGCCCCACCAACACCAATAACTTTGATGTTTGCTTTACCAACCTCAATCTCACTCATGTTGGTATGTTTCATTGTCTCCAATGCGTCTTTCATTAGAAAGTCCATATTTTTCTTCCCCCTTTTTGTTTAATATATATTCTCTGATATATATTTTCCTTTCGAATAATCTTTATTAATGTAGCAACCTCCCTACACCCTAGAAAAAAAGTACGCCAAACGTTTCAAACGCCAATTCGAAACGGTTCTTGAGTTTACGCCAATAAACTCAATTTTTGCTTTATAACCTTAAGAGAGGACTAAACTTATATTTAAACGTTCTTAAACTGTGATATATATTTTGAAGTATATAAATGTTATTTAACATATTTTTCTAAGCCTTAATAATGAAAGCAAAAGTGGGCAATTTTGTGGAACTTGAGCTAAAAAATGAAACCCTTCAGGGAACTTTAATGCCATCAAAAAATAAAAAGACAATTCTAAAGTTAAAATCAGGTTATAATATATCCATCGACGATAAAAGCATAGTTTCTGAAAAATTAATTAAACAATCTTCGGAAAAAAGTTTATCAAAAATAAAACAAAATAAAAATTTGCCGGAGATTTTGATTTTACACACAGGAGGAACGATTGCATCTTCGGTTGATTATGAAACTGGTGCTGTTTCTTCAAATTTCTCTCCTGAAGCGCTATTATCTAAATATCCTGAGTTGTCAAAGCTTTGTAATATCAAATCAAAGATGATTTTCAATGAATTATCAGAGAATTTAAACTTAAAACACTACAACATTTTAGCAAAAGAAATTTTAAAAGAGATAGGAAATATAAAAGGGATAGTTATAACTCATGGCACTGATACAATGGTTTACACTTCTGCAGCACTGTCCTTTGCATTGGAAAATCTTGATAAGCCTGTTATTTTGGTAGGTTCTCAGAGATCTTCAGACAGACCTTCATCAGATTCATTCCTGAACCTATATTGTGCAATCAATTTTATACTAAAAACAAACTTCAATGATGTTGCGATATGTATGCACTCTTCAATTGATGATAATATGTGTTATATCCTCCCTTCAACAAAAACCAAAAAATTGCATTCATCAAGAAGGGATGCATTCAGGCCAATAAACTCAGAACCAATTGCAGAGGTTTCAAAAGACAATGTTAAGATGTTAAAATATTATGAAAAAAACATTGAAGGTAGATTAAAATTAAAATTATTCAATGAAAATCTAAAAATAGGAATATTGACCGTGCATCCAAACCTAAACAATTCAGAAATATCATGTTTTAAGAGCTTTGACGGATTGGTAATCCAAACTACGGGAATTGGCCATGTTCCGGAAAAATCAATAGATGAAATAAAGAAGCTGAAAATGCCAAAAGCAATTGTCACTCAATCAATTTTTGGAAATGTAAATCTCGACATTTACTCAACGGGAAGGAAACTAAAACCTTATGTTATTGGGGACAAACTTGATTTGACCTTGGAGACAGCATACATCAAACTCGCATGGTTGCTGAGTAATTATCCAAAACAAGTAAATGAAATGTTTGGTCGTAACCTAAGGGGTGAAATAAATGATAGGTTAACTCCCGCAATGTTCATCTAATTTTCTGCATATTTCTTCAAAAACTTCTTTGATATCAGGATTTCCATCGACATAAACCAGCATTTTTCTCTTTCTGAAGTGTCTTATCACGGGAATTGTTCTCCTCTGATATATTTTCCATCTATGATCAATCGTTTTTAGATCATCATCGCTCCTTTTCTCAAGAATTTTCCGCTTGAACAACCTTTCAAAAACAATGTCTTTCTTGCAATCTAAAAAAACCACGCAGTCTATATTTACCTTCAATCTTTCCAGCTGGTTCATATGCCTCGGATAACCATCAAGAATAAAATCTCCTTTGAGGCGCTTTGCAATTGCTTCATACACCAACTTATCGGGCGCTAAGTCCCCCCTTTCAACATAAAGTTCTACCATCTTTCCTATTCTTGTCTTTCTCCTTATCTCAGATCTCAAAACATTCCCCGCAGAAACATTTTTTAGCTTATATTTTTTAGCTATCAATTTTGCCTGCGTGCCTTTTCCAGCACCAGGAGGACCAAGTATAATCAACCTCATTTTTATCCAAAGTAGTTGTTTTTCTCAAGAGCCTTCTCTTTCTTCCAAGCTTCCTGCATAATCTTAACTATCTCCTCCATTTTTGGTTTTATCTTCTTCCAGAAATTAAAAACATCATTGATGTAGTTTATATCATCTTTGTTATTTGGACTTACATCAAGAAGTAATGACTGTCTTTCATAAAGCATAAGCTCCTTGTAAATTTTATCTATCTCTTTTTTCTTATCTTCCGAAAAATTTGCTATTTCTCTCATGTTAATTATGTGCTGCTGTGTTGGATAAAGTAAACTCTCAATGATTCTGCAGAAAAAAATTACTTTTTCGTTTATTTTTCTCCTGACTTGCCTCGTTAAAAATGATTTTTCCTTGAGAAATTCAACCTCAAAATCATCATTTAAATCTTGAAACTTAGGAAGCCCCTTCACCACTTCGTACTCTTTCTTAATGTTAAATTTATCCTCTGTCACAGAAAAACATATCTTTTAACCTATAAAAAGGTTTTTGAAAAGCCTCTTCGGGGATTTGAACCCCGGACCTCCACATTACCAATGTGACGCTCTACCAACTGAGCCAAAGAGGCATGAAACTCAGAATTGAAATTATTTTTTAAAAGTATTCTTTTTCGGAAAAGATGCGGGAGACAGGATTTGAACCTGCGTAGGCACTAAGCCACAGGATCTTAAGTCCTGCCCATTTTCCAGACTCTGGCACTCCCGCATAATATAAAACTAACAGAGTTATTTTATAAAGTTTTTTAAACTTTAGAGACAGTTCACAACAGGGTGATAAAATGACTGGAGAGCATGAAGGAAGAGAAAATCTAACTAACGAAACAAAGGATCTTGAGAGGGCAAGACAGTCTTTGATTGAAGAGTTGGAAGCAATTAATTGGTATCAAGAGAGGATAGAAGTCTGTAAGAATAAAGAATTAAAAAAAATTCTTGAACATAATCGGAATGAGGAAAAAGAGCATGCAGCAATGCTGATGGAGTGGATACGAAAGAATGATTCAATCCAAAATAATGTATTCAAAGAGCATGATTGAATATATTTATAAATAACAAAATATATATCCAAACCATAAAAAGGAGGTGTTTTGATGAAAAAAGAGATGAGCACTCTCGGGTGGATAGCATTCGTTCTAGTAATTGTGGGAGCTCTTAACTGGTTATTGGTTGGATTGTTCAACTGGAACTTGGTTCAGGCAATATTTGGAGGGATTCCAATTATAGAAGATATAATTTATGTCTTGGTTGGTATTGGTGCATTATACCTAATCTTTGCTAAGAAATAAATTTCTTCTTTTTCTTTTTATTATATAAATCTATAAATATTAGTTCAGCTTTTTTCTCCTATGATTGGACTAATAATCCCAAAGAAGGAGGAGGTTTATACAGATTTTTTGCTTAAAAATGGCATAAAAGTACCAACTTTTAGTGAAACCGCCGAAATCATTTATTCTAAGCTTCTCAACTATGCAAAATCAAGAAAAAACCAGGGTTTTAGGCACGGAATGTTTTTTGTAATTGGAGGTTATGATATAATTTCAAGATGTTCTTATCAATTAAATAAAAATTCATCTTTGTATAAGGATTGGTTCTGCTTGGTTGACACCCAGGAAGATTTGATAGACTTCTTTTTGCAAAGTGAAGAAAAAGAGGGTGCATTCTTAGTTACAAGATCTGGTTTTCTTTATGCAGAGCAGCAGCACATACTTACTCATCACCAGTATCATAATATTATTTATGCAAAGCTGGGGGGATATGGAAACTTAAATGATCTTTTAAAGTTAAGGGGGGGGGACGCAGGTACGAAAACTTCAACAGCAATGCTATTGACAAAAATCTCGGACGCATGCACAATAACTCTGGGTTCCTGTTCTGGAAACGAGCCTTATGAGGAGAGAAAATTAAGAATGTTCAAAGATGGACAGATGATAAAATGTGACATAATAAGGGATGGCGGAATGGATGAACTGAGCAAGGGACTGAGATACTTTTTAACATCAAAGAAAAAATATTCTAGCCTTTCTTCTTCCTAAAGGCTCTCTTGCTTCTTTTTTTGTCTGGGTGTTTTTTGTCATAAGCCTTCCACTTAGGTTTCTTTTTTGTGTCTTTATTTTGCATTACCATGCTTTTTTGTAGCCAAAAGGATTTTTAAATGTTTTCAAGCCTCTGATGGGACTTGAACCCATATCCTATTGCTTACGAAGCAATTGCTCCACCATTGAGCTACAGAGGCATCAAAATGTTTATTAACTCATTATTATAATATTTTCCATTATGAATAAGACCATCAAAATGCTGATGATATCGGATGTTTTCTTGCTTACTGGTTTTGGTTTGATCGCACCAATACTTGCAATTTTTATAAAGGAAAATTTGGTGGGCGGTACAATATTCGCTGCAGGTTTTGCAAGCACGCTGTTCATACTTACAAAATGTGCAGTTCAGCTTCCATTTTCAAGGTACGTTGACAATCATGATAACAAATTAAAGTGGTTGATAATAGGAACTTTCATAATATCGATAACCCCATTCATATACATATTTGCAAATCATATTTATTTGATTTACATCGCGCAGATACTGCACGGAATTGGAAGTGGTTTGGCTTATCCGACATGGCTGGGATTGTGGACAGTTAACCTTGACAAGAAGCATGAAAGCTTCGAGTGGAGTTTGTACTCAAGTTTTACAGGTATTGGGACAGCGTTGACTGCGGCAATAGGGGCAATAATTGCGCAAGTTTTAGGATTTAGATATACCTTTGCACTTACAGGATTGATTGCGCTTGTGGGATCATTTATTCTGTTTAAGCTGGAAAATAAAAAATCCAAGAAGGATGGAATAACTTTAACCGATTATCACAAAAAAGTAAAGCTGGTGCACAAATAATTTAATCAAAATCTATATAAATCTGACAACCTATTTTATACCATGTCTCTCGTTAATACATTCAAGGAAATATCTAGGTTAAATCAGATTGTAAATGTTCTCTTCAAGAATGAGTTGCACTTGATTATAGACAAGTTAAAACTGAGAAAACATCTTTCAGTCAGCAACCAACTGAAAGTAAACCTGCATCCAACTTCAGAGTTGGCAAAAAGATTAAGACTGTCAATGGAGGAGTTATCCGGGGCATTCGTCAAACTTGGCCAGTTATTAAGCCTAAGATCAGATCTGCTTCCAAAAATGTATACTGAAGAATTTTCAAAATTACAAGATAATGTAAAGCCATTTAATTTTGAACATGTTAGGAAAATAGTTGAAGAGGAGTTTAAGAAGCCGCTTGAAAGCGTTTTTGTAAAATTCGAGAAAGAGCCGATAGCCTCAGCCTCGGTAGGTCAGGTTCATAGGGCAACATTGGGTGATGGAAAACTGGTCGCCGTAAAGATTCAGAGGCCATACATTGATAAGACATTTGAAGTGGATATTCAGTTGTTCTATCATTTTGCATCTCTTTTAGAAAAACATTATCCTGAATTAAAGGATTACAACTTTGTCCAGATTGTGAAAGAATTTGAGGAGTATACAAAGAATGAACTTGATTATATGTATGAGGCGAGAAACATCGACATCTTCTATAACAATTTTAGAAAAGATCCAATAAAAATTCCAAAAGTTTACTGGAGTTATACCACGAAGAGGGTTCTCACAATGGAATACATTGAGGGAAAGAGAATAACTGAAGTTAAACTAAACAGGAAGTTCTATGTGAAGCAGATAGTTGAATCTTACCTCAAGCAGACGATGGAGTATGGGGTCTTCCATGCAGATCCTCACCCTGGAAACATATTCATAACCCCCAACCAGAAACTGGTTTTGCTTGACTTTGGGATTGTAGGGCATATATCGGACGAGATAAAGGAAAGTTTTGAAAATTTGTTTATTTCAATAATAGATAGAGACAAAGATTTACTTGCAGATACTTTGTTGAAATTAAGAATCGTTGATGACGAAATAAATGAAAACCAATTAAAGGAAGATATTTCAATTCATCTTGGGAAATATTACAACATTGAATTGGACAAGATGGATGTTTCATCGGTGTTGTATGATATCCTGTCTCTGATAAGAAAATATAAGATGAAGATGCCAACAAATTTTGTTTTGCTGATAAAGGCAACAATAACTGTTGAAGGCTTTGGAAGGGAGATGTACCCTGATTTCAATCTCGTTAAGATATGCAAACCTTACTTGAACAAACTAAAGGAGAAACAATCATCATATGATTATATGTTTAAAAAGTTCAAGAAGAATATTTTGAAAGCAAGAAATGACATAATAAATTTTCCGGAAGAGTTAAAGAAAGTTCTAAAGAGAGACAAGGTAAAAGTTGACATTGAGGATGCAGATATAAGAAAGTTTACATTTTATATTGATAATGCGATGAATCGAATGGCAATGGGGATTATTCTCGCTGGTTTGCTTGTTTCGTCGGCATTGATAGCGCAGGCAAAGATTCCTCCACTAATTTATGACTTATCATTATTTTCCGTAATATTTATAATGGTTGCAATAATAATAGCATTGGCATTAATAAGGTCAATTAATGAGGAAAAAAGGAGGTAACGCTGATGTTAAAAAAAGTTAAGGAGTTAAAAAAGTACGCAAAATATATTGCTTCGAAAGCTAAGAAGAGTGCAAAGCCACTGGCAAGAAAGATTCTTTCAGAGTCTGTAAAACTGGAAAGGATGTTTGAGAATGAAGCAAAGAAAGTATTGAACAAAAGAAGGACAACAAAGAAGAAATCAAAGAGAAAAACAAAAAAGAGAAGATAATTTACTTCTCATATCTTTTTATAATTTCGATCAGCTCTTTACCAGAAATCCTTCCCTTATATTTTCCCATTAATATTCCCATGAGAGCTTTCATAGTCATCCCTTTCTTCATCAAATTTTGGATTTCTCTTTCAACTTCTCTGACATCGACTTTTTCATATTTTGAAATATCAAACTTGTTTTTTTCAAGATCAACCAGAACTTCACTGATGGAGTCTTTTGTTATTTTACCGTAGTCCAATAATTCAAGGACTTTTTCAAGATTTTTTCTCTTGACTTCTATGCCAAATCTCTTTTTTACCTCTTTTGGCTTTTCGACAAGAACATTGGCAGCGAGTTTCACATCCGTGTAATTCTTAAGATCAATATTCATCTTTATGACATCTCTTGCGATGTTCTCAGGAACTCCTTTTGAAACTAATTCATTCACTTTATCTTCTATCAACTTTGGAATTTTGATTTCTTTGACAATTTCCTTTGTTGAAATAGGTTCAACATCAGTTTCAACATACATCCTTGTAGCGTCAGGCATTGGTCTTAGAAAATCAGTTTTAAGTTCAGAATTAACAACCCTAACTTCTTCATTAACATTAATTTTTGACTGTCTTTCAATCTCATTGTCAATTATTTTTGGAATATTTCTTAAATCCTGAACGCCTTTGATTTCAACTCTTTTTCCATTCTTTATTGATATGTTAATATCCTGCCTTATTGTGCCCAAGCCAGATTTGAATTTGCCAGTTGATTTCAAAATCATTCCAATGTGGGAAGCAACATCTTTTACATATACAGGGTCTTTCATGTCAGGAGAGGTAGTGATTTCAATTAATGGAATTCCCAGCCTGTCCAGTCTGTAAATAACTTCATTTTTACTATCCTTAATTTTTCTTGCTGAATCTTCCTCGATACAAATGGATTCAATTCTAATACCCATCCCATTTATTGTTAGGTTCCCATTTCTTGCAACTAGGGCGGTCCTTTGAAATCCGGAAGTGTTGCTGAAATCAAGAACTTGTTTTCTCATTATTATAATTTCATCAAGAATTTCGCAGTTGAGCATTTTTGCAACTGTAAGTACTACTTCAAGCGCTTCTTCATTAATTCCAAGAATAGGTTCCTCATCAAGTTCAATTAAGCATGCACTTTCATTAAAGTATTCATAAATTCCTTCTTTGTCTTTTAGCGTTTCAAAAATAGCCACCTTGTCTTTTTCACCAATTTCAGATTCAACTGCCCTCAACCTTCTTTTTACAATCAAGTCAGGTTTTCCATCAGAGAATATAGAGGGGCATTTGCAGAACAATTTGTGAGAATCAATTTGACGATGAATTTCCAATCCTACCATCAAATTTAACTTCTTGTAATCCATACAATTCATATGAATTGGGAATTTTTAAGTTTATCCAATGTTTTTGTAACCTTCTCTTTCAAGTTCAAAAGCAAGTTTACCAGACCCCTCTTTCGCAATTTTTCCATTTTTCATAACATAAACTCTGTCGGGTTTTATATAATCAAGGATTCTGTTATAATGAGTTATGATGAGAAATGATCTCTTTCCATTTTTTAATTTGTTAACCCCCTCACCAACAATCTTCAATGAATCGACATCGAGTCCACTGTCCGTTTCATCAAGAATGCACAATTTTGGTTCAAGGACTGACATCTGCAATATTTCTGTTTTTTTCTTTTCCCCACCGGAAAATCCATCATTGAGATACCTTTCAGCAAATTTCTCATCAATTTTTAACGTTTCCATTTTCTCTCTTAGTAATTTTTTAAAGCTGATTATGCTGACTTTTTCTCCTTTTATTGAACTTAATGCAGTTCTCAGAAAATTTGAGATTGTAACCCCCGAAATTTCCGCAGGATACTGAAAACTAAGGAACATCCCCCTTCTCGCCCTTTCATCCGAGCCCAAATCATTTATTCTCTCATTATTATAAACTATTTCTCCGGAATTAATCTTGTAATTTGGATTTCCCATAAGAATGTTAGCAAGCGTTGATTTTCCACTTCCGTTAGGCCCCATAAGAACTACAACTTCTCCTTTTTTGACATTTAAATTAACATCGTTAAGAATACCCAAATCATCTTTGGTAGTTACACTAAGGTTTTTTACTTCTAGTATCATTTTATTTTTTCTATGACTTTTATTTTTAATTCTTCCCTAAGTTCTTCATTACTAACATAATCTATTATTTCCCCAAGGAAGCCATCAACAACCAGTTTAACACTATCTTCTTTTGAAATTCCTCTTGACATCAAATAGAACAATTTATCTTTGTCAATATGTCCGATTGACGATCCATGGCTGCATTTTACATCATAGTTATTTATTTCAAGATTGGGTATGGAATCAGCTTTTGAATCCTCACTCAAAATAAGGGCATCTTCCTTCTGATATCCATTTGAGTTTTCCGCGTTTTCATATATTTTTACCAAACCTCTGTAAATTGTATTTGATTTGTCATCCAGAACTCCTTTTGTGTAAATATTAGAATTTGTATTATTTGATTTATGATGCATGCTGCATGCGAGGTTAAACTGCTGATTATTGTTGCTAAAGTAGGTTTCATATATCTTTGAGTTTGCACCCTCATCAACCAGTTCAGAGTAAACATTATTGAAGTTGAGTAAACTGCCAAAATCAAAACTAAAGAAGTTGCATGTAGCATCCTTTCCTACAAAACTTCTTTTTATGCTAAAATTATTTGAGTTCTCATCAAGGTCTTGTAATGAATAAAAGTTAACTTTGGAGTTATCTTTTGCATAAATTTCAACAATATTGCTTCTGAAAACTTCATTGCTGGTTAATTTCTCAATTACATTAATCTCACTATTGATGTCAGCGACAATCAAAATATGATCAAAGCTGTTGTTAAGGAATTCATAGTCAAGAATCAACTCTTTTTTTACCTTGACATTTCTTGGAATATATATCAGCAATCCATTTTGAACAAGGCTCCTATGCAATAGTTCCATCTTCGTTTTTATGCTCTTCATGAAATATTTTTTTATCAAGTCTGACTCATCATTGAAAGCTTCCTTGAAATCTTTCACAATTATTCTATCGTCTTTATTTTTGATTACAAGATTCATTTTTGAGGAATAATCAGAAACATTAATTTTGGAAATATCAGTTTTCATCGTTAATCCATATGTGAATGAATCATCTTTAGCCTGATTAAACAGCTCAAGAGATCTTAATCTGTCAGAAACAAACCACTCGGGTTCATCATTTGAAATATCCTTTATTACAGAGCTATCTAGTTTTTCAAACTTCATCCCAAAGAGCCCTCCATCTCGAGTTCAATTAATTTATTCAATTCAGCGGCATATTCCAACGGTAATTGTTTTATTATTGGCTCAATGAAACCGGAAACAACAATTTGTTTTGCCTGCTCTTCACTTAATCCTCTTGACATTAAGTAAAATATCTGTTCGTCGCTTATTTTTCCAACTGTAGCTTCATGAGCAACATCAACATCTTTTTCTTTTACATCAATGAAGGGATAAGTATTGCTTACAGATTTGTTGTCGATCATTAGTGCATCGCATTCAACACTTGATTTTGAATTCTTGCATCCTTTGTTTATCTTGACCAATCCTCTGTAGCTCGTGATTCCTCCGTCAATGCTTATGCTTTTGGACTGAATGTTTGAACTTGTATTTTCGGACAAATGAAACACTTTTGCTCCAGTATCCTGATTTTGTCCCTTGCCTGCAAATGCAATGCTTATGTGATCTGCCTTGGAGTTTCTCCCCTTTAATACAGAGCAGGGATACAGCATAGTAACTCCACTTCCCATATTTCCGGAAATCCATTCAACAATTCCATTTTCTTCAACTATCGCTCTTTTAGTATTTAGATTGTAAGTGTTCTTTGACCAGTTCTCAATGCTTGAGTATCTTACTCTTGCATTTTTCTTCACATAGATTTCAACGCAACCAGCATGTATTGAATTATCACTATAAATTGGTGCACTGCAGCCTTCAATATAATGAATCTCAGAACCTTCGTCAGCAATTATCAATGTATGCTCAAACTGTCCCATCTTCTTCGAATTCATTCTGAAATATGCCTGCAATGGAATATCAACCTTAACATTCTTTGGAATATAAATGAAAGTTCCTCCGCTCCACACCGCTGCATGAAGCATTATGAATTTGTGATCATTGATTGGAATGCATTTATTCATGAAATGTTCCTTGAATAGTTCAGGATATTTCTGCAATGCAACATCACAATCTTCAAATATGACCCCCATGTCTTCCCATTCTTTTTTCAGATTGTGGTATACAACACTGGAATCATACTGGGCACCAACCCCACTAAGTGCTTTTCTTTCAGCTTCCGGAATCCCTAATCTCTCAAATGTTTTTTTAATGTCTTCAGGAACTTCATTCCAGTCTTTAGAATTATTTATTGAATCAGGCCTTACATAAAAACTAATCTTGCTTAAATCTAAATTATTTAAATTAGGACCCCAGTTGGGCAGAGGTGTCTGATTGAATAATCCAAGTGCATTTAATCTAAGATTAAGCATCCATTCAGGCTCATTCTTGTCTTTTGAAATTTGTCTTATTAACTCTTCATTCAATCCTTCAGGAGCCTTGTAAATATTCCTCTCTTCGTTTGATTTATCAAACATTTCCCTATTTATTTTAAAAATTTGGCTTTGCATAAGAAACTCCGTAATAACTCTTGGAATGTGGTGTTTATAAAATTTACTTAATCTTCAATCTTCTCAATCTTAATGGCTTGAACTGGACAGGAATCTTCAGAGGCATATGCAAGATCCTCGTCATCAATTATTAACTCCCATCTCTTGGTTTTTTCATTGAAAGTAGCATCTTTGAGGTCAACTTTTCCATCTTCCTTAAGAATCCACAAATCTTCATTTACTCCGAGGCAACCAAGTGCCCCAATGCATGCTTCTCGATCATAAATTATTTTGTACTTTGTCATAAACTAACTGTGAGAATAAACAAATATAAATTTATCCTTTCTTCTTTCCTCAAGCCTTGCAAAGAAGTTTCTCTCAAACTGAATGATCTCATCAACTTTAACTTTTCTTAAATTATTTTCTCCAACACCTTTGAGTTTTGTATTGTCATCCATCAGCACTTCAACACTTACATTCCCTGCTGAAGGAACCCAATGAATAAGTTTTGCATCCTTGACAATCTTATCACTTACAAAAGTGTTATTCAGAAAATTAAAAAGATGCATAAATCTATACAGCTTATCTCTCTGCAAATCATCCTGAACATAAAATGTATTTTTACAGCTGAGAATTCTAACACCTCTTTGAGGAAAATCGGGGTGCAGGGGAATCTTGACTTTTGCTGATTTGAAGCCGTCTATCTTTACTTTCTTTGGATTGAAAACTGCAAAATAACGATTTGCTTCCTTGTCAACTATTTCTTTATTGAATGAATAAAGGTTATTCATATCAACCCTGACTTCATTTCTATTAATCCCCAGGCTTAATATGAAATTTCTTATTGCCTCCCCCCTAATCCCTCTTCGTGATAATGTTACTATGGTTCCAAGCCTTACATCATCCCAGCCTTCAATTTTCTTTTGCCCGATTAATTCTTTAATTTCCGTTGTTGATTTTAAACCTTTGAAGAGCAATTTTCCAGTATAGATTGTTTCAGGATAATTCCATGAAAAATACTCATAAATATATTTCTGTCTTTCAACAGAACTTTTAAGATCAATGCCACGGAGAATATGAGTCACTTCAAGCTCATGATCATCAATTGCAGATGCAAAGTTAAGCAGTGGCCAGACTTTTTCTCTTGAATAAGGATGTTTCGGCTTGTTTACAATTCGAAAAGCTATCCAATCTCTTATTGCAGGATTTGGGTGATGCAGATCTGTTTTTATTCTTAACACAGCAGCCCCTTCTCCATATCCCTTGAACATTAGTTTCCATCTTTTCTTATGCTCATCTGGATTTAAACTTCTGCAGGGGCATCCCTCCTTGTAATTCTTGAAATTATCTCTGCATAAACAAACATATGCTTTTTCCATGTCAATCAAATCCTCAGCGTATTTGTAATAAATTTTTAATCTTGAACTTTGTCTTACAACTTTGTCTACTTTAACTCCAACATATTTCAAATCTTCCTTGTACCAATTGTAGGCTTTTTTTTCTGGAATCTTTACTTTTGGATCAGTATCATCAAATCTCAAAATAAAAGTTCCGTTATATTTTTTTACAAAGAAGTCATTCCATACTGCCTGCCTTGAGTGCCCTATTGACATCGCCCCATTAGGATTTGGAGCAAATCTCATCACGACTTTATTGCCAACATTTGGAAGAATATACTCTTTTTTTACTTCCTTTTTCTCAAATGTGAATCTCTCCAGATGTTTCTTTCTTTCCTCAATGTCAAGTTTTTTAACGTCTTCAATAATTCCTTTTGTTTCCTTGATTAAGTCCCTGATGAATCCCTTATATTCAGGCTTTTCAGCTATTATCTTTCCGACTATCGAATTTACATCTATATTATTATACTTAACAGAAGCCTGCAAAACATACTTGAAAATCAAATCTCTCATATAAATAGGTTGATTAAACCAATTATAAATTTAATCGAAAACTTTATAAATAATTTATTTACTTAATAGTAACTAAATTAGAATAAAAATGGAATACCTATACCTCTCCCGTTCGCAGAATACACTTTTGAGGAAAAAAACAAGTCCAGTTAAAAGTGGTTTCAAAAAAGTTATAAGTTATGGGTTAGGTTTTGCCACAGTTCTTATTTTTTTAAATGCTGGAGAAGCCTCACTGACTTTGGAGAGTCTAAGTAGAGGAGTCACGAAGGATGAAATGCAAAGGGTAGAAAACGACTTTTATAAACAACCCCGTTCTGGGCTTGAAAAAGAAATATCAATTTTTTTCCAAACATTAGTTACTCCAGGCAGGGAATTTGCCTATTGGAGATATGACAGACTGCAAAATGACAGATGAACAAATAGGATTTCACAAGGGAGCATTAATGACTCTTGCTAAAGAAAAGCAGGAATTGATTAAAATGGTTAACATTGTTGATCAGTTAATGCAGGTTCACTTAAAAGCCCTGAAAGACTTGGGTGTTGACCTGCAAAAAGAAGCAAAACAAAAATTAGACGATAAGGTAAAATGATTAAAGAATATCCTCTTAATGTTTTTAAAACTGATTTTGTTTATTCTCTCGTGGAATTTTGTGTAACGCATGCGATGATAACCCCTGAAATATATGAGGCATTCAAAAAACTTGACAATGGAGAACAAGACATGACTCCAGAGGATTTTGAAAGGCTTGGATTAAGGATGGGAGATATAAAAGGAAGAATAAGAAGAAAATTTTCTCAATATGATTATATTTCAGGACTATGTGAAATAATCTTTCCCTCAGTAGTCCTAAATTAATTTTATATAACCCAAAATTTCTATAATCTCATGGAAGAAATATCAAAAAAGCAGGTTAAAGATATAATTAAGGGATTAGAAGAATATTATGGAATTAAAGGGTTGAAATTGGATTATTTGTTTCTCAAGGATGCAAAGCACAAAATTTATCTTATGAATAAAGATTATGGGAAGATTGAAACGAAAATAAGAATAAATCAGGCAGGATTATATTTTCTAAATGTTTCAAAAGATTTGAGATTGAGCATAGAAGGCTCGCAAATTATTGGAAAATTAGCAACCAAAAACATTTATAATATGTTAGACAAGGAATTAAAAGAGTGGCTGAAAGGATTTGATATTGAAACAGAAGATAGTTCAGTAGGATATAGGCTAATAAAAAATAAGGATGATTTTTATGGGGTTGGTTATTTCAAGGAAGGTAAGATAAGGAATTTCATACCAAAATCAAGAAGGATAAAATGAAAGAAAAAATAGAAAAAGCATTGAACGAATTCAATAAGCATAAATCAAAAGAAGTAAATGCAACATTGATTAATCTAAAAAATAATTTGATAAAAATAAAATTCTCAGGGGAATTATTGTGTAAGATCTGTTGCCTAAATGACTACTTTGAGGACATGATGCACGGTTTGAGAGATAATGGAATAAAAAATGAAATAAAGTGGATAAACACTGACGAAACTTGTGAGAATTATTTGGTTGAATATGAAATCTTATGACTGTATTATAATTGGGGGAGGAATTGCGGGATTGTCAGCGGCTATTTATCTAAGAAGGAAAAATATTTCTACCATCGTAGTAACTCTGGATATTGGCGGAAGAACTAATTTGCCACAATTCATTGAAAATTATCCAGGATACAAAAAAATAGAAGGATACAAGATTCCATTGATATGCAAGGAACAGGCGGAGGAACTCGGAGCTGAGTTTGCATATGAGAAAGTAAGTAAAATAAAAAAAGAAAAAGATTTATTCATCGTCAACGATTACAGTACAAAGA
>Ga0209542_10007981_pt1 | contig 19918 bp, 22 predicted proteins | sample RifCSPhighO2_01_FD_184028 | JGI IMG/M metagenome (GOLD analysis project Ga0209542, IMG submission 184028) | Soil microbial communities from Rifle, Colorado - Rifle CSP2_plank highO2_0.1 (SPAdes) (version 2) | ecosystem: Environmental > Terrestrial > Deep subsurface > Rock core/Sediment ...
ATCCTCCCTTGAAGTGGAGCCCCTACTCCTGAATGTCCTGCAAGTTTCTCTAATGCGGGATGAGAAATAATTTTACCTTCTTGTATTTTTGCTTTAGATTGATAGGTGCCAGCAGCATTACATAGAACGAAAAATAGCTCATTCTCCATAGCTCTAACTATTGGAAAAAATTTTAGAGCTTTGATATCTGCATCAATGGGAAAATTTGTTTTTAGGAATTTATCGTTACCTTCGTATAAATTGGAGTAATAACTCCAAAATGTAGGGCAGAAGATAATCTTTGCCCCTTTTTCCGCTAGTTTATTTGAAAGTTTTGGATAAAGGAAGTCTCTGCATATTAAAATTCCGATCTTACCAAATTCAGTATCAAAAACTGGAAGTTTATCTCCGGCTTTAATGTATTCTGATTCTCCATAATGTGCTAAAGCAATTTTGTCATATTTTCCGATTAACTCTCCGTTTCTACCAATCAGATAGGACGTATTAAAATAATCTTTTCCATTTTTCTCAAGGATAGATCCAGCTATACAATAGATCTCATTTTCCTTGCATAATTTTTTTATTCCTTGAATAAACCTTTTTGGGTTTTCATCTATATAGTCTTCAGGAGATAAGAGCCCATCGCATTTTTCAGGAAAAACAATAAAATCACACTTATTTTTCTTAGCCAATTTAAAATAGTTTATTATTTTCTCAAAGTTTTCTTTAGGTCTAAGAGGAACTATTTCCATTTGCACAACCATTATTATTGGATTTTTCATGGTAAATATTCCTCCCTAAGTTCTTGCAGTTTTCTAGGCAAGTCCATTTTTTGACAATCCACCCAATATTTCCTCATTCCACCAATCCAATTGGCTTTCCCGTTTTTATCTCCGTAAAATTCAGAAATTCTAGAAATTGGTCCTGCTGCAGAATATCTGAATCTTGTTGATTCCATTCTACCATAAATCTTTTGTATCCATTCTTTATCGTGTCCCAGTTCTTTTGTGGCTTGTTCTGCACTTACACCTTTTAGAAATCTGTGGACAAGAGGATCAAGATATTCAAATCCAGCCCCAAACATATGCTCATTATCAGAACTAAATTCGCTAATCCTTTTTCTTTGATTTCTAATTCTTTCAGGGACATTTAATTGTCTTGCTAATTCATGAACTTCTGATTTTAATAAATCCTCAAAAATTTCTATCATGCCCATATATGCACCAACAGTTATATTCCCCAAAGCTAACTCAGTCATGTTTGATGTATCTAATGTTAAAGCATCTTCCAAAGAACTATAACTTTCCATAGCGCTTGCCCTTGCCCTTGCTAACCCTTCTGCTTTCAAAACATTATCTACAAAGGGTCCATAACTTTTAGTTCCAGTAATTTCCCAATGTGCTTCAATTAATTTTGTGATGTCCATACTATCCGCTCTAACCCCTAAATGGTTTACAATATAATTCGCAGCTTCGGCATCTTCTATTTCTCCTTCAGTCATATATTTATGTCTAAGTAATAAGGCTATTGTATTGTCCCTTCCCACTGCTTCACAAGAGGCTGCTAGGGCTGTTGATGAATCTAAACCACCAGACAAACCAACAGCTATAACCTTTGGTTTGTCATAATTAACATCACATTCTCTATAAGATTTTCTAATTAAATCTAAAGCTAAATTTTTATATCCTTCCGGAAGCCTAACTCTATCTAAATCAACTTTAGACTCTAAATTAAGTCTTGGTTTTTCTGTTTTCAAGACCTTCTTGATTTCTTCTGTGTCTATAGGTTTGTGTTCCATACTACTTAGGAGTAGTTAATCTATTTAAGCTTTATGGTAAAAATGAGGAATTAAAATAGGTAAATTTATAAATATGTCTTAATTATTAAGATTATGCCTGTAAAACAGAAATTAAGTGCAAGAATAATTGACGAGAAAGATAAAAAAATCTTAATGGCTCTTCAAGAAGATGGAAGAATGCAATTAAAAGAAATCGCTAAAAAAGTAAGTCTATCCATAGACTCTGTTCATAAAAGAATAAAAGAAATGCAAAGAAAGGAGATTTTTGTGTCAACAATTCTCATAGAACCACGATCAATCGGTTATCCTCTTCTTGCTGATATAAAAATAAAATTAAAAAATATAAGTAAAGAAGAAAGGAATAAATTTATTGCTTACTTATCAAATCATAAAAGATGCATAGATTTATTAGCTGTAATGGGAGACTATGATTTTACTTGTGTTTTAATTGCAAAAGATTCTAATGATTTAGAAGAGATTTCTACAGAAATAAGACAGAAATTTAAAGAATTAATTTTAGAATGGAAAGGAATTTTAATTCTAAAAACTTATAAGTTTGAAAGGTATGATTTATTGCCTTAAACTTTTGAAAGTTTAATCAAATCCAACCACTTATTAACTCTCAACTCTAATTGAAGTATAGCAATTTAGGCAGGCGTCTTTTTTCCTAAAGACATGTGTTTTCTATTGAAATTTTACATCTGTATCTTTGTATCTTACTTCTGTTATTAGTTTTTCTTTTTCCGTCTTTCTTAATCTGATTAGAATTGTATTTAGGACAAGTTACATTTTTATACTTCTATTCAATTATGTCTTTGTCTTTTTGATTTTTAAAATAGGAATATATATATCCCTAAATCTTGTTTGTATTATGGGCAAGTTGGTGATTGGAATTATTATTGTTGCTGTTCTTGTAGGTGTTTTCGCTTTCTCTTTCAATGATTCTCTTGATTTATCTCCTTCTAAAAATGTGAAAACAAATTATAATGTGGCTTTAAATGGTTCAAATGTTTCTATTGTTAGTAATGGTAGCTCTAGTTATTTAATTAATTTACCTGATTTGACTGCTAATCTGTCTATAATTAATGTCTTAAATAATAGTGTTAATGGTTCTGTACAATTTTTAATTAATTATTCAATTACTTATAAAAATATTGGAAATGTTGCATCTTCTAATGTTACTGCATTTTCTGGAAATTCTATGAGTTGTAATGGTGGTTGGGGAAGCGGTGGTGGAGGAAGCTCTCAAATTCCTGCTTTAAATCCAAATCAGATAATTACTTATCCCACTTATAAGATTATGTCTTGTTATGGTCTATGGTCTGCAAATGCAATGGTAGATTCCACAAATGCATTGTCTGAACTGAGAGAGGATAATAATAATGCGAACATATCTATCTCAATTTAAAGGCATATTCAAAAATAAAAAATAGAAATAGATAATTTAAATAAATTAATCAAACTTTGGAATGAATCGGTCACATTTTTTGAGAGTTTGATTAAAGGCTACTTAGATAAAGATCCGCGAACACCTTGAAATTAGTCAATATGGTAAAACATCCAAACCAAGCAAGAGACCATTATGGTATATTGATGGGTGGTTTTGTATACAAGTAATATAAAATATTTATTAGACGTTAAGAGTTTATAAGTATTGTCGAGATTAATATTATTCTACTATTTTCTTTAATTCAGCAATACTCTTCTTTCTCAAATTCTTTTTACGTTCAACAGTATCTTTATCGTTTAAGTTTCTCCACTTCATTCCTTTGATCTTTGTTAATTGTTTTAGATTTGCCATCCAATGATAAAAAAAGATAAGTTTCTCCCAGTCTTGAGGCAACTTGCTCCATTTAATGTATCCTTTAACAAGACTACCCCTATGAGAATACTTCTTATCGAAACTTCTAAGTCCATTAAATAATTCCTGTGTAGCTCCACTAGACCTTGAAAACTCAAAATCTATTAAACCGCTAACATAGTATTCTTTTCCAACTTTTTTGACAATAATGTTTGTATCTGCAACATCTCCATGACATAAACATGGTCCAAATTCCTCTTTTAACAAATATTTATTTTTCTTAAAATAATCTTCATTTTGGACAATTGTTTTTTTAGGTAGTAATTTATTTTTCTTAATCTTTTCTAATATTTTTCTTGACTCATTGGAGTTTGAATTATACCAACTTTTGTATTTTTTTATAATATTCAGGTTAGAATCAAGTTCACCATAAGATTTCATTTTGATAGAATGTAACTTTCCATATAGTTGTCCAATTTCTTCATATAATCTCTCTTTATTTTTTATTTTAGAATAGACACCTTGAAGAGATTCTCCGTCAACCATTTCTAAGATGATGTATGGATTATCAATTATTGTATTACTATAATCTGATTTAATGATTCTGGCTATTGGAAAATCATTAAATTTCTTTCTAACAAGAGATCGTATCTTTTTTTGTTTGAGTACATATTTCTCATAACCTTTAATTTTTATCAGCTTAACAACAAAGTCACCAATATTTAATCGAACGTGATATGTAATATTATTATATCCCTCAGCAAATTCATTGATAGATTTGATTTTTGATTTAGGGAAGTTTGCTTGGACTACTTTTTTAACATTAGGATACTCAACCATCCATTAGATAAGTTAACCTCATTTAAAAGATATTAGTTTTTAGTTGTGTGTAAGAAAAACTATTTTTCTACAATTTTTGGTTATTTTCCACTATTTTATTTAATTGTTCATGCGCAGGCTATACTCTAGCACCCTCATTTAAGCGCGACTTAGCTTTCAATAAAGATTATATAATCAGATTTTCTATCTAATTTATGGTTGGTTCTAGAAGAATTGATGTTGTCAGACCTAAACACATGTTATCTACCCTATTCTTAATTCTAGCTATTGTTTTTCTTTCATCTATGGCCATTTCTAGCTTAATTAAGCCAAATCTTGCTCCACAAAGAACTTATCCTACTTCTTGTATAATTCCTCTTGCTTATCCTCAACTAATTACTCAATCAGGTACTATTTGCGGAGGCAATTATAATTTCGGAATTGGAATTGGGTCTAACAATACTAAGATAGTTTGCCCATTAAGTACAACTTTTATAGGGACTAATTGGAATGGCTCTAATGGATTAACCATTTCTGGAACAAATAACGTATCTGTCTCTGGTTGTTCTTTTAGAAACTTTAGAGAAAATGGAGCATTTATAGGAAATTTAACAGCTTACACATCATTTACTCATTTAATAGGAAATACTTTTTCAAATAACAATGAAAACGGTGTCTATGCTACAGGAAATATTATTTATATTGGTATAAATAATAGCAATATTACAAATAACGGTAAAGATGGAATAATCTTTACTACAAATTATTCTGGAATGTTTCCTTTAGGATTAATAATCTTCAACAATAATATAACTAACAATCAAGAAAATGGAATTAACTTTTATGCTTACAATCATACTTACGACACTACAGATAAACCAATTTTAGTCAAAAATAACCAAATAACTAATAACTATAGAAATGGTATCCAAAATATTGGTTTATATTCAGGTTACTATCAATCATTTATTTTATATAATAAAATAGATAACAATGGCTATCTTAAAAATGGATCTGGGATTCTTTTAAGTACGACTACATCAGAAACAGTAATTAATGATCCAAATGGAGCAGGATCTCTAGTCAGATTTGATCAGATTTTCTTTAATGATATAACTAATAATAAAATAGACGGCTTGTCTATGGTAATACCAAAAGTTTATGCTTCAAACATTACAAGAGATTTTGGCGCAGGCGTTTTAGAAATGTTTGCTAATTATATACGGAATAATCAAAGATACGGAATTTCTATGATTTCAGAAATAGATACATCAGATACTTCTAGTATAGGAGTTTCTATTCTTCAAAATGATTTAAGCAATAACACTAATGGAGGAGTTTACTCTTTAGGGGCTAATAACTTAGAGATGTCAAATGCAATAGATCTTAATCTAGCTTGTAGCGACGTTCTATCAAATGGTGATGGAAATAGTAATGGAATAGAGATAAATAGAATGAATATTGGACGATTCTTTGTCACACGTGAAAATATCATTGAGAGAAATAATGTGGGAATATTATTAGGAAATGATTCTACTTATGATTCTTATTCTTGGATATGGAGAAACCATATTGGCCTTAATTCAGCAGGCCTTATACTAAATACTAGCTATAATGATACTATTACAGAAGAAAATGAGTTTGATCAAAATATTTTGCAGGCTTATGATATAACTCTTAGCTTATTCACACACAATTGGTGGAGTGATTACAGCCCTACTTGCGTGAGTAGTGGATCAAATGGATTTTGTTATGTTTCTAGACCAATACCTATTGCAAATCAAGATATTCAACCCAGGGCAGCAACACCATATAATTGGAAAAATAGGGGGTATCATGTAAGGGCTAATACGGGAGTTATACCAAAATTAACATGCCCTACTTTTCAGTTAAATAATTTTCCAAAGTAATTATGCCTGGTCCAGATGAGCAATATGCTGAGTCTGTAGAATTTATTTCTAATTAATTATTTTTTCTTTTTATTCTAAAACACCATAATACTTAAAAGCAAAATAACTTCATGATTTCATGCGATTAAAACTAGATGACCCAAGGATTTTAGCACATTTGATAAGCATTATTTCTGAGCTAGTAAAGGAAGTTAGAATTAAAGTAAATAAAGAAGGTGTGAGCTTGACTGCCCTTGATCCTGCTAATGTTGCGATGGCTTATTTTAATATACCAAGTGACTTGTTTTCAGAGTTTGTAGTTGAGAAAGATGAAATTCTTGGTGTAAATCTTGAAAACCTTAATTCTATAATGCGTCGATGTAAGATGGGTAGTTCACTTGTTCTTGAAAAAGAAGAAAGTTCCCTTAAACTGATTATTAATGATAAAATTAAGCGTGAATTCTCTTTAGCTTTGATAGATGTTGAAGGCGATGATAAACAGATGCCTGCTTGGGAGTTTAAGAGCGTGATTAAGATGGATTCTCAATCATTTGTTGATGCAATTGAAGATTGTTCAGTTGTTGCTGAAGCCTGCACATTTATAGCTCAACCAGATAAGTTTATTATTGAATCAAGTAATTTGCACTCTGCAAGAACTGAGTTTTCAAGCGATGAAGCGCAGATATTCTCAGATGCTAGTTCTGCAAGATTTTCACTTGAATACTTGACTAAGTTCATAAGAGGCGCTAAAATTGCTAATAAAGTTGAAATTAATTTTTCAGACAATCACCCTATGCGTTTAAACTTCCCTTCTGGAAAAATTATGCTTTCATTTGTTTTAGCTCCAAGAGTTGAGCAAGACGACTGATTAGATTAATCTTATGTCGAAGTGTCTCCCTATGTCAAAAATCAAAGATTTTTGAGCACATTCAAAAACAGTAGTTTTTGATGAAACCACATTCTTAGAAAATCTCAATTTTCTAATCCATTCAACTTTTACAAGTTGAAGTCTTTAGAATGTGGTCGACACTTCGAGCATCCAAAAATCGAGCACCTTTTCAAACCATGACTTTTAAGTCGTGGTGGTGCATCGATTTTTTGATTTCTTAAAAAGTTTTAAATAGTAATTATTCATACTAATATTAGCAATAGTATTAGTCAGAATATTGGCTTGAATACTAGTGCTATTATCCATATGAAGATTCATAATCAAAAAGTAAAAGATTTTTTGAAAAAACAAAAAGTAGTTACGACTTCTGAAGTTGCTAAATTTCTAAGCATATCTTGGAATACTGCAGATAAATTATTATTAGAATTAGTTATTGATGGGGAAATTGAGAGAATAAAGAAAGCGGGGGTAAATTTGTGGATTTTGAAATGAAAAATAAAGGACAGATTACAATATTTGTAATTGTTGCTCTTGTTATTGTTGTGGCTGTTGTTTTTATCTTTTTCATAAATAGAGGAGAAGTAACCTCTAGGGAACAGAATTATGATAACCCTGAATCTTATGTGGATAATTGTTTACGTGATAGGACTTCTTTAGTTATTGAAGAGATGTTTGCTGGAGGAGGTTTTATAGATGCTAATAACACTATTTTATATCAAGGAAAGGAGATTACTTACCTTTGTAAAAATGTTAATAATTTTGAGCCTTGTATAAATCAATATCCTGTATACTTAACTCAAATAAAAAAAGAGCTTGAAAGGGAAATTCAAGATGATGTTGAACAATGTTTTGCATCTGTAAAAGGGGAATTTATAAGGAAAAATTATAAATTTGAGTCTGGAAATATTGGAGTTGATGTGCAACTTAAACCATCTATTGTGGAAATTGTAATTAGTAGTAAAGTCTCAATAAGTAAGGGAGATTTTTCTAAAACATTTAGTCGATTTGAAACGTTTGTTCCAAGTAGCATTTATGAAATTGGAGTTATTGCAAATGAGATTGTTTCTCAAGAAGCGCAGTGGTGCCACTTTAGTAATGATGGGTTTATGATATTATATCCTGAATATGATATTCGTGTTACTATGCTTGATGATTCCACAAAGATTTATACTATTAAAGATAAGAAGACGCAAGATAAATTGATGATGGCTACAAGAGGATGTGCTCTGCCGGCGGGACTATTCTAATGAATAAACAATTTGACATTAAATTAATAGGATTATTTGAAATAGCTTTAATTGTGCTTAGTGGATTTGCATTTGCCCATTTAATTAGCAAGACCAATTCGTTGAGTGGGTCTTTGTCTGTTGAAAGTCAAGAATCTAAGGCAATATCTTGGATTAGACAAAATGTTCTTAATTATCTTTCTAAGGGGTTAGTTTCTGCGCAGGGTAGTTCTATTCAGACCTGCTTATTAGACTTACAAGGAAACTCATGTCAAGAATATCCATCTGAGGTTTGTGACGCTCAATGTTCTACTCCTTGTTTTCCTGGAAGAAGAACAGAATCTACATCTTGTCAAATTGGAACGTGTTATGATCCGGGGAATGGTTTGTGTAATGCGGGAACACCAAAAGCTTCTTGTGAATCTGCAGGAGGGCAATGGTCTATTCAGCAACCTGCTCAGTGTAATAGAGAATGTTGTTTGATTGGGCCTGATGGAAGTGGTGGTGCAAACCAAGCAAGGATGGCTACGCAACAACAATGTAATTCTTTAGGAAGATCTTTAGGAGCCCCTGTTTCGTGGGTGCCAGTTTCTGGAGAACTTGAATGTCTTGGGAAAGTTAGGACTAATAGGGAAGGAGCTTGTGTGCTTGGATTAATTCCTGAATTAAATAAATATGATTGCAGATTCACAACTCAGGCAGATTGCTCGACTTCAGGAGGTACTTTTTATGAAGGGCAGTTATGTACTAATCCTACCTTAAATACAAAATGTGAGCTTACACAAAATAGTAAATGTTTTGAGGAGAAGTATGGTGTTTACTATGTAGATAGCTGTGATAATCCAGCTAATATTTATGATTCTACTAAACTAAGTAATAGAGATTATTGGAGCACTGTTGTACCTGTTTCTAGTAGTTGTTCTCTTGGAACAAATTCAAACCCACTTTTAAATCAACAAAAATGTGGTAATTGTGATTATCTTGCAGGTAGCACTTGTGGAATTCCTCAATCTGGAGTTGATAAGATACCTATTTATGGACAATATGTTTGTAAGGATTTGAATTGTGTTGATGAAGATGGAACTAAGAGGGCACAAGGAGAGAGTTGGTGTGCTTTTGATGGAAGAATAGGACTAGATGGTGCAGATGGAACAAATGAAGAACGCGCTGTAGATGTTCCTGGAAGCAGACATTACAAAAAACTGTGTTTTGATGGAGAAATAAGAATTGAACCTTGCATGGAATATAGAAATGGAATTTGTGTTGAAAATGACGTTGGAGATACTGGAGTCACTACTGCTAGTTGTAGAATAAATACTGGAGTTTTATGTCTTAATCAAAATGAAGGTGAAGATAAACTTGCTAAGTGTGAAGAAGGTCCTGATTGTTTTTTGAAACATGTTGAACTGGATAAATTTAAGTTTGATATGTGTGTTCCTAAATATCCAACAGGGTTTGAATTAGGAGATGAATCTGGTTCAGATTCTAAAGTGATTTGTGGTGCTGCAACTCAGACTTGTACTTACTATGAGAAAAAGGGTTTTGATGGAAGATGGTCTTGTAAAATAAATTGTGATTGTAGAGATGCTAAATTTGCTGAGACAATGAATAATTTGTGTATGAGTTTAGGAGATTGTGGTGGTTCTGTAAACTTAGCTGGAGAATATAGCAAGAATTATGTTTTAAGTGGAGATAAAAAACCTAAAGTATCTCAAGGTTATATTAATGGTTTGCAAAAATATGCAACACCTCTTAGAAACCAGAGAGTAGAAGCATTGACTGGAACAGAACTTGCAGCAATATTTGGTGCATCTGGAGATGCTTTAAAACCTGATAATGTTGGGAAAACTCTGGCAACTTTTGGACTTGGTGCTGCTGGAATCTTTGGCTATTTTGTTGGTGCCCCTGGAATGTTGGCTGCGGAAATAGCTGCTAATTATGGAGCATTTGGGGAAGTTCTCCCTACAACTTTGGGAGGATTTTCGACTGCTCTAAGTGGCGCTGCAATGGGTGCTGGAATAGGATATATTCTTGGAATAGCATTTGGTCTTGAAGGTGATCAACTTACTACTGCTACTCTTGTGGGAGCGGGAGCGGGGCTTGCTACAAGTATTGTTTATGGAAGTTATTATGGATTTTTACAAGCTGCAACATTTTTCTTTTGGGCTGCGGTGATCGTAGCTGTATTAGTTGTTATATTAAGCATTTTAGGAATAGGAAAATACAGAGAGAGACAGGTGACATTCGAATGCTTGCCATGGCAGCCGCCTACTGGAGGAGCGAATTGTGAAAAATGCGGTGAAAATGGACTGGGATGCACTGAATATAAATGTAGTAGTTTGGGAAAGACATGCGGATTTTTAAATAGAGGAACAAATAATGAGGTTTGTGCAGATACTGCGCCTAATGATGTCTCTGCACCTACTATTGAATTTAATCCTTCTGCTTTGCCAAGTGGATTTTCTTCTGAGAATGTGCAAAGTGGACTGGGAGTGAAAATTAAAAAGAATTCTGCGAGCAATGGGTGCTTGCAGGAATATAGTCCTGTGACTTTTGGGATTAAACTTAATGAAAGAGGGCAATGTAAAATATCTACTGAACGCACTGAAAATTATGAAGCAATGGAAGAACCATTTAGTAGTGGAGATTATGATTATTTGTTTAACCACACAACTACTGTTGCTATGCCCACACTTGACGAACTTGGGATAAGTGGAGTTGGACCTAATAGGCAAGGAGATTATGATTTATTCATTAGATGTCAAGATGGAAGTGGTAACTTAAACTCGAACGATCAGGAATATGTGGTTAGATTCTGTGTTTCTCCTGCAAATGATATACAGCCTCCTGAAATTAATAAATTTGTTCCTGAATCTCCTGGCCTTTCTGGGATTAATTCAAGCGTATTTAATCTCCAGTTCTATACTGATGAGCCTGCAAGTTGTAAATTTAGTTCTCAAGATCAGGCTTATGAGACTATGGAGGGAGATGCCTCATGTTATAATGAAATAAGTCAATCTACTTTATTCGGTTGGTTATGTGCTGCGCAACTTGATGTTAGCCAAATTTCAACGACAAGCAATTACTACTTGCGTTGTGCTGACCAGCCTTGGCTTGGATTTGATGTAACAAGTTCTTCTTTGCTAATTAATTCTTCGAGAAATGTTGCTAGTGAGAGTGAAGTTTATGAAGTTCAGAAGACGACTACACCTTTGAGTATAACTTCTGTGACTCCTGATGGAATTACGATTAATTCAGGTAGTCAGCCTGTTTCTGTGACAATGGTTGTTTCTACTGCAGGTGGAATGGATAATGGAAATGCATTTTGTAGATATACACTTAATGATAGATGGACAGACAACTTCTTTGAAACTAGCCTAAGTTCTCATAGACAGACATGGACTTCACTTTTTGCAGGACGCCATAATGTTGATTTGCATTGTGTTGATAGGGCAGGTAATGTTGCAAACGGAAACGCTCAGTTTGATATTGTAGTAGACGATACTGGACCTTTAATAACTCGTGTTTATAATGTAGGAACTAATTTACAAGTTATTACTAATGAGCCTTCTACTTGTGCTTATTCTACATCTTCTTGTTCATTTGATTTTGTAAATGGAACTATACTTAGTGGAGCAAGTTATTCGCATAGTATGTCTTATGACAATGGATTAACTTATAGAATAAAATGTAAAGATACTTTTGAAAATATGGGAACTTGTTTGAGTGTGAGTGGGGGATATTGATGAAATTAATAATTTGACTTCGCCAATTGGCTCGTCAGTAAAGATACCTATTTTCAATGAAATAAATTCATCAAAAATAGAAATTAATTACTCTTATCATTTTGACAGTTGAACATATTCCCATTAAAATAGCTTAATTTTTATTTAAATTGCATCAAAATAAATCAAATTTATCTTAAAATTTAATAAAATAATCGATAAATTTCTCAACTATCAAAAGAATAGTAATTTTTATGAGTTAATTTTTAGATTAATTTACTTATAGAGATTTAGGGAAGTTTCTAAATCTCTAATAGACAATTAGGAAACTACAGTAACTGAACCTAATTGTCTATAATCTAAAAATACTCTATGTGTGAAACACTCTGAGTTTGCAAGAGGCAAACTCAAGTTAATAATGAAGAAACTTTCTGTAATCTCCTACCGAATCGGAGCAAGCTCCTCAGTATTCGGAGATGTCAAAGTGCACAGTCACTTTGAGCACAAGCAAATTCAAGGTTTTTTTGATTTCTGATTCGAAAGTTGCATCAAAAGATGCAACCCCACAAAAATGGGGCAAGACAAACTCGCAAATTGTAGAGGTGAAAGAGCAATTTGCTTATAATTGGAATTTTTACTCTACAGCAAGCTATGGGGTATTAAATCCAAAAAATTCCAATAAATGGGCAAGAGAAAAAGGTTATAAACAAAACACCTCTTAAAAGCACATGAGAAGAGATGGTAGACGTGGGCAGATTACTCTTTTTGTTGTGTTAGCCCTTATTATTGTTGCAATAATTGTATTTATTTTTGCTTTTCCCCAGGTTAATGTTTTTTCATCTTCTCTGAATCCAGGTTCTTATTTGAGAAGCTGTATTGAACCTAGTCTTGGCGAAATTAAAGATGTTTTAAGTGATCAGGGAGGTTATTCAAACCCTACTAATTATGCATTGTATAAAGATTTGAAACTTCAATACCTATGTTATACTTCTGAATTTTATACACCTTGTAAAATTCAACAACCTTTACTTGTGAAACATGTTCAAGATGAAATGAAACGTTATATTGAACCTCGTGCGAAACAATGTTTTGAAGATTTGAAAGACCAATATGAAAGGAGAGGATATACCGTTAGGAGCAGCACCAGTGCTATAAATGTGAGTGTAGTTCCTGAAAAAATAATTGTTGAATTTAACGCACCATTAACAATTTCAAAACAAGACACTCAGACTTTTCAGAAATTTGCTATCTCCATTGATTCTGGATGGTATAATTTGCTTATTACTTCTATAAACATTATGCAGTATGAATCTATTTTTGGAGATTCTGAGACAAGTTTATATATTTCATATTATCCTAATCTTAAGATAGAAAAAACTAGGCGCGATGATGGTTCAACAATTTATCAGTTAAGTGATGTAACCACAGAGGATAAATTCGCTTTTGCGACTCGTAGCCTAGTTTGGCCGCAGGGGTTAATATGAAAGTTAAAAAAAATTTGAGTTTGAATAGTAGTTTTTTGGATGTCCAAAGTTCCACGACTCGATTCAAGCACTTTGGCATTGAAATAATTGGAATTGCTGTTTTGTTAGTAATTGGTATTACTAGTTTAGTTTTTGCTCAAACTCCTAATAATCCTAATGTAGGCACTCAACTTCAAACTGTTTGTTGTGAAGAGACTAAATCTGGCGCATTTTGTCAAAATGTTCCATCAACTGAATGTAACTCTGATAGCAGACAAGTTCCTACAAATTGTGAGTCTACAAGTTATTGCAGAGCAGGAACTTGTTATGATTCTAGTGAAGGGACTTGCCTTGATAGTACTCCCCAATTAGTTTGTAATAATAATGGAGGGGTTTGGAGCCAGGAGAGTCCCCCTCAATGTTCGCTTGGATGTTGTGTTTTAGGAGATCAAGCAGCGTTTGTTTCTTTAGTAAGATGTAAACGTCTGAGTTCTTTTTTGGGTTTAGAAGCTAATTATGATAAGAGTGTTACTAATGAAGTTGCATGTATTGAGAAGGTGCAGCAGCAGGAACGAGGTGCATGTGTTTTTGAGTTTGAGTTTGAGAGAACTTGCAAATTTGGCACAAGAGCTGAATGTAATACTCAAACTGGAGGTAATGCGACTGTTGTTGGAGGGACGTTCTATGCGGGAAAATTATGTTCTGCTGAAGAATTAGGGACGATTTGTGGCCCATCAACAAAAACTACCTGTGTTGATGGAAAAGATGGAGTTTATTTTGTAGATACATGTGGAAATCCTGCTAACATTTATGATGCTTCGAAGGCAAATGAACCTTTGTATTGGAGTGATGTTAAAAGTAGTGGAGAGTCATGTAATCCTTCTGTTAGTAACGCTTTGAGTTCCTCGTGTGGTAATTGTGATTATCTACAAGGAAGTATTTGTCGCGGGAAAAAACAAGCAGGAGGCAATCCAACTTATGGAGACTTTATATGTGCAAATCTAAATTGTAAGAACACTCAAAATGGTGAAGACTATAAGCATGGAGAGAGCTGGTGTGTTTATAACGATGCTGGTGGATTTGGAAAAAGTGATAATACTGTTGGGAGCAGATTCTATAAACATATTTGTATTAATGGAGAGGAAACTTTAGAACAGTGTGAAGATTTTAGAGCAGAGGAATGTATTTCAGATACTGTGAATGATTTTTCTCAAGCAGCTTGTAAAGTAAATAGATGGCAAGATTGTTTAAATCAAAATACTAAACTTGATTGTGATAATCAAGATGTTAGAGATTGTGTCTGGAAAGAAGGCGTTTTCTTGTCAAGTTCACAGAAAGTAAATGTAACTACAGGTGAAGAAATAACTGGAACTTGTTTTGCAGAGAATAGTCCTGGATTTAATTTCTGGAGCGATACTGAAACTACAAATCTATGTGCTTTAGCAAGTGAGACTTGTGTTGTTAAATTTGAGAAAGGATTGTTTGATAAGAGTGATAAAGCTGTGGGAGGGAATAAAGAATGTTGGGACGATGAAACGAAAAAAGTAAGTGAAGGTTGGATAAGGAAGAAAGTAGCTGTTTGTGAGAATTTAGGAGATTGTGGGCCTTCTACTAATTGGATAGGCCAACAAGGATATAATAAAGGATATAAAATTACTATTGGCGAACCAGAAAAGAAAGAATAACTATTTACATAAGTATTATAAATAAAACATTTGTTGTTTGAATATGATATCATATATGCTAATTGTTTTATTAATTATTGGTTTTCTAACTTCTTTGATTCTTATTCCTTTGTGGATTCGTAAAGTGAAATCTATTGGTCTTGTGTGGGAAGATATGAATAAGATTAATGGTGAGCCAGTTGCAGGTTCTGGAGGAGTAATTGTTTTATTGGCTTTTTTAGTGAGCTCTTTGACATATGTTGCATATAGAGTTTTTATATTGGATTCTAAAGATGGATTTCTTGTTCAAATATTTGCATTAATGATTATGATAACTTTTATGGGGTTCATTGGTTTTGTTGATGACTTGTTTGGATGGCGTAAAGGTGGGCTTTCAATTGGTTCTCGAGTGATGCTCTCTATATTCGGAGCTATACCTCTTATTGCGATTAATGCTGGGAAAAGTGTTATAGGATTTCCGTTTCTAGGAACAGTTGATATTGGACTTTTCTATCCCTTATTTTTTATTCCTCTTGGAATTGTAGCTACAACAACTACATTCAATATGTTTGCAGGGTTTAATGGACTTGAAGCAGGACAGGGAGCAATATTATTATCTGCATTGGGTTTTGTTTCATATCTAACTGGAAATTCTTGGTTAACTGTGATCTGTATGTCTATGGTTTTAGCTTTGATTGGTTTCCTTTTTTATAATTGGTATCCTGCTAAAGTATTTCCTGGAGACGTAATGACTTATGCAGTTGGACTTCTTATTGCAGCGGTTGCAATCGTTGGTAATTTTGAAAAAATAGCTGTTTTCTTTTATATTCCTTATATTTTAGAGGTTTGTTTAAAACTTAGAGGAAATCTTAAAAAACAATCTTTCGGAAGACCTCTTTTAGATGGAACAATTGAAAATCGTTATAATAAGATATATAGTTTAAATCATGTAGCCATTGCAATTATGAAAAAATTAAACATTCGCGCAACTGAGAGAAAAGCAGTCTTAATGTTGTGGGGTTTTCAAATAATAATAATTTTGATTGGACTTTTTATATTTAGAGATAGTTTGTTCTGAATTGGAATTAATGAAGCTGGGGGCTGGGTTTTTTGCAGGGAAATTGAATAGAAAACTATGAAAATTGATAATATCAAAAAATCGATGCACCACCACGACTTAAAAGTCGTGGTTTGAAAAGGTGCTCGATTTTTGGATGCTCAAAGTGTTGACCACATTCTAAAGAATGTGGTTTTAGGGAAACACTTTGACATAACTATTGTTTATGGAATTAAATATAGAACATATTCATAAAGATATACTCTCCCTTAAAGAGGAACAGAAAAGAGTTAAAAATAAATTTGAAGAAGTTTTGGTTGAACATAGTTTCTGAAAGGAGAGTTACCGATTTCAAAAGCCCTCTTGGAATTCCAGGCGGGCTAGGCTATATTGCAAAAGGGCTTTCTACTGCTTTACTTGTAGTAGGAGGTATTCAATTAGTTGGAGGTTTACTTGGACTTGATAAGAGTTTAACTAATTCACTTAGTCTTGCTGTGGGTGGCGGGTAACTAAGGAATAATTTAAATAATTCTGAATGTTTGATTTTTATATGAGAAAGGCTATAGCACAAATAAAGAAAAAAATAGAGAAACCTTTGCGGGATGCAGGTGTTGTACGTGCTGGCATTTTTGGTAGTTACGCTCGTGGAGAGCAGACAAAGAATAGCGATATAGATATTTTGATTGAAGTGAAAGGTAGAAAATTTAGTTTGTTAGATCTTGTTGGGCTTGAAAACAAGATACATAAAATACTTAAAAAAAAGATTGACTTGTTGACTTATGGCGCAATAAATAAATACTTGAAAGAGAGAATATTATCTGAGGAAGTACAGATATTATGAACAAAGATTATATTGTCTTTTTATTGCATATAAGAGATTCTATAAATTATATTGAAGATTTTGTAAAAGACATTTCTGAAGATGAATTTCTAAAAGATGTAAAGGTTCAAGATGCAGTAGTCAGAAGAATTGAAATAATTGTGGAAGCGGTCAAAAATTTACCTGAAGATATTAGAAAAAAATATCAAGACACTCCTTGGAAAGATATTGCTGGAATGAGGGATAAAATTACACATCATTATTTTGGCATTGACTTAAATAAAGTTTGGAATGTTGTTGAGAAAGATATTCCTGTTCTTAAAAAACAGATTAAAGAAATCTTGGAAAAAGAGAAGAAATAATCCTTTTAGGTGATTAGTACTGCTGGTGGGGCAGGGTTTTTACTAATGGAAAACTATAAATAATATTGAAATTGTTTGATTGTATGGAAGAAATAGAGATAAGTAATAAAGTTAATCTTATTGAAAAAGAATTGTTCAGCTTGAAGCTTTTGCTTTTGAAATTGTCGCAGAAGAAAAAACAGGAAAATTTGTGTTTGGAAGGTAGATTGAAAGGGATAAATATAACTGAAGAAGATATAGAAGAATCTAAATTCTCTTTGTTCAAATAAAGATATGCCTTATGTTTTAGATACTCATGCTTTAATCTGGTTTCTTACATCAGATAATAAATTAGGAAAGAAAGCTTTGGAACTGCTTAGAAGAGCTGATATGGGTGAGGAAACAATAATTATTCCAACTGTTGTTTTAGCTGAAATTTTTTATATTTGTGAAAAAAATAAAGTTGCATTAAAATTTAGAGAGATATTAGATAAAATAACTAATAGTAGCAATTATGAAGTTTATGATTTGAATTTAAATATTATTCTGAAATTAGAGGAATTAAATAAGATTAGGGAATTGCATGATAGAATAATAATTGCAACAGCTGTTTTGACTGATTCTGAAATTATGACTAGAGATAAAAATATTAGAGAAAGCAATTATGTTAGAGTTGTTTGGTAAATTTTTAGTAACTTTCCAGTTGCAAGCTGTGTTGTATGATTAGACAACACATCTCATCCTATAAAACATTTTTAAACCCGTAAATTTAGCAAAGATCATGATAAAAGCGTTATTATTTGACCTTGGAGAGGTATTTTTTATAATAGATAACAAGAAGTTAGATGAAGAATTAATAAAAAAAAACGGGAGTATCTATAAAACCAAAAGTGGGTAAACACTTTCAATTTTATGTTGACTTTGTAGAAGGTAAGATATCTATTGAAGAATATTTTGATAATCTTAGAAAAGCAGTTAATAGTAATGTTCCGATTGACACCCTTAAGAAAGTTTATTCAGAGGCATACGTCAAATATAGTATAATTGATGAGGGCATGGTTGAACTTGCAAAAAAACTGAAAAGGAATTATAGTTTATTCTGCATTACAAATACAAATCTATTGCATAAAAATATAAATAAAGAAAGAGGTCTATTTGATGTTTTTGAAAGAGTTTTTTCATCAACAGAATCCAAGCGCCTAAAAAATGTCCATTGGTTTAAAGATATATTAAATGAACTTAATTTAAACGGAAAAGAATGTATTTTCATAGATGATTTGACTGAAAATATATCTCAAGCTAGGGAAGCAGGTATTAATTCAATACAATTTTCAGATAAAGATTCGCTTATAAAAGACCTAACCGAGTATAAAATTATTATTGAATAATATTTAATTTCTCATCTTTAATTTATAAATCTTCAATTGTCTCGTCTCAAAATCTTTTAGATAATCTTTTTAATACTAAAGAATTAGACATGAAAACATTATTTGAATCATCATCTCCTTCTAGGATAGATACTGTTTCTAAAACTGATGGAACTTCTGGAAACACATTAACTGATATATTTGAAGGAAAAATATTCAAGGCTACTCCTGGAACTATCCCTAGTGCTTTGATTCAAGGAGTTGCTTACGGATTGACTGCTTATATTGCTTTGAAGATGATTATTAGCTTTCTTGGAGTTGATGATAATACTGCTAATGCAATTAGCGCTGCTGGTGGGGCAGGGTTTTTTGCTAATAGAAAACTATAAAAATTGATGAAAACACGATTATTTATGGAAGAACAAATTAAATTAGACATTAGGCAGTTGATGCTTCAGTTAGTGAGACTTCAGAAAGATATGGATTATGTTAGAGAACATATTGAGGATGCTAGATTAACTGAGGATGATTGGTTGAGCATTGAATCTGCAGAGGTAGACTATAAAAATGGAAAAACTGTTTCTTCTGAAAAATTGAAAAAAGAATTGGGAATTTGATGTATCTTGTTGTTTATTCTGTTAAAGCAAAAGAATTTATGAAGAAATTAGATAAAAATTCTGCTGAAAGGGTTTTTTCACGAATAGATAATTTAAGAAATAATCCTTTTCCACAAGATTCTAAATTTATTGGTAGGGAAAATGAAGATAAAATATTTCGTTATCGCATTGGCGATTTTAGAGCTTTGTATAAAATTAAAGAAAATGATAAAGTTGTTTTGATAGTAAAGGTAGATAAAAGACCTCGCGTTTATGATTAAAGCGTAACTTTCAAGTTCAATCAACTGAAAAAACTAAACATTTAAATAGTGTGTTTACACATATTTAAGTATGGTAAATATGACTTTATCAATACCTGAAGAACTTATGCATAGAATGAGATTGCTTCGTGAGGTGCGTTGGAGCGAGGTAGCTAGGCGCGCTATTGAGCAACGTGTTTTAAATTTAGAGGTTATGAACAGAA
>Ga0209542_10007984_pt1 | contig 19916 bp, 26 predicted proteins | sample RifCSPhighO2_01_FD_184028 | JGI IMG/M metagenome (GOLD analysis project Ga0209542, IMG submission 184028) | Soil microbial communities from Rifle, Colorado - Rifle CSP2_plank highO2_0.1 (SPAdes) (version 2) | ecosystem: Environmental > Terrestrial > Deep subsurface > Rock core/Sediment ...
TCATACAACGAAGTAAAACGTCTCCCCTTAAAGGTTTTTCTGAGCACTACAAAAAGGTAACATGGATATTCAAGCCTGTAAATCAGCTAAACAAGTACGGCAACCAGTTAGATTTAAATATCTCCTCAATAATCAAGCTTAAATTCAATAGATACGTCGGCGATGCTTGCGTATGCTGGAGATAGATTTGTTCTATTTCCTTTTAAAAACATGGCACGAATGTATTCACGCGCACACGGAAAGAGCGGTTCAAAAAAACCGCTGGAAAAAAAAGTCCCAAGCTGGATGAGATATAAGCCTACAGAAATAGTAAAACTTATTGTCAAGAGCTCAAAAGCCGGTAAGTCAGCAGCAGAAGTAGGAACCTATCTGCGTGACAGTTATGGTATTCCCGACGTTCGTGTTGCTGTCGGCAAGAAAATTACTCAAATTCTCGAAGATAACAAGCTCCGCAAAGAAATCCCTGATGACCTGATGGCGCTGATGAGGAAGAATATTAAAATCAGGAAGCATATGGAACAAAACAAAAAGGACATGACAGCAAAGCATGGACTCGAATTAACGGGTTCAAAGATACGCAGGCTTGTCACGTATTACAAGGGCACAGGTCGCCTTGCAGAGAATTGGAAATTTGATCCTGAACGTATCAAGTTATATGTCGGATAATGCTTAGTTTACGTGAACCAGTTCGTATTATCACAAAGAGCACAATACTCAGCCTGAGCGCTGGGGCGATGCTTCTTGGCATTCTTTCAGAAAACGGAATGAAATGCGCGTTGCGAGCTATTCAGAATTATACAAAAAACGAGCGCGAGAGCATTCTTCACGAGGATTATAAATCGTTAATATGTATTGATTGTAGTGAAAAGGATTTTAGTTCACAAAGCACAACAGCACAGTTCTTGGACGCAACGGCAGTATACGATGAGCTTGACTTCGAAAAAGAAAAGTTCGCGCATGTCGGCATTATAGGAATAGTAGCAACAGCGCACGAACATAACCAGTCAGTAATTATTCCAGACCAGCTTCTGCAGGATGGATTGAAAACGCAGATAATGAACACCGAGATTAAAGAACTGCGAGACATCGACAACGCTTTTTTTGAGTCGCTGACCATTCAGTTTCATGGAGCAAGAATGAAGATAATTGAAGTCGCGAGTCTAGTATCAGCGACAGCACGTATGGGAAAAACGACAGTCGCAGTAAGTGCTTTGCTTGGTGACACGAACGCACAAAGCAAAGTTGTGCAACATTGGGGTGAGTTTCAGCGCGAATTAGCAGCTGCATTGGAATGGTGCAAAAAGAATGAAAAAGAGATTTATCGTTATATGGGTGTGTCGATAATAAATATGAAAGATTTTGCAGCGCCACATCTGACAGGAAGTATCGCAGCACATTTTGCAAAAGAGTCAAAGTCATTCGCATTGGTCATGGCATATGCTGCAGATAAAAGAGTACGAGTTTCACTCCGATGTCATAATCAGGATACGATACAATTGTTGTCCAAAATCCTTGAGGGGATAGACTGCGAATACGGTGGAGACACATATGAAGCAGGCGGTTCTTTTTTTCGCGACGATGAGGAGCAGTTTGTAAGCGCTGCAAAAAAAGTTCTGGAGAAGGCTTGTGTTGAGGAGAGTGTGTAAATTGTGACTGCAGAAACGAAAATCTTAAATATGATATTTAATATTTGAGATATTATGGTAATAGCGCATATAACACAAACAGGGAATATCTCAATACCTAAAACATGGAGAGATGAACTAGGTATTGAGCCAAATTCGGATGTTTTAATTGAGAAGAGAGATGGAACAATTGTCATTGAGCCGTTGAGAAAGCAAATGCTGACTGAAGCATTCAGGTCTATCGATGATGAAATAAAGCGAAAAAACATCACATTCAGCAGAAAAGAAGCAGTGAACGATGATTTATATGACTAAATTTATCGACGCTAACATATTCATCGAACGATGGAATAATCCAAGAGTTAGAGAATTGATTGATAACTTACGACGAGAAGAGTATTGCACATCAGTGTTAGTACTTACAGAGGTCTATCATAAATTAAAGAAAAAGAATGTTAAAAATGCTTTTGAGTATGTAAGAAACATCATGGGAGTAATAAAAGTATATGATATCATTACCGATGATCTTTTTAACGCAATAAAAAGCACTCTTGAAATCAACATTAATGATAAAATACATATTGCAACAATGAAGCGAAATGGACTAAGTATAATTATTTCATACGACACTGATTTTGACAGGGACAAGACCATAACACGCGAAGAGCCGTAGTCTTTAGATGTTGAGAAGAGAGATTAAATAAGTTACGTCGATTTTTACCTAATCTCTCAGCAAGCTTTCTTTCCCAATGAGGACAGTATTATCTTTTACCTCAATATCGTTTATAATTTTGCGCAGCTCCTCTTTTGAAACTATTCGTTCCTCTTTAAGATACCAAAGAATTACGTTTAAATCGACAACATCTATACCTAATGTTTGAGCAGCTGATTTTACTTTTTCGTCATTTGTTACAAACGTCATAGCATGCTCTTTGCAAAGCGCAATACATTCTATTTCGCCTGCGCCGAGTTTCTTGCTTTCGATAAGCGAAGCATAACTCTTATCAGCTTTCATAACTTTGATGACTTGTAAAGCCCCGCTCACATAGTCGTAACCAGCACGCTGAGCACGCAACAGGTCATGATACACAACTTCAGGCATAAACAAATTTTTTCCAAATACAATAGAAAGAAGCTCTAATCTGTCAATTTTAGCAAAAACACTAATGATGTCAGCATCAAAAACAAAGCTCATCGTTTTGACTTGATAAGCATAACACTTTTTCTTGACGCACTGCTACTAATGTTCATATTTCGCATGATTTTTCTGTCGGCAAGTATTTTCTTAAATTCGATTGTGCTGACTTCTGCAATTTCTGCCGCCCGTCCAAGACTCACTTTACCTTCGTTGAATAATTCAACTGCCGCAGTTTTTTTAAGTTCAGGTTTGTGTTCAAGTAGGCAACGAATTGCATCCTTGGCAACGTCAGACTTGCTCGAATAATAGCCACCTCTCACAAGCGCTTCAATTTCGTCACACATGAGAGTGGGCAAACTGAATGATTCTACTTCTGCCATTCTTAATAATAGTTCATAAACTTTGCTTAGACTAATGTGTTGCAAACATTTAGTAGTCGTCGTTAAAGCAAAAGGAAGGCGAGAAAAATTACGTACGTTATTTTTTTTCCTTCCTTTCGTAGCGGCAAATAACCAGAATTCAAATGTAAACAAAAAGAATAAATCAAGCCCCCAGCTGGCTTTCCTGCAATCCTTTCCGTTGGACAATGATATTCCTTATCTTCTGCTGCAACTCATTCGGCACGCGCTGGAACTCCTGGTCAATAAGTGAGAAATTTCCACGTCCTTCAGTCGCACTGCGAAGATCTGCGCTCCATCCGAACATTTCGCCGACAGGCAACTTTCCTTTGATGACAGTCTGCGAACCTTCTTGGGTGACATCCATGAGCTGCCCGCGTTTTGATGTAATCAATGCACTCAAAGTTCCCATCCAGGCCACCGGCGCTTCAATACGTAAAATTTGCAACGGCTCATACAATACAGGACCCGCCTGCATCATAGCACCTCTGATTGAATCACGAACCGCAGGGTACACCTGAGCCGGACCGCGATGAATAGCATCTTCGTGCAACTTAATATCGGTAAGCGTCACCATCACATTGACACAAGGTTCTTTAGCCAGAGGTCCAATTTCCATGACATTTTCAAACATGTCTAGAACCATTTCAATGACTTCAATCATGTGAACTTCGCCACGGGTCTCATCCAAAAACACATTGCCATTATGAATTGCTTTGACACGGTTTGCTTCTTTTGCGTCCCAACCAAGTCCGCGCAATCCCTGAATAAGCACGTCATCGCGCTTCTTGAAACGTCCGCTTGGGATAGTGGTAGCTTTAATCAGTTTAGCAAGCTCTTCGGGAACAGGTTGAACTTTCATGTAAAATTTGTTGTGCTTATTCGGCGATTTGCCTTCAAATTCAGGACTGAGACGAGTAATCGCTTCGCGATACACAACGATAGGCGCACCTGTTTTTACTTCTAATCCTTTTTCCGTCTTGATACGGTTCTCAACAATTTCAAGATGTAATTCTCCCATGCCGCTAATTATGTTTTCACCGGTCTCCTCATTGATTTCAACTTTGACCGTGGGATCTTCTTTGCTCACTTTACGTAACACTTCAATCAGCTTCGGCAGGTCACTTGGTCGTGCTGGCTCGATTGATTTTGAAATGACTGGTTCAAAGATATGCGTGATTTCTTCAAAAGGAGTATCAGGTTCAGTAGTAAGCGTTTCTCCAACCCAGGCTTTCAAACCTACAATTCCAAGGATATTGCCTGAGCTGACACTTTCAACCAACTCTCGCTTGGCGCCATTTGCGATAAAAATTTGTTGAATACGTTGACTCTGTTTTGCACGGTTGAGATAGACTTCCATACCACGAGCGATGGTTCCAGAATACAAGCGACCATACGCAATTTCTCCAACCTGCTGTTCGATAGTGATTTTAGTGACGACAAAGCCAATTTTTCCTTTAGGATCACAGGTTAACAAAGATTTGCCGAGCGCGCTATCCACTTCACCATGCCATATTTTAGGAATACGATATACCTGCGCTTCTAACGGATTAGGCATATGCTTGACAACCATATCAAGAATGACTTCAAACAAAGGCGCTTTCTGAAAGAGCTTGTCAAATCGTGCATCGCCTTCGTTGGTATGATAAATATCGACAACATCTTTGAATGAAACGCCTTTCTTCTTCATGAACGGAATGCTTAATGCCCAGTTTTCGCGAGCACTTCCAAACGCAACGCTCCCATCAGCGACATTCACTTGCCATTTTTCGCCATATTCAGGCTCAGCAATTTCACGAATGAGTTGATTGACTTGCGTAATAATTTTAACAAAACGTTCCTGGATTTTATCAGGAGCCATCTTGAGTTCTGTAATTAAACGGTCGACTTTATTGATAAATAACACAGGCTTAACACGTTCACGCAACGCCTGTCGCAACACCGTTTCAGTCTGCGGCATAATTCCCTCAGACGCACAAACAAGAAGCACCGTTCCATCAATGGCTCGCATTGCCCGCGTCACGTCACCGCCAAAATCAACATGTCCGGGTGTATCGATGAGATTGATTAAGTATTCACTATCATCATGCTTGTGAACCATTGATACATTTGCAGAGTCAATCGTCATGCATCGGTCAATTTCATCCTGTCTAAAGTTGAGAACAAGTGCATCGCCTGCTAATGTTTGGGACATCATGCCAGCGGCAGCAATCAAGTTATCAGAAAATGCGGTATTATGAATAATCATCCCTTCAGCAACGAAATTCTTATGTTCGGGAACGGTGAAATCATAGACGGTGTCGCTGTACGACTGCTCCAGCGAAACAACTTCTATAAACGCAAGATCACCCGTTGTCAATCGGTCAAATAATCTAGTTTCTTGTTGCTGTTCAGCAAACTTCTGTTTGAGTTCCAATACAGTGTCCAACAGTGGCGTTAAAACTTCTTGCTCATATTTGTAATAATGATGACCCAGAGATGCCATTGAAACTTTTCTTACGTTCAATAACTGCTTGTGAGAGAATGGTATTGTATCAGAAACAATGCTTCCCTGAACTTTTTTTGCGAGATGTATGGCTTTTTCCTGTTTACTTGAGAGTTTGAAAGTAATATCATTGGTAAAATTGCGCGCCGAAACTCCCGTGATGTAAAGAGTATCGCCAATGATGATGCTCAAACAAGAAAAACGCAACAGGAGAAGCTGCATGTCCCGAAGCATCTGTGGGCTTACTGAGGTAAGTGAAATGGCGCTGCGCGCACGTTCCACAGTTCCATCACAATCGAAATAGCCGGCGATGAACGCAGATGAGTATTTTTTGGATGCTTTGAACAGGAGATCAGAAACACGAACATGATGACTCTTTTGCTTGAGAGGATAATCAAAAAGTGCATGTAAGAGATACAAGAGTGATTTGTTTGCATGAACTTCAGGTGTTTTGTTCTGCCATTTTTTGAGTTTAGCATTAATTCCTAGTGAAACACATGTTGAGATGCACTGGTCAGCAAGCTCCTTTTTTCCTGCGACGAATCTGTGACCGCTTCCATCGCCAACAAACAATCCTGCCAGATAAAAGAAGCTTGTGAAATCCTGAGGAAGCTTCATTGACAAGGTGCTCTTACTATGGACGCGAAATGAAACACATTTTACTTTATCGTACATTTCCTCGACATTAAAGTCAAACCTTTCACACAGCAAAAGAAGATCTTTCACGAGGTAACGATGCTGCCAAACACCGTGATAGAATGACTTGTAAGAGATGGATGCGTTCGTTTCTAAAGCAACTTTTTTAATGCCTTCTTTAAGAATAAGTGATTTTAATGTCGAACCGGAACTTTCCTCAAGTACCACGTATGCTTTCGCATAAGCCAACTTGCATAATATTTCTGATTTGATATGTTCGTTCGTTTCTACTTTTGTATGTCGCGCACAAACAACACGATCTCCGAGTTTCAGCTCTGCTGCTTCTTTTTCAACAAATGCCATATCCTCAAGCGCAATAAATTTGTGCTCGGGAGTCGTGGCAACCTCGAATCCATTGCGAAGCTTTACTTTTACTAATCTTCCTCCGCGCAACTTCCATGCATACTGAATATTTTTATTTTCCAAAGAACCAGTTTCTTTATTTAAGGAAAAAACAGTAATGTTCTGCTGTGAAACATCATACACAATTTCTTCTTCGTTTTCACGAACTAGTTTTCCTGTCTGAGTAGCTTGGTCAAACAACGACTGCGCAGAACGAACACTTCCATCAATAATCGAAAGACGTGTATCGGGCGCAACACATTTTCCATGGTGAATATGAGCACTCGTACCAATATTACGAATGTGCACCTTGTCATTCATCAATTGGTTAATTCGTTCAACGACCTTTTGTTCCAATGCAATCACCGATACATTAAACTTTCATCCACGCGCATGTACGCATGAAGTTCAGCGGGAGTAAACCAGATAGGAATTTCTCGCGTCGCTTCTTGCGCTGTTCCACTTGCATGAATCAAATTTTGAATAGGTCTTCCTTTCGTATCAGCCATGACATAGGTTTCATGACTATAATCGCCACGGATAGTGCCGGGAGCTGCATGTTCTGGACTTGTCGGTCCAACCAGTTTTCGCACGGTTGCAACCGCATTATGACCTTCAAGAACGAGTGCAACAACAGGACTCATCGAAATATAATCCATCAGTTGTTTGCGGATTTTCTTTCCGAATTGAATCGGTGTTTCTTTCAGTTTATCGCCACGTTCCTGCGCAGCTTTTGAAGCTTTTTCGCCAACACTTTTCAACCATTCTTCATCATCAGCATAATGTTTGCCCGCAAGTTCTTTGCTTGCGTACATCATCTTGATTCCAATAACTTTTAGTCCGGTACGTTCAAAACGACTCATGATTTCGCCAACGAGCGCTCGCTGCACGCCATCAGGCTTGATTAAAACCAGTGTTTTCTCTTTCATTTTTTCACTCGTTTTTTGCGATTCGTATTCGTCCATTTAAGACGTGCGGCGGTTCTGCCGAGCTTCAATGAATTTTTTTCACATTTCATACCGCAGAAACGAGATATTTTTCCATCTTTAAAAACAAACATCTTTCCTGTACCTGCGCGTATGTTTTCATCACAAAAAGTGCATCGGACCATTATCCACGCCGTCCGCGCGTCAGTTTCTGCGCTTCGATTTCTGTTTCCGTGAGCATTAATACATCGCCGATACGTACAGGTCCTTTGACATTGCGCCGGATAGTTTTATTTTTATCAATTCCATCGAGAATCTGGCATCGGACTTGCTGCGCTTCGCCGCGCATTCCGGTTCGGCCGACAATTTCCTTAATGCGTGCTGGAACTGCACGAACAAAAGTAACTTCACCTGCGATTTGTTCAGTTTCCTCAGTGGCCTGACGCCCCTTCTTCTGTCGCTCTTCTTTGACTTTTTCTGCCATAATCAACCAGCCTTTTTGAGTTCTTCAATAATTTTCTTTGCATCGCCTTCCTGAACGATGACAACCGCTGCAGTGCCGACTTCAAGACCTGCACTTGCGCCTAAATTATCTTTTGATGGTACTTCAATGCATAACACACCTTTTTCTTTTGAAAGAAGAGGTATGTGCATGACAATTTCCTTTGGCGTTACATCTTGTGCAACGACGACGAGCTTTGCCTGTCCTCGTTCAATTGCCTTGGTGACTTCATTCGAGCCTTTTCTGAGCTTTCCTGTCGTCCGTGCGACTTCGATTGCTTCTAATGCTTTATCAGCGTTTACCATTATGTCCTCCGGAGCGAGAAAACTGCCCCTCATTCCGCTCTTGTCGAGCATCATTACTCATTGGATAAGCTCACAGAAAAAGGGGTGGTATTTAAACTTTTAGAATTCTGTCAGCAGTGATGACAATCTTTTTATAATGTGTGCGTTTTCAGCAATTTTATGCCCCAGTAGCTCAGCCGGTAGAGCGTGCGAGGTATAATTCCACGAAGCTGTTACCGTTTGAGATAGGCACCGCAAGGTCACCAGTTCGAGTTACCACTATTCGTGGCATGAATATCTGGTCTGGGGCGTTTTTATTTTATCAAGATGCTTCTTATTGTGAAATCCAATTAGAAAAAGCCACTTTTCAAGATTTTTTTTGCCTGGTAACTCCAATCTGAAGCAATCTCCTCCTTTTCGGCTTACTGAACCATAAAATTTATGTGTTTTCAGTAGATGTAAAATACTTTCAAGAAAGGTTTTTGATTTACTCGATATCTCGATACGTGGATAGTATGGATAGTCACGATGTTGTTTGCTGAATATAACACAACCATCAGTATCAGCTAATCCTCTAATAAAAGCAAAGAAAAAATCTTTGTTAATGGATATGCTTTTTGGAACACATATTTCTTGATACTTTTTCCCGATAGGAAGATATTTTCGCATTTCATTGAATATGACTGCATCTGAAAACCGGATAAAGAGTGTCTGCTCTCCTTTTCTAAATTGAATAAGAATTTCTTTATTGAACAGTTCTTTGAGTAACTTTCTCGTTGTAGTATCATGATATTCTTTGTCGTCATGCTTATGACCTGAAATGTAAATAAGATGTTTGCTTCCTGAAGTGGACAAACAACCATCGCCCGCCATCAACCCAACAAATTCCGCCAGTTCTTTATTCATACATCAACACCAGTTATTCTGAAGGATTTCCATTTATATATCTCACGCGCACGGTTGTCCAGTGGAGCTTATTTTTTGTCCAGTGGCTCTGAAAAAAGCAAAAATGAGCTTATTTATCAGCATTTAGTGAAGCATATCATGTGTCCAGTGGCTTTTCATCGCTCAACTATCTCGCAAAGCAATGGAAAGAGTTTGGAGACCCACGATATGAGCTGACGATGGCAGCACTACACCAAAATCAGAAAGTGCTTACGGGGTTTCTGTAAACCCCTCGTGAACTGAGGGGACTTCGATTCTTATTAAACAGGTAGAATAATAACCGTTACTCCAGTAAGTGGGGAAAAACGTACGTTCGAATGTATCGCCTTCCTTCGGCTTTCACGACCAGACTTCCACGAAACGTTTTTATACGATAGAGCTGCAGTTCGCTTCATGGCGAGGTAGCTCAGCCTGGTGCAGTAATGCGGGCAATTAGAACGCCGCTCTCATAAGGCGGAAGTCGCGAGTTCAAATATTCGTGAGGGAAACTTCAGGATTTGTGAGTCTCGCCCTCGCCATTAGTTTTATATATTGCAAACATACGGTTAAAATCATGCCGTCGTCGCATAATCTGGTAGTGCGCTGGCCTTGAGCCGCTGCATGACAGCCAGTTTCCGCAAGGATATCCCGGTTCAAAACGCCTGTATGTTACGACTTCGGTTGTGGTATGCAGAATGATAGTCCGGGCGACGGCGTTTATTCTCAAAGTGGAAATCCCAACACGTCACATTTTGTAGTCGTTGGAGCAAAAGGAAGGCGAAAAAAAGTACGTAACGTTAATTTTTTTTCTTCCTGTCAAGAACCACCAGTATCATGCCACTCCATCTATAGCGACCGAAAGGAGTGATGACTGGTGGTTCTTGAGCATGCTCAGAAACTTTCGCCACCAGTGTAACTTGGAAAGTTTCTGACATTTCGTAGCGTCAGACTGGGAGTCTTAGACTTTACTTCTCACTAATCTTAGCTCGTTTATTCCAAAAGTTTATAACAAGTTAAACATTCATAAAACCATGCCCGACGTCCGTCGCATCATCGTCATCTTTGTCATTGCAATTTTATTTACTGTTCTTATCAACGTATCAATCGACGCTTTCTATCCGCAACCGGAATATGACGATTTCTGTCGGAACAGCTATCCGAAGGCGATGCCCTTAGAACCATCAAAATGTGAAGAAATTACACACGTAGAATGTGCACGGGGACAAAGCGCCTATCGCTATGACGCAAAAGGTTGTCCGTACGAAGCATATTGTGAAACCTGTCAGGAAGAATTAAATCAAGCACAGAAAAAATATAATTTCGTTGTCTTCATTGTTTCAGCTATTTTTGGATTGATTGCACTTGTTGTTGGTCTCCATCTGCCACAAAAGAAAAACCCAATTAATGAGTGGGTAGGTTCAGGATTTTTGCTTGGTGGATTGTTAACTATTCTTGTAGGTACCATTCGCTATTTCGGAGACATGGGAAGATACGTGCGACCAATTGTTATTTTCATCGAACTGGCGCTGGTTATTTATCTCGCATACAAGAAGCTCGGAAAAAAGTAAATTTGAGCAAGATGTGAACCACCCACAGCAAACGTTTGGGCTTCTTGCTTCACGACACACCCAATTAGTGCTCCACAAGCTTCAAGTTCCCCCGTCCCAGAGGTACTGCGCCTCTATGCTTATCCCGTTTGACTTTACGAAATACGGGCACACATAGATAGATTGTATTTCGACCGAGTGTCGTCTTTGGGTTAGCGCGCTTGAAGTTTGAAAAGCTTTATACAATCTAAGGTTTTGTGACTACTCAATCGCAGCACACGCAAAGTGCGCTTTGCTAGTCGCGCTCAACTCGACACCTCGGCGACAAGCTACGGGGAATTCAACCCAGAAAGTATTAAAAACTAACTTCCTTCTTGTGCAATTTATGCCGTGGTAGTGTAGTCCGGCCAATCATGAAACCCTCTCGCGGTTTCGACCTGGGTTCGAATCCCGGCCACGGCAGTTTATCTTTTTGGCATAATTGATGGGACAACTTTCATACAGATTGTTTAAAAAACCAATAAAGAGTGTGATTGTATGTCCATCGACCCCTATAAAAGCAAGGAGAAGTATCTGCGCTGGAAAGCCAAGACGATGAATGGCATTCCTGACATGAGCAAACAAAATTCTGACATTATTAAGCAATATCTGGCTGATATGGAAATAGGAAGAAACATTGCCATTTCAAACAAAAAGGGCGCACGAGGCTTTATGAGGCTTAATTCGCTTCGTTTTAGGATGATGTTCTTAGCCAAGAAATTCGAAGAGAAGTATAGCGTTTTGGACATTACCAGCATCACCGAAGACCAGCTCTTAAACTTCTTCTCGCAGATGAGGAACGGAGAACTGCGCAAGAGTAATGGTGAAACTTACAAGTCTGCCCAAGACTTCTGTAATGCGTTTAAAGCGTTCTGGCACTGGCATCAGAAGGTCAGTCACAAGAATGGAAAACAGATTGAAGATATTACCCTTTATTTGGACACTTCAGGCGATAAACCTCTATGGGTTTATCTGGATGAAGAACAAGTCAAAATGCTTGCTGAAAAAGCAAAATACGAGTATAGAGTACTGATGTGGTTTCTACTTGACACTGGTATAAGAGCGCCTACCGAATTGGTTAATCTCAAAGTGAATGATTTGAAAAACAATTACAAGGAACTTGATATTCGCATAAGTAAAACATTTCCACGAAAGATAAAGCTGATGCTCTGCACCGATATTATTCGAGGGTACATTAAGGATAAACAACTGAAATTCGATGATTATCTTTTTCCAATAAATCCAATGGTGGCGAATCGCTATCTCAAGAGATTGGCGCATAAAGTTTTGGGTGATAGTAAAAGTCAAGGAGGAGAAAAGTATTCGGGATTAACACTTTATGATTTTCGTCATATATCCTGCTGTTACTGGCTACCGCGCTACAAATCTGAATCAGCACTCAAGTATCGGTTTGGGTGGAAAAAGTCCGACAAAATTCATTACTATTCGGAATTCAAAGGAATGAAGGACACTATCGCAGAAGAGGATTTGCTGGTGGATGTGACCAAGACAGAGATTGAGAAAAAGCTCAAGCAGACGGGGGATGAAAATTCAATGCTGAAAGAACGAATTACAATTATGGAAGAGCAGATGTCGAAGATTCTTTCAATCACGAATGAAATGTACAACAAGATGAATAAAATAGCGTAAATGAACATCGAAAAGGTTTTAAGAAGTAATGGAATGTGAGAAAAATATGGGAAAACTGCAAGACCAAGTGGATGCGTCGGTGTTCGCAGAGCATTTGCTTCCAATTCAAGGAAGAAAAAAATTCCGAGAGCAAAAAGAGAATTGTAGAAAGTATATTTTTCGTTTAAGAGCTGGTGAGATTGAAGGTGCGGTAAGTTATGGTGCGTTAGGCGAGATTTGGCTTGCCGTACGAAAAAGAGTTCCAGAAGAACAGCAATCTGAGATGCTTCACGATATGAATGAACTTCTTCATGAATGTCACATAAAGTTTAACGCACCAACCCCAGAAACATACAAAGTGGCAACGGCAATACTATCTGAGGATACATTGATGAAACCGAGCGATGCATTACGATTCGCAGAAGCAGTCACGTTAGGCAGGGAAAGATTTGTGACCATTGACCAAGAGCTCATAGGAAACAAAGTTCAACAAAATAAGTTAAATCTTAAAGTAGTTTACCCGCATTAATTTTCTTCCAAAACTTCGTGAAGTAAGTCGCTTGCGCTTCCTTTGTAATTAATTGCGCCTTCCAATCTTTTCAATATTTGCTCGACTTTTTGAATCTTGGCTTGTTCTTTGTCCATACACCAGCTATTATTTACGACCTATTTAAGCTTTTCTGAGGGTGGTGGGGTGAGTTGTGTAAGAAAATCATTTCCATCTCACTTTACTCAAAGGCGTCTGGTTAAGCTTCTTACCAAGTGTTTCTTTGAGATTATACATATCAGATTCATCAGTAGAAATAAAGAACCAGTGAGAGTCCTTGCAAAGCTTTGCATATTCAGCAATTTTTGTTTGCTTCTTTTTGTTATACTCATCACCATTCATTCCAAAGTGCTCAATAATAACTATGTCATCGCCCTTCTCAATATAAAATCGGCCACGGCACTTTATCTTTTGAAAAAAACAATTTTCAAATAACTTTTTATAGACACTATTTTTCCAGCGATAAGACACGGCAGTGGTCTAGTGGTAGAATAACATATAAACATAAACTTATTTACTAACTCGAAAAAGAGGTACGCGCAAAACTCTCATAAAATTCTTTCAGTCTTTGACACGAAAGCAACTTAAGCGATTTTTGCTAAAAGTACTCTTTTTCTTAGCTCCAAATCTCAATTAAAAAAGATTAGGAGGTTCACGATGAACACAATAAAATACTTACAATTTGAGAAAGGACATCAAACGCTGTTCTTACGTACTCTTAAGAATGCTTCATTTAGCACTTGGAATAAATTTGCGGAATTTTTTAATGTGAATAGAAGCATGGTATTTTTATACCTCAGTGAAAAGTCAAAACTTCCTTACAAAAGCTATCTTCGCTTGCTACGTAAATCGAATATTGATCCTAAACCATTCTGTTTTAGAATTATTTCGTCGAATGATTATGGAGTTGCAGAAATACCAACTACTTATACCGATGACCTTGCGTGGTTTGTTGGTATATTGCTGGGTGATGGGCATATAGATGACTACAATTACCAAGTCACCATAGCTTTTCATTCTGTACTCGAGTCGTCTTATCTGAAGAAAGTTAAAGCCTTGATTGAGAGGCTCTTTAAGAAGGGTGTTTCTGAGAATACATCAAAAAGAAGTAAAGCATCCTATCTGAGACTTAACTCTAAAATTGTTGTGGACTTCTTGGCTACTGAATGCGGCATCCCTACTGGAAAAAGAATACGAACATCAAATAATCGAATTCCCGAAGTTATATTGAACAATCCAAGTCTACTTCGTTCATGCATTTGTGGAATATTTGATTCTGAAGGAGGACTGCACTCACGACATCATAAGGCAGCACGTATTTGCATTTATAACAAATGTCCTGTTCTTTTGGAAAGTGTTCAATCTGCACTTCTCAAGCTTGGTTATCATGTTCAGTTGAAAGTAAACTGTGTAAAACTTGGTCGAACATCTGAGATTATACGCTTTTTTGAAGAAATAAAACCTCAAAATAACTACAAGTTAATCAAATACAACGAATGGCGCAAGAGTGGCCGTGTTCCTTCGACTGCAGAGGTAGAAAGGTATTTAATAGGTGAGCATAAGGTTGAAGCTTCATACGGCAGTGTTTCAGTGGTAGAAAACTAGGTTCCCAACCTAGGAATCCGGGTTCGATTCCCGGCTGCCGTATTTCTTAAATAATAGTTGCTTTTTCATATTCTTATGATTCCGATTGAAACCTACAAGAAAATTCTGGACGTGATGCCAATCGTCTGCGTTGACCTTTGCATTCGTCACAAAGGAAAATTGCTGCTCATCAAACGAAACAACGAGCCAGAAAAAGGCAAGTGGTGGCTTCCCGGCGGTCGACTGCTAAAGCATGAAACATTAGAGCAGTGTGCATGGCGCAAATTGAGTGAAGAAACAAATTTAGAAAACGGGAAAATTCTTTGCCGTGTCGGCCCGTACGAAACGATGTTTGAAGAAGCGCCGTTTGACATCACATCAGGCGTTCATTCAGTAAACGTCGCATTTCTTATTGAAGTGGATGACATTTCTACGTTAAAGTTCGACACTAACCATTCAGGTGCGCAGTGGTTTGATAAAATAGATACAGCATGGCATCCCTATCTCAAACAAGTTCTGCAGGACTGCAAGTTTTTTAAGTAGCCTCTTTTTCTGAGCTTGTTACGCGGCGGTGCCGGAGTGGCCAAATGGATATTCCAGGCTTGACGGACAAGCTTCAGGAGCTTGTGGCTTAGTGCCTTCGCAGGTTCGAATCCTGTCCGCCGCAGTTTTTATTCTTTGAAGACTGAGCGTAGCAAATGTCTTCAGCTTCTTTGCTCACTTTCATCCAGATATTCTGGATGCACCAGAGACTTGTCTCTCAGTGCTCGCAAGAAAGTGCGTCTGCTTCGAATCCTGTCCGCCACAGTTTTTCACAAAAAATCATCTCGCAAGATATTTCTTCTTGAGTTTTACATCCAACCGTTCAATCGAATAGCGGAGCATCGTCCGAGGCATTTCTTTCGAATGCTCATCCAAGAACGTCAACAGTATTTTTTCATCCCGTTTTCCGACTTCTCGCAGCATCCAACCAACTGCTTTGTGAATCAAATCGTGCGTGTCATGTAAAAGAATTGTTGATATTTTAATAGTCGAATCAAAATGGTGACAACGGATAAAAGCAAAGGTCGTGATGATAGCAATCCGTCTGTCCCACAAGCTCTTTGATTGTGCCAGTGTGTACAATAATGTTCTGTCTTTGTCAAGCAAATAGTGTCCAAGCAGCTTGTCAGCAACACAATCAATAAGGTCCCAATTATTCGAACAATCTTTGTGTTTGAGATAAAAATCAATAATGTTTTCATCATGCGATTTGTCGTATTTGTACACAAGAATAAGAAATCCGGTTAAACGATGTTCGTGATACTTGCTGAGCAACAATTTCTCAATATCTGAAAAAGACAAATCAATATACTTCTTCGCCAAGATACGTTGTTGCGGTACAGTCAATCCAAGAAACTGGTCTCCTTCGCCATACTCACCTTTGCCGGTTTTAAAAAAGCGTGCATATATTTTTGCTTTTTACGGATTCGCGAGAGCCTGAATTTCAGAGTGGATGGTCATAGAGGTTACACCTGTATCAAATATTTCGCGCGTTTCCATTCGTTCTTCCGTGCTTTTTTATAGTAGACTTTCCACTTTTTATCGGGCGTTGTAGAAATTGATTTGCGTGTTTCAGAATCAACAAGTGAAAAAAAATCAGCACTTGACATAGTTTTTTCAGATTTGACAGCTTTAAAAGTACCATGACGAGCAATTTCATTCCACTTGATTGGCAATTTCATGTTGAGTACCATGACGAGCTGGAAGCAAATGGGGCTGCCCGGAATTTCGTTGTTAATTCGAACCGGGGTCACAGCGTCCCGAACGCTGAAGGATGGCCAGGCTACCCCACAGCCCCACAACAAGATGTCTTGAATGGGTACTTTTAATATTTTCGTAGATTTACAGCAGCAGAACATTGTTTAATCCTGAAAAATCAGCGTCAGCCGTAACGAATGTTGCATGTTGCTGTTCAGCAGTTGCCAAATGAAGTGCATCAAAAAGTCCAAATTTAGGCCTTGTTTTTCGTAAGTGATTCTTAAGTTTGGCAGCTCTGAGGAGAATGTCTGTTGTAATTGGAATAATGGTTGCTTTTGCTTCGATAAAAGTAATTGCTTTTTCCGCGTCCTGATTATATTTTTCACATCTGTCCGCAATTTCTGCCAGCGCACAAATGGAAGTTCCGACCAGTACAGTTTCAAGAATTTCGTTGAGTTTTTCCGCTTGCGCAGTACCTTTCAGATACGCTACCCATGCAGAACTGTCAAAGACAAATTTCATAGTTCACGGTCTTTTGGCCTGTCTTCTTTGGTCCACTTGGGCCATGTAAAAGCCCCAAACAGAGATGCAGGCACTTTTGCTTCTTTTCTGACCAGTTCTACAATAACTTCTTCATAACTTGCCGCGTGCTTCTTCTCTTTAATGTATTGGAGCATCTGCTTTGTGGTATCCGATATTTGAATGGTTGTGGCCATAAAGACTTATAGTTATAATTATAGTTATAAATGTTTCGTTTGAAGGTTATGAAGAAGATTTACATTTTATTTGGTACAGACTCACATTTTAAATAGAGTACACAGAAAAACAATGGATGTTCACCGAATACCAAAGATATGCTTTGCATCTTGCAGATAAACTTCTGAAAGATGAAACAACAAGTATCCAAAATCTCAAACAAAGAGTGAGCGAGGAAAGTAAAGTGCCACTTCGCGAGATATTGAGAAAATCGAGAAATGAGAGAAATGTTGTCCTGCGATATGTAATATCCTATGTGTATCACGAAAAGTTTGGACTTGGCCCATCGTGGATTGTGCGACTCACGGGATATAGAGACCATTCAACAGTGATATATGGGATCGAACAAATGCGTGCATACATAGAAGAACATTATCGTGAGAGCGAGCGGCCGATACCAGTTCCAGAACAAGCAAAACCAGAACCCGAAGAGTACGCTGCAGAAATCGCTCAGTGCTTGGTAAGAGACCCAGACATCACCATAGATAATCTCGAGCAGAGGATTAGTGAGGCGACTGATGTTTCTATGGAAGCGATGAGAAGCAAAGCAAGAGACGCACCAACAGCTCTCGCACGACACGTGCTTTGTTATGTGTTGAGAACACGATTCAGGCTTCCCTATATCGCAATAGCACGCTTTACAGGTCGTTCTGACCACACAACTGCACGACATAGTGTAATTCACATTGATTCGTATGTCATGAAAGCAAGAGAACGTGAATCCGCAAGTAACGAGTAAAAACTTATATAAACAATCAAGATTCGAGCATATTCAAGCCGGCATCGCATAACCTGGTAGTGCGGCGGTCTCGAATTTCAAAAAAGCAAACCGCTGTCGCAAGACCTGCAGGTTCAAATCCTGCTGCCGGCGTTTTTTACCAGTAACACCTGGAATTCAAAAATTTTCGCTTCTTGGTTTCTACTTTATTTTCTGATTTGTTTAAAATAATGACTTCTGCTAAAATCGGCAGGGCTGACTTTCCATGTATCTTCTTCCACATCTAAGGGAATATGAGCATGAAGATAAGCATCGGCTATCAATTCAGAACACCAATACTCATTCTTTCCATCGAGATGATTCTTTTTAGTTATCCCTAACATAGAGAATCCTATGCCGAATAAACCTAAATAATCATAACCTCTACCTACCTGGGTAATCATCCATTCAGTAACTTTTCTTAATTGATATGGAGTTGCTGTCTCGTGTCTGAATACATCGTACTTCCCTTCAGTTTTGATATTGACCAGTTTAACACCGCCCCAATAACTTTCTATCACTGTAGATTTTTTGATATAACAAGCGGAATGTGTATATTCAGATTTTGTAAATAGGCTTATCACTTTACCTATCCATCCTTTGCCTTTGACCAGCAATATGTCGCCTGTTTTTAGTTTCATTTCTAATCAAATTTTGTAGTATAGAAAGATTGATTGACTTTAAAAATTTAACGATACTGTTTTTTTGAGTAATCTTTATAATGGAGAAGCTCAAATTTCGTCTGAAATGGATCCATTTGGAAAAAAAGCAAACGAAGCCTTGAAAGCAGATCTTGCAGCCGCTAACCAAAGATACACCGCTCTCCAATCAGAACATACGACCCTTGGAGAAAGATATTCTTCTTTGGAGAGAGAACACGGCGAACTCGGTGAAGAAAATGAGAAGCTCAGAGAAAGCAAAGAAGCTCTTGAGGAAAGGTTGGAAGCCGCAGAACAGGTGTCCAAAAGAAAGGGAGAGGAAGCAGAAGGATTGCTCAAAAGAAGAGAAACAGAAGCAAATGGAAAAAGATTGATTGAGCTGTTAAATGCTCCGCCAAAATCTGATGAAGTGTATCAGTTAATCCCTGGTTTCAAAGACAGTCCATTGGAATATTATCTGGGACAGGCACAAAAAGGATTCAGAAGACCTGATAGGTTGCCAACATTCATTCAACAAGCTATTGAGAAAGGAATGCAGAGATATGACTTCAATAGAGATCTCAGAGAAGCCACGTGGCCTGAATTGGGATTTATTTTCATGGCACCAGGTTCAAGACATATAATGTTAAGCACATACAATGTAAAACTTAAATCTGAAGATAAAGTAGAACTTATTGGGAGAACATATACGAAACCAGATAGAGAAGTTGCAAAAATTCCAGAGATACTCGTGACCAAGATAGGAAACGTCAGGCCTGTTGTTTATATTAATCAGACGAATACAGGTGATTTCAGACTACTCGAAGTGAATGTAGATATTTACGTATTTACAAATGAAGAATATGAACATGAAACGGAAAATCACACACGAGATTTATCATTCGACGTACCAAATGCGCCCGAAAAAGTAAAAGCCGAATTAATGAGTGAGAGTAGCCATCCCACACCCCCTGATAAATGGGCGGAACTATGCGAACATGTTGGATGGGTGCATAGGAGAAATGTGATAGGGAGTATGATGGAAAGAGCCTTTGTTTTTGGGTATGCTGTAAACCATTGGCAAACCAGAATGCGTAATCCTGCGACTGCCGCAGATGATGATGGAAATGTAATAAGATTGCAAGGAACTTATCAGTTAAACGAACATCCAGGAATTTTGCAAAGAATGAAAATTGCACTGAAAGGAGCAGAAAAGTCTTTGTTGACTGATTACCTGACTTCGCCCTAGAAAATATCCACTAGGAATAAAATTCTTTATTCTCGTCTATTTTTGTAATTGCTACCACAAGATTAATATAATACTAGTGTACATTATGTACACTAATATGAGCTTTATAC
>Ga0209542_10007986_pt1 | contig 19914 bp, 28 predicted proteins | sample RifCSPhighO2_01_FD_184028 | JGI IMG/M metagenome (GOLD analysis project Ga0209542, IMG submission 184028) | Soil microbial communities from Rifle, Colorado - Rifle CSP2_plank highO2_0.1 (SPAdes) (version 2) | ecosystem: Environmental > Terrestrial > Deep subsurface > Rock core/Sediment ...
GAGCCAATCTCGTGGCACACATAATCACGAAAAATCCGCGCTTGAGGTCTTAAAAGAACGATACGCCAAGGGCGAGATAGACAAAAAAGAATTTGAGGAGAAGAAAAAGGATTTGGTTTAGAATTTGCCGCCAAAGAAAAACTTGGAATCGTCCTTTCCGCTTCGGTTCAAGGGAGCAATCCCCACCGTTTTATAATATCTCCTAAAAACGGCGGGGATTTGTGCGCGCACAGGCAAGATAAAAGATAAGAAGACTGAGAAGCATGACAAGGGTGGGAAGAGAGGAAACAAAGATAAATAATCATGCAAAATAATGTTGGATTAAATTGATGAATAAGCACTTCCTTGTTAATGTAGATGGGACAGTAGAATCAGCGAGTAAAATCAGTCGTTTCGGCTCACTCGGGGAATTGGCAGCTGAGATTTACGAGTCAATCTGTTACTACAATTACAAACGCATTTATACTTCCCTCGGCATGCCACCCAAGAAATTCGCTGAAAAATTTGCGCAAGAAAAAGAAATCAAATATACTGAAGAGCAAGAGAAACTAACTGTCTAAGAAAAGGGGTACCTTGCAACCTGTATCCGTAAAAGGCTAAACTTAAATTTACAAGTGGAACACGTAAAACGTAGCAAGCATTTAATAATCGTTGGAGCCATTGGTGTTGGCACACTTATATTTTATTTTTGGATGGTGCGGCAACCTTTCTTCGCGAGTTTTATTGCGTGGGCTGGTAACTATCTTTGGCTGTACATGGCGATTCTTGTGCTATTCAAGGCTCTGGCCATTGTCTGGCCACCCATACCCGGTGGTCTGCTTACCCTGGGCTCGGTGGCTGTTATTGGGTGGCAGTACGCCTTTTTGGGTCAAGTGTTGGGGGGACTTCTGGGTGGTTCAATCGCCTTTTTTCTCGGGCGTAAATATGGCTTGTGGCTACTCGAAAAATTTTTTGACTGGACTGTTATTGAGAAGGTCCAGAAAGTAAAAATATATAACCACCGTGAATTTGAAGCGATTTTTTTCTTGCGTATTTTCACCACCGCAGTTTCCGAAGCTGTTAGTTATGGTTCCGGCCTTATTAAAATAAAGTTCCGAAACTTTTTTCTTGCCACACTCTGTGGCTTTGTGTTTGAACTCCCACTATTTTATCTCGCCGAAAGTATTTTACGTGGCCAGAACTTCTGGCTCTCGGGGTCAATGGTTTTAGTAGCTGGCCTCTTGTTCTACAAGTTAAAAGGCAGGTACTTTGAGTAATACAGTCTTCAGGCAGTTTCAAAACACTACTGCCCTTTTCTTAACGATCGTGTAAAATAGGGAAATGGGCAGTTTGGAGGATAGGAGTCGAAAAGAAAGAAAAAGAGCCAATTTGCAAAAGGCTATTCTTGGCAGTTTGGCAATCGGGGGCTTACTTACCGTGGCAGCTATTGCACCCAGTGCACTCGGGTTACTTGGAACCTTTGGGGTATCAAGAAAGCGACTGTTTCCATCTAAGGTTTCCAAGTCCTTGCAGGGTTTGCTTGACCAAAGTAAGGTTGAATTTATAGGTAAGGCCGGTCATAAACAATTGCGGATTACAGATAAGGGTAGACTCCATCTTTATTCAATTGACCATGATGAATTCTTCCGCAAGAAGCCAAAAAGGTGGGATGGCAAGTGGCGGGTTGTGATATTTGATATTGCCGAGAGCAAGCGAGCTACGAGAGACAAGATCCGTTTCCAACTACAAGCACTCGGTTTTTTGCGATTACAGAACAGTGTTTGGGTCTATCCCCATGATTGCGAGGATGTCGTTACATTAATGAAACTAGACAAAAGAATAGGCAAAGCTGTGCTTTATATGATAGTTGAGCAAATTGAATTTGACCAGCCAATCCTAGAGCACTTTGAGCTGCTTTCCCGAAGGTAGTAAAATACACACTTCCTTTTTACTCACGGTCGTGAGAGATTGGGAAATCCAGCCGACTTAACATAAAATGTGGAAATTTTTAGTGTAGGGTGTAATATAGAAAAAGACGCTCTCAAGAGGGGAGGTGGGTGTGCCAAAAGAACCGATTTCCTTCATCTGCATCATCTGTAAGGAGAGGTTTAGTGTCATCCGCAAAACCAGTCCGGAGCTATTTTGTCCAAGTTGTATCAAGAAATCTCGCTGTAGATATTGTAGCGTTGTGTTGATTCCTAGTTCCACAGAGGGTTGGCGAGAAGCACTGACTAGCAACTATGACATAATGGAGTTTGACCACGAGATAGTGGAGAGGCGGATAAGCCAACTTTCGTTTCAACAATTAGCTGACCGGAATGATAGAAGGTTTTGCTCTGGTTGCGCAAGAGGGGCTAGGGACTTGCGTGTTACCCACGATGACGTCGGAGGCGGGTCTACGCTCTCTGACAAATTCATTTTATTTGCCACCTCCACCTTGAACCAAGCAGATAGTGGGGATTCATAACGGGTGGCTCGTTTTGGGCCACCCGTAGTATTACTAGGCATGTTAAACTGTTTTAACTTGAGAAATTGGAGCTAGCGCGACAAGTAAGGAGATTATAAACGATGGCAAAAGCAAAGAAAATAAACAGCCTCAAGGCCTTTAAGTTTGTTGAGGAGCTTGCTGGGGTGCAGGAGTTTGCGCACAAGAGAAATGGTTTGCGGATACTTATCTGGCGGGACAAAAGCGCGCCGGTGGTGGCGCTTAATGTTACCTACTTGGTAGGTTCGCGAAATGAGGCAGGGGGCTATACAGGTTCCACCCACCTGCTTGAACACTTAATGTTTAAGGGTTCAAAAAAGTTTAATAAAGAAACGGGCAAGCTGATAGACAAAATTGTTTTTGGCATGGGAGCCAAATCTAACGCTAGCACCTGGTTTGACCGCACAAATTATTGGGAGCTTTTCCCTAAGGTCCGCTTATCAGAACTAATGGCCCTAGAGGCGGACCGCATGCGTGGGGCTATTTTAGACGAGAGCGACAGAAAAAGTGAAATGACTGTTGTGCGCAATGAACTTGAGCGGTATGACAACAATCCTAGCGAAGCGTTAGAAATTGAGGTTTGGGCGACCGCTTTCCGAGAGCACCCCTATCACCACCCCACTATTGGCTGGCGTTCTGATGTTGAGAATGTTTCTATTGAACGCCTCCGTTATTTTTATAATGATTTTTACTGGCCGAATAACGCTTATTTAACCGTGGCAGGAGATGTTGAGATTGAGGAAGTCCTAAGACTTACGGACAGGTATTTTGGAAAGGTCAAACGCTCCACTAATGCAATCCCGCCAATGTACACAACGGAGCCAGTCCAAGAAGGGCCAAGGCGAGTAACAGTAAGTCGCGCTGGGGAGTTGCCTGTTCTTATGGTTGCCCACAAAGTTCCGCAGGCTCTTGCGGGCGACACTCCCGCGCTTGAGATTTTGGCTGGAGTTCTGGGTAAGGGCAAGAGCTCGCGGCTGTATCGCGCTCTCGTTGACACCGGTCTGGCAACAAGTATTACAAGCCGGAATATGGCCTTCCATGACTGCGGACTTTTTATCACCATTGTGCAAATTGTACCCGGTAAAAACATTGAAGAAATAGAGAAACTTGTGCTCGCCGAGTACCAGAGAATTATTGAAGTGGGTATCACGGGCGAAGAGCTTGAACGAGAAAAATATAATGCCACTGTTGAGCAAGCATTTGCCAAAGATGGACCACTCGGGCTTGTCTCTATTATTAATGAAGCCGTAGCCATCGGGGATTGGAGAATTGCCATGAGATACGCCGACTTGATTGATAAGGTTAAGGGCGAGAGTGTCCAGTTTGTGGCAGGTAAATATTTACTTGCGACCGCTTCCACCACGGGACATTTTATCCCCAAGCAACTTAAACAATGAAAGAATTAATCAAAGTAAGTAATCCGGTCAAGGGAGTAAATTTGATTGTTCTGCCAACTGGTGTTCGTAATGTTGCGTCTGTCAAGATTTCTTTTCCGGCCGGCAAGCGTTTTAGTGTCAATAACATAATCCCAGATTTTGTCGCTCAAATGTTGGAACTTGGCGTAGAGGGTATGAGCAAAGAAGTGATAGCTAAAACCTTAGAGTCAGGCGCTATTAACTGGAACATTAACTGCGGCGCTACTTGGGTTGATGTTTCTGTTGCCATGCCGAGAGCCAAGATGGACGATTTTGCCAGGCTACTTTCTCTCATGTTAACCCATCCGACCTTTCCGGAAGAAGAGCTGAAGCTCTTTAAACAGAGAACCATTGCCGAGGTTTTGCAGTCTAAACAAGAAACTGGACCGCAGGCATGGAAACTTCTTTGTCGGAACTTATTTACCTCGAGTCATCCGATGTACGAGGAAACCGAAGAGGAAGAAATAGAAAAGATAAAGAGTATTACCCGCGAGGATTTGTTTGCTTTCCACGCGCAGTTTTATGGAACAGGCAAAACCAAATTTGTTGTTACTGGCGATGCGAACAATTTGGCATGGGAACGTTTAGCAAGTGCCGTTTTCACGCCCATGAGGGAGATTGTTACTAATGTTGAGCAAGCGGATAAAGTGGCCGAGCTTCCAGTGAACTCTAGTTATACTACCCTGCGAGACAAGTCTAGTGTAGATGTGTTCGTTGGTCATCCTATTAAAATTAACGTTAACTCCAAAGAATTTTTTGCCCTAAAGTTGGGCCTACACATCCTTGGCGGAGACTTTGTTTCGCGACTTATGCAGGAAGTAAGGGTAAAAAGAGGTCTCTCCTATGGTACAAACGCAAACACAAGCGGATTAAATGATGGCGATACCGGCCTCTTTTACACATGGGGGACCTTTGCGCCGACATTTTTATCAAAAGGGATAGGAACCACAAAAGAGGTACTTAACTCTTGGGTTAAAAGAGGCATTACAAAAGCCGAGTTAGCTAGAGCCAAAGAAGCTATGCCCGGTAATTATATGGTATCCCTCTCTGACTCTTCGGGTGTGGCGGGGGCAATAATGAACATTTTGCAAACAGGCAAGGAACTATCTTTCCTTGATGATTATCCCAAAATCATACAGAGTCTGATGCTTGCAGACGTTAATAATGCTATCAGGAAACACATTCACCCCGATAACCTAATTTTTTCCGCCGCCGGCAATATAAATGCCGAAGGCAACCCCCTCCCTTTAAATTCTTAACAATATGAATTTTCCGTACTTCACTTATGCGCTATTTAGGAATTGATTATGGGGCTAAGCGGATTGGGGTGGCTCTTTCCGACCAAGGGGGCAGGATTGCTTTCCCCAAAAAGGTGATTAGTAATAAGGGGAGGAAAACATTGCACTCTGTCGCAATGTTTTGCGATAAGGAAAAAGTGAACGCGATTGTTCTTGGCCAGTCGCTTGATTACAAAGGCAAAGCCAATCCAATCCAAGTCGCTATTGCAAATTGGAAATCAAAAATTGAAAATTTAACAGGTTTGCCTGTCCACTACCAATCGGAAATTCTGACAAGCGCTTTAGCTAAGCGCAGTACTGCCAAGGCCAACATAGACTCTTCCGCGGCCGCACTCATTCTGCAGGCTTACTTAGATAAGCTATAATATGAGGGATGTTTTCTTTGTTAAATTTTGAGGCTTGCGGCTTGGACATTTCCGATAGGGCAGTTAAATATGTCTCCATCATCCGCAAAAAGCGAACCTTTGAGCTTAGCAAATATGGAGAGCATTATTTGCCCGAAGGCGTTGTCAACGGCGGAATCATTTCCGACAAAGAGGCCTTGATTAAAGTCTTAAAACAAGTGAAGGCTGAAGTCGGTGTGGACTACTCGGCTGTTTCTTTGCCGGAGGAGAAGGGTTACATTGTGGAGGTGCAAGTGCCAGCCCATCTTCCTGTCGCAGACATAAGGGAAGCAGTAGAACTTCATTTAGAAGAGCGAGTGCCGATAGAAGCGAGTAAGGCTATCTTTGATTATGAAAAGAGCAGTCTTGCTGGCAGTTCTCCCGACCAGTCGGTTTTAGTGATTTCAGCAGCAGAAAGGGCCATTGCGGACGACTACCACGATGTTCTTTCAGCCAGTGGTCTAAACCCCATAATTTTTGAGTTGGAATCTCAAGCACTTGCCCGGGCGGTTATTAGAGAAGGTGCCCAAGACGTTTCTATAATCGTGGATATAGGTCGCGAGCAAAGTAATCTGTCAATTACTGTGGGTGGTATTGTTCACTTGGCGTCCAGCGTTAACGTTGGTGGCAACGCCATTACCAAGGCCATACAAGAAGATTTAGGTATGAGTTGGGAGGAAGCCAAAAAAATCAAAGAGGATGTTGGTTTATTGAGAAGGGGGACTAACAAGAACTCTTTCGGAAGTGTTGTTAGGGTCGCCTCCATTCTGCGGGATGAGATTTGGCAGAGACTCAATTATTGGAATGGTGCCAGTTCGGACGCCATTAAGAGAACACCAATCACTCAAGTATTGCTATGTGGTGGGAATGCGAATATTCCCGGTTTAGCCGAGTATCTAACCTCGGACATGGGATTACCGGTTGCCTTGGCCAACCCATGGACGAACATCATCTCTTTTGAGAAACAAATTCCTTCAATGACCAAGAGAGAATCCTTAAAATATTGTACGGCCATAGGTTTGGCCATAAGAGTAGCCAAAAACAATGATTAATCTACTGCCAGAAAAAGCCATTATGGAAATAAGAAGGCGTTATCACCGAAAGTTGGTTGTATTCTCATTAATTTTTACAGCCGGACTCTGGGCTGTCTCAATAGCTTTTCTGTTTCCATCCTATCTAGCTTCCAAAACACACCTGACCCAAGTGAGGGGGGCTCTTGCCATGGCCCAGAAGCGTCCAATCTCTAAACAAGCCGAATCAATGGCTAAGCTGACTAATTCTATAAATCAAAGAATTAAAATAGTTTCTGCCGAAGAGCACACAGAGAGATTTCGCAATATTTTGGAGAGAATTCTTAGCCACAAGCAAGACGGCATCTATTTCATTCAACTAGACTTTTCAGGAGAAAACATACTCCTCAAAGGCCGGGCCCGTTCCAGGAGTTCTTTCTTAAGTTTTCTCTCCGGTATCAAAAATGATGATGCCTTTGGCGAGCTGAACTCTCCAATCTCAAGCTTGATTGCCACTTCCAGCCTTGATTTTTCCATCCAGATGAAAATATTGCCTAAAAATGAAATTTAAAAACGACAAATCCACATTGATTCTTGCCACTTTAAACTTTATTTTGATTTTTGCTTGGGCCACGCTTTTTTTGCAAGTAAGTAAAATCAAGATAGAATACGAGGCGCTGTCCAAACCTCTGGCCGAAGAAAGTGGCAAAGAATCCTATATAACAAAGATTAGCCGACAATTTAGGGAGACTGAAAAGGCCCGCGCTCTATTAGCCAAACTGCTGGTGGACAAAGGCGATGAAGCCGGGTTCTTAGAAAAGATAGAATCCTTGGGAGTTCTTTCTGGGACTACACTCAAAATTTCTGCCTTTGAGGAGAGGGGTGGTGTCTTGAGACTTGGGGTTAAAAGTGTAGGCAATTTTGAACAGGTTCACTATTTTATAAACTTGCTTGAAGCTCACCCACTTAGCATCAAAATAGAAAAAGCCCTACTGTCCGAATCGTCAGGTGAATCTAGTCCAAAAAAATGGGAAGCTATGCTTGACCTTAATTTAAAAAATTACTATTCCGACGACAAATGAAACGGCCAAACATCTTAAAAAATTTCAGTAGCTCTCTCAAATCAGTGTTTTCCGAAGAGCACGACAGAGGGCCGCTATCAACCGTTAAACGCGACTCGCGATTTGTGTTAACCTCCTTCATCCTACTACTTTTGTTAAGCACCGTTCTCCATTACGGCTATTATGTGAGGTTAGAAGGAGCGCAAGGACCGGAGACGGAGAAAGATGTTGCCTTCCCGGTTATTGAAGCAGGGGCGCTAAAAAACGCAGTTCAGGGTTATGAAAAAAAGCAGGCAGAATTTGACAAACTTTTCTCCACAAAACCAACTGCAATCAATCCTGATTAATTTCCCCACACCCTACTTGGCCGGACAGCAATTTTTCCCCGCGGGTAATTCTCAGGTGACCAGACTCTAACTAATGGCCTTATAAACTTTTGGGGGTTCAAGAGTTGTAATTTTAATGGATAATCCTCGCCATTTTACGTGTCGGGAAAGACTGGATAGGAGTGGTCCTATCCCTAGTCAGCGGACTTGCCTTCCTTTTTACTGCGAGTAAATTACGGGCAGGATCTTACTGGTAAGATCTATTTATGCCGGGTGGTGCGGAGGGGGTGAGATTCGAACTCACGGTCCCCTTTCGGAGACTCGAGTTTTCAAGACTCGCGCATTCGACCACTCTGCCACCCCTCCGCACCACCAAGAATACTTTAGTGACCTAATGTTAAAGAGTTCACACTCCAATACTAGAAAATTAGCACATTTGCACAATTTTATCTATTGACTATAAACTTGGTGTGATAGAATAGAGCAAATGACAAAGAAGGAAATTGAGTGGGAGACACTTGAGCACGCCTACTACGAAAAGACAAGTGATTGGTATTGGGTGGTTGGAGTGATTGGTGGGACACTCACTATTTTGTGTTTCATCTTCAGCAACCCCACACTTGGGCTCGTTTTCCTTGTTGGCACGTTAAGCATCCTACTCCACGGGGCAAAGGTACCCAGTATAGTTAAGATATCAATCCAAAATAGCGGGGTAAGGATAGGTACGCAGTTTTATCCATATACAAACATAATAAGTTTCTCTATTGACGAGAAGACTACACCTCCGGTTTTGGTGTTAGATTCTAAAGCTTTTCTCGTGCCTGACTTGCGCATCTTACTTGAGGATGTGGACCATGATAGTGTGCGCGATTACCTTCTTGACCATTTGAATGAAACGTATCACGAAGCATCTTTTACCGAAGGTGTAGTTCACTACTTGGGCTTTTAGTCCTAATTTGTTAAGCTTGCTCTGCGACGTGTCCTTCGTAGCCTTAATGAAGAAGGGAGCTCCGATGTAAGTCGGAGTGTAGTGTGGCTCCCGTAGTTCAACGGATAGAATGCAAGATTGCGGATCTTGCGATAGAGGTCCGACTCCTCTCGGGAGCATAAAACAAAAACCACCCAGAATTGGGTAGTTTTTGTTTTATGGGATAAGGTCTTGTTAATTTATGGAGTCGTTGTGGCAGTAGCTTCGGCCTTAATCTCAAGGCCGAGTTTGATGGATGAGATAACATCTACCAAGGCTTGGTGGGCTACTTTGAGATTCTCGCGAGAGGTGGCAAATAGACCTCGGATAGACTCCAGTGCAACTTGTGGCGTACTCGTTGCTGTGATAATGGCAACTTGCGCGCTTATGTTATTTAAGTAGGTTTGGGTAGATGTTATTTTAAGCTTGGCCTCAGCAAGCTTTGCCTTGCTGGCGTCAAGCTTAATACCCTTCTCTATCTCAACCTTGTTTATCCTTGAGTTAATTCGTTCGGCCAATTTAGTTAGGCGGTTAACGGCCGCTTGGTGAACACGGGTCATTTGTGTGGAAAATTTATTTGCCTTATCCATTCGTTTGTCTTTGGTTTCGGCCTTCTTCTCGTTTCGCTTTTCCTCTTTTTTCTCTTGTCTCTCTTCTTTATTCTCCTGTTTCTCTGCTCTCTTTTGGAGAAGGTCTGTTTTGGTTTCTGCTCGGAGCTCCGCTTTTGCACCAACTCCAGTACGTACGGTAGGCAAACCTTGGGCATAGGTAGAACTTCCCACCATAAGACTTACGATTACCATACCTATCTTACTTATTGTTTTCATACTTTTTTATAAATTATCTGCTAATTATTAACATCAAACTCTAGTGAGTCCATCTCGGCCAATAATTGACCGTTGTCTATGTTTTGGTTTATTTCTTCCGCCTCAATCTCCATGGCGTATATTTCATCGACCATACTGGCACCTCGAGACATCGGAGAGAGTAACACCAAGGCAATCAGAAAACCAGAAAGTAAGGCGAATTGTGCAAACTCTACATACAAGAAATGACTCTCCCTTTTGCCCGCAACAGATTGTTTGGTTGGAACAGCCAAAAGTGTCTCACTCAAAAGACTAGTTCTCGGAGTTACCCTTCTTAGGGGTTGGAATAATTCACTAAATTGTGCTTCGTCTTTATCCATTGTCTGTAAATAAATGTTTTAGCTTTTCTCTAAGTAATTTCATGGCCCTGTAATTCAAGGCTCGCAAGGCCTCCTCATTCTTGCCTGTAATTTTGGCTATTTCCTCATACGACCTATCCTCAATAAAGCGCAGGATGACAAGTTCCCGTTGGTCGTCTGAAAGACCGGAGAGCGCCCGAGCAAGAATCTCTTTGTTCTCGCGACCCAAACTTGCCTCCTCTGTCGAGGGCAACACCCCGGGTAAATTTTCCCAAAAAGTTTCTGGCTCGTCCGGCAGAACCGATCTCTTCTTTTTGGCGTGGTCCAGATATAGATTGCGAGCTATGGTGTAAAGCCATGAAAGAAATGGGGTACCCGTACTCTCAAACGACGGAAGTGACTGGTAGGCCTTGAGAAAAACAGTTTGTGTAAGGTCCTCGGCCGTTTCTTTATGTCTGCTACGCCAATAAAGAAAACGATAAATGGGAGTGAAGTAGCCAGTGTAAAGCTGGCCAAAAGCCTCCTTGTTTCCACTTCGGGCTAGGCTTACCAGACGCTCAAACGACTCCATGTCCTAAATTAAGAACGAATATGTCTAAAGTTTGTGACGCAAGCCGTTAGGTTTAACGCCTAAAAAGGGCGGAGAGCCTAGACTTGTCACGGGAAGCCTTGTTGTTTTTAATAACCCTGCGTTTCTTAGCTTTGTCTATGGCTTGATAGGCCTTAGGTAGAAGTTGTATCGCTTCGTCCTTTTTATCTTCGTGGACCAAGGTTTTAATTTTTTTAACGATAGCCTTCATGGTCTCTTTGCGATGCAAGTTAAAAACTTGTTTTTTAAGTGAAGCTCTGTGGGCTTTCTTTGCAGATGATGTTATTGGCATTACCCCGTCAGCCTAGCAAAAACGACTCCAAAACGCAAACTAGAATGACTGAACTGCTTCCTCTATCAAGTATTTGTCAATGTGTGTAAAATGAACGCATGATAGCAGAGCTGAAAGGGGTGGTGAACCGCCGTGAAGTCGGTTATGTTGTACTTGATGTCGGGGGGGTGGGCTACAAGGTCTATGTGCCTCTGTCTGTTTCGGTCAAGTCCAGGGACAGTCTCTTGCTCTTCACTCACTTGGTAGTACGCGAGGATGCGCTTGACCTGTATGGCTTCGGCGACTTGGAGACACTGCGTTTCTTTGAATTGCTCCTGCGCGTATCTGGCGTGGGTCCCAAATCTGCTCTGGCTATATTATCCCAAGCAAGCATACCCACGCTCAAGCAAGCTATCGCAAATGGCGACCTCTCATACCTTACGAAAGTTTCCGGCATTGGCAAAAAAACTGCCGAGAGGATAATCATTGAGTTGCGCGACAGGGTAAGTAGCGAGGGCGAGGGCGACTTGGCGGGAGTGGGCGACGCGCTTGAAGCTTTGGTAGCCCTTGGCTATAGCCGGAGAGAGTCCCAAGAGACGCTCCGCAAAACTAATCATACCGGCCTAGGGGTTGAAGAGATAGTCAGAAAGGCTTTAGCCGATTTATCTAAAGACCGAAAATAGAATGGAGAAAATTCTTGACCTTGGTCGTAAGCTTATCCCAAGTTGGCTCTTTAATCTTGGCCAAAAACCTTATCATTATATGCTCGCCTTCTTGGGCAACATTTATTACGGCAATCCCTCGCGAAAATTAAAAGTTATCGCAGTAACCGGGACAAAGGGCAAAACGACAACGGTTGAAGTGTTAAACGCGATCCTAGAGGAGGCGGGCTTCAAGACAGCCATCTCCTCAACTATTCGTTCTAAAATCGGAGATGGGGCAGTGCCCAATTTATACAAAATGACCACACCCGGGCGTTTCTTCATCCAAAGACTTTTGTGCAAAGCGGCGGATGCTGGTTGTGACTATGCAATATTGGAAATGACGAGTCAGGCTGTGCTCCACTACCGACATCGTTTTATAGAATTGGATGGGCTAATTTTCACTGGCATACATCCCGAACACATTGAGGCCCACGGGTCCTTTGATAAGTACCTAAACGCAAAATTAGAACTTGCACGTGCGCTTGGCCACTCACCCAAACGGCCAAGGGTGGTGGTGAGTAACTTGGATGACCCGCACGGTGAGAAATTCTTATCATATGAAGCGGAGAAAAAAATCGGCTTCCACCTTTCAGACAAATTCCCATACCAAACAGATTTACCGGGCGACTTCAATAAACGCAACATACTAGGCGCAGCCGCCACAGCAAGGGTGGAGGGTGTTGGGGAACTGGCAATAGCCAAAGGTGTCGCGCGACTTAGTAAGGTCCCGGGCAGAATGGAATCTATTGATATAGCAAAGGAAAGAGGTTTTGAAGTTATCGTAGATTATGCTCACACCGGTGGCTCAATTGAAGAAGTTTATAAACTCTTTAAAGGCAGGCACACAATCTGCGTACTTGGTAGTTGCGGAGGTGGGCGCGACAAGTGGGTCCGGCCAATCAAGGGAAAATTGGCCGAGACTTATTGTTCAGAAATTATTTTGACAGACGAGGACCCTTACGACGAAGACCCGGAGGCTATTGTCGGAGATATTCTGGCTGGATTCACAAATCAAAAAAGAGCTGAGGTAGAAATGGACCGAAGAAAAGCCATAGCTAGAGCCATAGCTAGAGCCCAAGCGGTCGTTCCGCCTCTTGGCGGTGGGACCGCTAAACCAGTAGTCCTCATCATTGGCAAGGGTACTGACCCATACATAATGGGAGCAAAGGGTAGCAAGGTCCCGTGGAGCGACAAGTTGGTGGCCGAAGAAGAGTTAGCCAAATTAGATAAATTGACTCACTGAGAGACCAGGTCTCTCAGTGGATACGTATTATAGAGTCGTGTTTAGATTAATAAACAAAACCAAAATACAGATACTGTTAATTCTTCGGGTTAAACACGGAAAGGACGTCTATCGCAACTAATATGCCAGAGTTGCCAGAAGTGGAAACGACCGTGCGCGGATTACGCGAGAGAGTGGTGGGCAGGACCATCACGGAATTTTGGTGTGGTTGGCCGAGGATGATTCGCTATGTGTCCCCGACGAAGCTAAAAAAATTTATAGTGGGAAGGAAGATACTAGAGATAAAAAGGCGGGCAAAATATATTTTAATACTCTTATCCGGAGGAAAGACACTTGTGATACACATGAAGATGACAGGGCACTTTCTCTACGGAGAATATGAGAAGTTAGGTTCCAAGGTTCGACCTTTTTGGGTTCCCAAGGTCAAACCTTTTGGAGGGAGAGGGCCATTGCATGACCCATATAATAGGTTTATACATATAATCATTGGTTTGAGCAACGGCAGACACATCGCTTTTTGCGATATGCGTAAATTTGGCAAGATAGCGATACACGATACTCACAATTTACACAACAGCAAAGAATTAAAGGACTTGGGACCAGAACTGTGGGAGATGAGAATTGGCGATTTTGTGAAGATAATGCAAGCAAAGAAATTTGGAAAGATAAAACAAGTTTTGCTAAATCAAAAAGTTCTAGCCGGAGTGGGCAATATTTACTCGGATGAAGGGCTTTGGGCGTCGGGTATCCACCCATTTTCTATTCCCAACAGAATTCCAAACAAAAAATTGCAAGATTTATTTAAAGCTCTTAACGCGATTACCAAGCGCAGTTTGGAAACAGGTGGCGACTCCATGAGCGATTACAGAAATATTGACGGAATAGGCGGGCGATTCCAAAACTTCCACAGGGCCTACAGGCAAACTGGGAAACCTTGTGCTAGGCGTGGGTGTTGGGGCATAATCAAGCGCATCGTGGTGGGAGGTCGCGGAACTCATTTCTGCCCGAAACATCAAGAGTATTATGGAAAATAAAAATCGACGTTGGAAGCTGCTTGGTCTATCTGTCTTGATTATTCTTTTAGCCCTTGCCTACAAGTGGGCCGAATTGGAGAAAAATAAAGAGACGGTCAGCATCACTTCAATTTCTGGAGTAAACATGGAAGGTGGGGATGGCTACATTAAGGTAACCTTGGAACCAAAATTGGGAAAAGCATTTGTAATTGGCGGTTGGAAACTAGCCTTGGGAGAACAAGTTATTCCCCTTCCTAACGCCTCTGCTCTGCCATACCAAGGCCGGCTAAACGAGGAGAAGCCGGTAACTCTGACTTTATCGACAACTCTTGTCATTTCACCAGGGCGTTCGCCTCTCGGCGTTTCGTTTAGAGAAAATAGGTGCATTGGCATGTTGGGCTACTTCCAAACTTTCATACCGCCCTTGCCTCCCGCATGCGAGCAATGTACCGAGGAGACATCGGCCTCGCCATCAGATGTTGTAAAATATCCAGACTACAATTCTTGCGTTGATAATCACAGGGGAGAATCTGATTTCTTCGGAAGCACCTGGCGCATGTACTTGGCAACTGACACCGATTGGACCACGAGACACAAAGTGGTCCGTCTCTACAATGAAAGCAATAAGCTACTGGACACCTTATCGTATTAGGTACCAGATATTAGGTGCTAGGCATTGGGTTATAGATCCAAAATTCTGAAAAGGGCGATGCCCGCAGCTACCGAAACATTTAGTGATTCTTTTTTACCGCGCATAAGTATTTCAATTATCTTATCGCACAGCTCCAAAACATCTTTAGGCACACCTTCAATTTCATTACCAACAATCAGAGTAAGGTCTTTTTTTGGCTTAAAACTTTTGTAATCAACTGAATTTGGAGATTGTTCAAGTGCAACTATCTCATAACTATTTTTCTTCAGCTCCTCAATTAGCTCAAATATGTTCTCTCTAGCCTCCCAAACAACCATTTTTTCCGAACCTAGGGCTACTTTGTGCAAATCACTGCGTACTCGCCCAAAACGGTCAAGTGGAGTTGGTGTGTATCCGGTTAAATAAATGTTGTTGACACCCACAGCATCCGCCGTGCGGAAAATCGCCCCCACATTCAAAACGCTCCTTATGTTATGCAAAATTAATACACACTTTGTTTGCATACTTGTGATGTTAATGTTTTTGGCTTTGTATTTTCAAGGCCCGCCGGATTACTCCCGGCGGGCCTCACCTAAGCTCTCCTTTGTCCGGCAAAGTACAAAGGTACCGTACCCTACCAACAATCCGCACTTCTTCTAGAAGGCAACGGAAGCGACGGGCTGCAATCAAGCGAAGTTCCACTGTCGGCTCCCCGTCATCATCACAACCAGAAACAGTCTCGTGGAAATACTTCTCCCACCAATCAACCCGGACCTTATACTGCAATGCGATTGTCATAACTAAGACCCCATACAAAATACTATCACATTTGTCGTCGCATGTTTGCTTAACGTTTGTCCCCCCAGTTGGGATCGAACCAACGACCTCTTCCTTAAAAGGGAATTGCTCTACCAGCTGAGCTATGGGGGGCGCCAACAAAGACAGATTACACGCTAAGGATGAATTGCTCAAGGGCTAACTCAAATTCTTGGCCACCGCCATGGCCCGTGTCCCAGACTTCAAACAGTTGGTTAGATATGTTTTCAAGTTCCCCTTCTTTGAAATTTTTAAGGGTGCGTTTGGATTTATTGAAGGGATACTCGCTTTTGAGTCCGGCTTCCTGGTAAGTTTTGCTTACCCTGGTGGCGAGCATCGCCCTAACTTGCCACTGCAGAGTAAAGTAAACATCTTGGGCATCGGCTCCAGCAAGTAATGCCCGCTCATATTCAATCCAGAGACCGCGTTTATCTTTGTTTGCCAACTTGTCCGAAATTACAAAAAGGTTGGGTCCGTTAGATTTGTACCTTGAACTATTTTTTGATTTTGCTTCGGGTTCTAGGAAAGCAAATGTGGTTGCAGACTTTTCGAGTTCTTTTTCAGATATTTTAGTCTCGGTCAAGATTCTGCGTCCGCGACAAAGTACGCCGGCGCCAAACAAGTCTCGACTTGCAACTAACTCACCCAAGAGGGCTTCAAGCTCCGGGCTTTCTGCATCAAGAGTAATCGCTCTTATTTTAGGATTTTCCTTTTGGAATTTGTCGCAAAAGGCAACATATGACTCCTCGCCTTTTGGTCCCTTAAAGACCTTGAGCATATTACTTGGTTATGCCTTCTTTAGTTTCAGAGAAAATTAGCCTAACGGGTTTGCCGTCAAGAGTTGCGGTGATAAGAGCATCCTTGCCGGCCCGGAATGTAACCCGAAAAAATTTGTCAGAAAGAACCTGGGTGCACAAACCCTCGTTTGGTTTTGTGACAAAACCAACCAATACTCGCTCCCCCGCCTCGCCAAGACTTCTTGGGACTAAAGTGGCCTCGTAGGAGAGAGTGTGGCACGGAGTTGGCAAGGTGAGTGTCCCCTCAAGAGAGTGGTTGCCGTTATCAAAGTAGTGATTAACTGTTATTGAATCTGGTAAGGTAGCCACAGTAGAAGTGTCTGTTGGGACTGCCTCCTCCTTCTTGGCTCCCAATGACCACCAAACAAAACCTAAAATTATTGCTAAAATTACCACAACCGCTATCGTTGTTTTATTGCTCATGTATGGCAATTGTATCATAAGTCACCCCAAGATATACCCAGAGAGGATTTTATGGGGAAAGGTATGGGTGGATTTGGGACAACAGATTCCATGATGTTTTTTATCTCTTTGCTAACGCTTTCAGCCACTTCCTCTTTGATTTCGTAGATTAGCTCGTCGTGAATCTGGAGTAAGAGATGAACCCCATCGCGGAAGTTTTTTTTCTCAATATATTTATCTACCCCAACCATGGCAAGTTTGATGATGTCTGCGCTTGTGCCCTGCACGGGCGCATTTTGAGCCTGGCGTTCAGCCGCTTTTTGCATATACTCCGGACCAGTATTTAACTCTGGATAATAGCGACGCCTACCAAAATAGGTTTCAGTGTACCCTCTCTCCCTTGCCCCCTTCTTCACCTGTTCAAGATATTTTGTGACACCCGAAAATGTGTTGAAGTATCTGGCCAAAAACTCCTCGGCCTCGGCGCGTGAGCTGTTAAGATTCGCCTTCAAGGCAAGCACGCCCATGCCGTAGATAATCCCGAAGTTGATTACTTTAGCTCGCCTTCTCATTTCTTTATCCACCTTATCTTTCGGAACATTAAACAAAGCTGAGGCAACATCGGCATGAATATCGCCTCCTGACTTAAAAAATTCAATCAACTTTTCATCGCTTGATAACAAAGCTAGACTGCGCAAGTCAATCTGCGAATAGTCAAAAGATGCAAACTTGTAACCTTTAGTTGCGACAAAAACTTCACGAATTGCTCGGCCTTGCTCTGTTTTGATTGGGATATTTTGCATGTTTGGGTCCTTGGAAGAGAGCCGACCGGTAGCAGCTCCCCACTGAACGAAATGTGTGTGCAACTTGCTATCAGAATCCAAAAGGGCCGGGAATACATCAAGATACGTAGAAAGTAGCTTTGCGAGCTCGCGATATTCAAGAAGCGTATCAACAATTGGGTGTGCACCTTTAAGTTTGTCCAGTTCGCCCGCTCGGGTAGAAATCTGGCCAGTGCTCGTTTTCTTCTGCTTCGGACCACCCAAGGCGAGTTTCTCAAAAAGGATTTTTGACAACTGCTTGGGCGAGGCAATGTTAAACTGCTCACCGGCTAGTTCATAAATTTTCTTCGTCAGCACATCCAATTTAGTGTGATAACCACCCGCCAATCTCGCCAACTCTTTCTGGTCTACCTTTATCCCTCGCCCTTCCGCCCGCCTAAGTATTGGTATTAGAGGTAACTCCATCTCTCTGTATATTCGGTCTAAATTTTTACTAGCAATCTCTGTTTCCAATTTAGACAGGTCCCCTACTCCGCTTGGAGCAGAATTATTGGAATCAAGCACCCACTGGGCTAGTTTTGTTTTGTACTCTATCTCGGGGTCTTGGACAATATTGAGTTCAATTATCTCTTCCGCAGTCGTTCCGCCTCTTGTCTGCCCGCGCAGGTGGGGCGAAATGATTGTTTGATCCAGATTAGGTATCCTCAGGATGAGACTCTTAAAGCCGACTGTTTCAAAAAATCCCCGAACTTTTTCGGGTCTAAATCGCTTCTGCCAACCATCGGGTGGTAAGTCAATCGGGGCATCTATGCGGATAGTGGCAAGAACAAGCGAGAATCGCGCTTCCTCCTCGTTATCCTCCAAAAGTTTTACTATGCGCTCCTTGATCCCGGCATCTAATAATTTCTGTCTATTTTTGCCTAAAGCTTTATAGATTTCTTCAATACCGCCAAACTTCTGTATCAACTCTGTACCAGTCTTCTCGCCTATGCCAGCCACTCCAATTATGTTATCGCTGGGGTCACCACGCAAAGCTTTGTAATCTGGGATAAGTTCTGGGGCAATGCCATATTTCTCTTCGGCTTTTTTTGCATCATAGAGTATCGTATCTTTGATACCAGTTTTGAGCGTATATACTTTCACCCGCTTATCGGCCAAAAGGGACATGGTATCCATATCACCAGAGGCAATGATAATCTCCAGATTTTTGTCTTTAATCTTTTCAACCAGCGTGCCCAAAATATCATCTGCCTCAAAACCCTCTTTTTCTAAAATGGGAATGTCGAAAGAGGCTAGCAAATCTTTGGCCCTGTTGAGTTGATAGACAAGGTCGTCTTCAATTTTGACTCTTCCCGCCTTGTACTCCTTGTACATTTCATCGCGGAAGGTTGGCCCCGGCAAATCAAAAGCGGCAATAATTTGGTTAGGCTTAAACTCCTTGATTATGGAAAAAAGCATAAGCGCGAGGCCGTATAGTGCTCCCGTAGGCTCACCCTTACTGGAAACAAACCCCGGCATGGCGTGATAAGCCCTATGCAAAATCGCATGTGTATCCAAGAGAACCAGCGTCCTTTTGCCGTTCTTCCTTATTTCCTCCACTGTCATAAACCCATTGTAACACTCTTGGCGTGGACAACAGTTACCAGCTAATTTCTCGCCTTAGTTCATCTATGTGCTTGCAGTCAACGTAAAAAGTTTCCGGGGGTAGCGAACCCGCAACGCGCTCTGGCCACTCAACTAAAATCAAATTTCCCGGGTCGACCAGAAGCTCCTGCCAACCCAAATGCCTTAGTTCACTTTCGCTGTCTAACCGATACGCATCAGTGTGCACCAATCTCTCCCACTTAGCCGCCGGGCGGCTAAGTGGGTAAACGCGCTCCAAGATAAATGTGGGAGAGGTGACGTGCTCTGTAACCCCAAGTTCGTGGGCAATGCCTTGCGCCAAAGTTGTCTTGCCGGCTCCCAAATCCCCACGTAAACCAACCACAGCCGCTTGAACCTTTGACTTGGGGATCCGACCCCCAAGTTCAAGTAGGAGCTGCCTGGCAAGAGCTTGGGTTTCCTCTTTGCTTATTGTGCAAACTTTCACAAACTTGGATTAACTATATTTTTTGTAAACTCAATCGTGATGGTCAAAATCAATCAGCCGAACTTGATTTCCGCTTACTTCGTAAATCAAAACATGGGAGTCAACATGGGCTCGCCGGTAATTGCGTAAAACATTTCGTATTGGCTTGCCAAAGTTTGGATTACGCAAAATCTTGACTAGCTGTTTCTCTAGTCGAGCAAGCAATTCGGAATCAAATTTCTTAACTTTATCCAGAATACGCTCAAACTCAGGGGGAACATTTAGTGTGTACCCTTCTTTCGACTCTTCCATGCGCATAAATACTAAAGCTGCCCGAAAAACTTTCTGATATCGCTGTTGTTTTTGAGTTTCTTGATCGTCCCCCCGCGATCAAGTTTTTTTGACATTCGTTCGTATTGCGTGAGCTTAGCCGGGGCTAACTCATCGGCCATATAGTACTGAACAGCATGTCTTAATCTAGACAATTCCTTTTTTATTTCATTTTGTTC
>Ga0209542_10007987_pt1 | contig 19914 bp, 16 predicted proteins | sample RifCSPhighO2_01_FD_184028 | JGI IMG/M metagenome (GOLD analysis project Ga0209542, IMG submission 184028) | Soil microbial communities from Rifle, Colorado - Rifle CSP2_plank highO2_0.1 (SPAdes) (version 2) | ecosystem: Environmental > Terrestrial > Deep subsurface > Rock core/Sediment ...
AAATGCCTCTAAATATTTAACGTATTCTTTTTTAATTCTTTCAGCCTCTTTCTTTATTTTGGGAATTGGTTTTTTTTCCTTAAAATCAGGTTTTCGCGCCAAGGTTACTGTTCTTGCTAATAAATTACCGATACCCCCAGCCAAATCGGCATTATGCCTTTGCGCGAATTTTCCCATACTAAAATCGCCGTCTTCGGTTGGAGAAAATTCACGGAGTAAATAATACCGCACGGCATCGGTCCCATATCTTTCCACCAATTCAAACGGGTCAACCACATTCCCCAAGCTCTTTGACATTTTCTGGCCATTGGCGGTTACAAATCCATGGATAAAAATCTGCTTTGAATTAGGCAATCCGGCTGACATCAGCATCGCCTGCCACATGGAAGACTGCTGTCGCAAATTATCTTTTCCGGCAAATTGCATGCCCGGCCAAAATTCTTTGAATTTCTTTTGGTCTTCCGGCCAGCCCAGGGCGGAAATATAACTTACCAGCGCATCAAACCAAACATACATGACATGTTTTTGGTCATTGGGAACCGGCACTCCCCAGGGCATTTTTTCTTGCAGGCGCGAAATGCTAAAATCTTCCAGGCCTTTTTTGGTAAATTCCATGATTTCATTCAGTTTTGAACGGGGCACGACAAATTCAAGATTTTTTTTATAAAAATCCAAGAGCTTTTTTTGATACTTAGAATATTTGAAAAAATAATTTTCCTCTTCAATGATTTCTATGTTTAAATTGGGGTGGATAGAGCATTTTTCATCCTGTAATTCGGAGTCTGTTTTTTCCAGCTCACACCCCACGCAATATTTTATTTTATAATTCTTTTTATAGATATCGCCATTGTTTTGGCATCGCAGCCAGAATTCCTGCGCCGCTTTTATATGATGAGAATCGGTGGTCCTGACAAAATTACCATAGCTTAGGTCAAGCACCTCCTTTAAATTATTAAACTTTGCAGCATACATATTACAATATGCCCGGGGATCCATGTTGTTTTCCTGGGCCTTTTTAAAAATTTTAAGCCCGTGCTCGTCGGTTCCCGTATTAAAAAAAACTTCGAAGCCTTGCTGGCGTTTGAATCTGGCGATTACATCGGCCTGGATTATTTCCAGGGCAAAACCGATATGGGGATCCGAATTTACATACGGAAGCGTTGTGGTAATATAGAATTTTTTCTTTTTTTGAATCATGATAGTATAAATAATACTAACAAAAATAAAACCAAACTTCCATGATTTTATTGGCACACATGCTTTTTGGGGCGATTATGGGATCCGTCATTAAAAATATCCCATTGGCCATGATCATGGCCCTGCTGGGCCACTATTTTTTAGACGCATTCCCCCATGTTGAATACTCAATTTATAATATAAGGAATAAAAACTGGAAAAAATCATTACCGGATATGGCAAAGGTATTTTTTGATTTCTGCCTTGGCGTCCTTTGTATTTTTATATTCTCAAAAAATCTGCCTATAATATATATTTCTGCCTTTGCTGCGATCATCCCCGATGGCCTGACTATCGTAAGTGATAATTTCCCAAAATTAAAAAATTCGGGCCTGCAAAGATTATTTTCAAACATTAATAAAATCTTATCTTTGCACCATACTATGCATACGGAAAAAATACACTACCTGACAAAAAAGAAAAAATTCCCCATATTCTGGAGAATTCTGACCCAAGCGGTTGTAATCGCCGCCAGCATAATTATTTTAACATTTTAAGAAACAATGGATTCTTCTTTTCTTTTTTGCAAAAACTCCTTTAAAAGTTCGTAGGCTATCCCGAAAACCGGAACAATAAAAATCATCCCCAAGAGGCCGAAAATCGTTCCTCCGATTAATAACGACAGCAATACCAATACCGGAGGCAAATCCAAAAATTTTTTCATCAGCAAAGGGGTGATAAGGTTGTTTTCCGTCACCTGGATCAAATACAGAGCCAAAATAACATAAGCTGCCATTAACCACGAATTTGAAACTCCGACAAATAAAATAACCAATATGCCGGTAATTAAGGGGCCGATAAACGGTATAAAATTAAGGATTCCGGAAACCAAAGCCAGAATGAAAGAGTATTTTATACCCAGGAGGAAAAAAACAATAAACGATACCACTCCCACAAATACGCAGGCGAGGATCCTTGCTCCGAACCAACCGGAAACTTTATACTGAGCCTTTTCAAAAAGGGCTATGATGTAATTTTCGTATCTTTGGGGCACCAAAAGAGATAAAACCCGTTCCGGCCCCCTGTCTTCCAAAGAAATGTAAAAAGAAAAAGAAAAAATTATAACTGCAGAGGCAATTCCGCCAAAAAAGACAGAAATAGCTTTTATGATGCTTTCAGAACTTTCTTGCAAGGAAGAAACTAGTGTTGCCGTAAAATCTTTGAAATTTTTAGCGACGTCCACCCCCAAGTTTTGGAAAATCGGGTTAAGTTTTTCGAAATATTCGGGGATATTTTGGGATAACTGATCAATTTCAAAAAGAAAAATCGGGGTTGTAAGGTAAATAATTAATCCCAAGAGGCCGAAAATTGACAGATACACTAAAATCACCGCCACCACCTTGGGAAACTTCAGGTTTCTCAAAAAATTAATTACCGGTTCAACCAAAACAGAAATTACCAAGGCGAAAAAGAACCAAATCACAATATCGCGGGATAAAAAAAGAATATACAGGAAAAAACCAATAATCAATGTTTTAATAATAGCTTTCCAGGAAATATCTAGTGTTTGCTCCATGTCTATTCTGACGAATTAGCACGAATACCGAACGAATCAACACGAATCACGAATTTTCTAAGTTTTATTCGTGATTCGTGGAAATTCGCAGTAAATTCGTGAGAATTCGTTTATCTATATTTTCAACAAGGCTTCCAACTTGGATTTTTCGGCTTCCTCAATTGGGCCGATGACTGACAAATTCAATTTTTCCGGCTTGAATATCTCTTGAGCAACTTTATTTATATCACTAACAGAAACCTTATCAATCAGCTTTAATTTTTGCTCGGGGCTTAACATGCTGCCTTCCATCACTTCTTGGGTTGCCCAAAAAGAAGCCTGGGCATCGGTTGCGTCTAACGACAACGACATGGTTCCCCGCAGATAGTCTTTGGCTTTTTTTAATTCCCGTGGCGTAATTTTTTTATTTTTTAAATCCTGGTACTCTTGCAAAACCAAACCTATCGCCTTTTCCAAGCTTTCATTTTTAATTCCCGCTTGGGTTACCAAATATCCGGTATCAGTAGTTATTTCAAGAGACGTATGAATATAATACGCCAAGCTGTTGCGCTCCCTTACCGAGATAAAAAGGCGCGAACTCATGTTGCCCCCCAATATGATTGACAATAAATTCAAAGCATATTTTTTTGGGTCAAACATATTATAGGCCCTCACCCCCAGGCAAAAATGAGTCTGGTCGGTTTTTTTATAGTGGATTAATACTTCGGGTTTTACCTGTATTTCCTTGGTGGCGACTTTTCCGGAGGCTTCGGTATGTTTTATTTTACCAAAATAGGTATTTATTTTCCCCTCTATCTGCTTTGCATTAACATCACCTGCCACGCAGATAATCGTATTTTGGGTGGAATAGTGCGTTTTATAATATTCCACCATTTTCTCCCTGGTAAAATTAAGGATGTGCTCTTTTTCTCCCACAATTCTCCAGCCTGCAGGCTGATCACGATATAGCAAATCATCAAAAAGCTCCGCCACATAAGCATTAGGCATATCCAGGTACATATTTAATTCTTCGATAACCACCCCTTTTTCTTTTTCAATTTCTTGGGCCTCAAATTTGGAATTTAAAAACATATCGGCAATCCAGTCCAGCGCAATGTCGGTATTCTTTTTATCCACTTTCGCCCAAAAACCGGTAACTTCTTTTGAAGTAAAGGCATTATACTGGCCGCCGATCATATCCAGGGTTTCTGAAATTTTTAGCGTATTGGGCCTTTTTTTAGTGCCTTTAAAAAACATGTGCTCCAAAAAATGTGAGATGCCATTAATATCTTTAGTTTCATACTTTGACCCTGTGCCAACCAAAATCAGCACCGTTACGCTTTTAGCCCCTTTCATGGGTACCGCCACAACTCTCAATCCATTTTTTAATACTTTTTTCTTAATCATTTTTTATTAATTTTTATTTATTTTTTCCGTTAAAAAAGCTTTAAGATCTTTTATCGGCATTCTTTCCTGTTCCATGGTATCCCGATCTCTTACGGTCACATCGGCTTTTTCTAACGTATCAAAGTCAACCGTAATGCAATACGGGGTCCCGATTTCATCTTGGCTCCAGTACCGCTTGCCAATATTACCCCGATCATCCCAAGCTACTGCAAACTCTTTTTTTAAATGCTGGTAGACTTCTTGGGCTTTGGCGACTAATTCAGGCTTGTTTTTTAACAAGGGAAATACTGCCGCTTTATACGGCGCAAGACCAGGTTTTAATTTTAACACCACTCTTTCTTCCTTTGCCTCGCCAGAGCCTTTAGCGGAGGCAGGCTCCTCATGGTAGGCGTCACAAAGCACCGCCAATACCGACCTATCCACCCCGAAGGTGGGCTCAATTACATGCGGATATAATTTTTCACCAGTTTCAATATCGCTATATGGATCTTCTTTAAAATGGTTTTTTAAATCAAAATCACCTCGATATGCCAGACCATATAACTCTTTTTTACCAAATGGATATTCGTATTCAAAATCTATGGTTCTTTTAGAATAATGGGCGCGCTCACTATCAGGAACTTCAAATTCGTGGATATGTTCTTTTTTTAATCCAAGCACCTCGGTCATCCAACTTTGCATTTCTTTTTGCCAATATTCAAATGAGTCTTTCCAATTTTCTTCTTTGATAAAATACTCAATTTCCATTTGCTCAAATTCTCGAGTTCGGAAAATAAAATTTCCTGGTGTGATTTCGTTCCTAAATGCTTTTCCAATCTGGGCAATCCCAAACGGTAATTTTTTCCGGGAGGTTTCTAACACATTCTTAAAATCTACAAACATGGACTGGGCGGTTTCCGGTCTGAAATAAACAACAGAATCTTTATTTTCCACAGGACCCAAAAATGTTTTTAACATCAAGTTAAATTGGCGTGGTTTAATTTCACCGTTAAATTCTCCACAATTATTGCATGCCCACGTGGATTCTGATTTCTCTTTTTTTTGCTCATCATTAGTCATTAATTGATCCGCACGAAAACGCTCGTGGCACTTCTTACATTCCACTAAAGGATCTGAAAATTCTTTTAAGTGGCCCGATGCCTCCCAAACTTTGGGATTCATAATAAGCGCCGCATCCAATCCCACCATATCATCGCGCATATGGACAAACCGCTTCCACCAAGCGGCTTTTATGTTATTTTTCAATTCCACTCCCAACGGTCCATAGTCCCAAGAATTAGCCAATCCCCCGTAAATTTCAGATCCCGGAAAAACAAAACCCCGCCTTTTGCAAAGGGAAATAATTTTTTCCATTAATTGATTTTCTTCTTTTTTCATTTTGTTAATACTAGCTTTAAAAATTCACACGGTCAATAAAGCATTCAAAAGTATCCCTTTACGCCGCTATACAACCACAAAGTCCGTACGACGTCCGACGTCATACAAGCGTCGTACAAAAGCTCCTTTATTCCGATACACGGGCGGACACAATGCCTCCGCCGGAATTTCCTGAATCATCAGGCAAATCGGTGCCCACCGCAGGCGCCTTGCTTGAGACAATCTTTTGGGTAACCTCGTCCTGGCCGGAAACAATCGCCTGGCCGATAATGGTTGCAAAGTTTCCCTCTTGCGCGGCCGTAGGGGTTAACGTTACCTGGAAATAAACCGATGGCGTTGGATTATCTTGTGCGGGATTAACCGGCACGCTTGGAACCAGCCATTCAAGTTTCCGGGTGGAAGCATCCAAAGAAACATTGGATATTTGGCTTTCTGGTAAAACTGCAGTCAAGGTGACATTCTGTGGCAATAGGGCGGCAACTTTGGCATCTTTTACATTATTAGTATCGGTGCTTAATTGCCAAACAATAGTGTAGGTAGTCGGTGTATCAACTTTCGGAGGAATAGGCCCGGAATTTTGGAAAGACTCATCTTTGTTTGCATGGTAACCTTTTTGGCTTACCAATAGGTGGGCGCTAGGTTTTTCAATAGCAATTTGGCTGGAATCTTGCAACGTATCAACGATTTCAATATGTTGGCTTGCATCCTTTATGATCACAAAATTACCGTCAATCCACATGCCAAGATGCACGGAAAATGGCAAATTAGCAGGGGCGTCAGGGGCAACCAAGCCATGGATGCTGATTTTACCATTTTGCCCTTTTTGCAAAACAGGTAGTTTCCATTCTGTATTATCAAGCGAAACCGGACTGGAGGATATGCTCTTAAATCCATCCACGTTATCAACCTTTACACTAAGATTCTCCAGAGGGTAATCTATGCTTGAGGCATAATTGATAGCATAGGTAATTTCTTCGCCCGACTTTGCTTTAGATGGCAATTCAAGGTCCAACACAATGGGAACCGTTTCAATTTTCGTTGTAAATGTAGTATCTGACTCGTAACGCGCCGATAGATTGCGGGGCGTGTACGAAAGCCATGCATAAGCTACTTTCAGATCATCCTCTTTACCTAAAAGCCTTGCCTTAAATACCACAAAATCTTCCTGGCCGGGATAAATATCTTTTAAATCCTGGGTTAATCTTATTTTTCCATCTTCAGTCAAGGAATTTTCAGGAAGGTTGAATATGAGCTTTGGCTTTTCCAATACAAAATTTCCGTTATTTTTATATTTTACGGTATAGGTAACTTCGTCCCCAACGCCGATATTTTGGCGGCTTAAAATTTCTAATTTCAAAATTTCTTTTGAAAAAACCTGGTCGCGATAATACCAAAAACCCAAAAAACCCGCGGTGGCGGTCAGACCCAATACTATAATGACGATAACGCTTTTTTTCATGATATTTTAGCAGTTATAAAGTAACTTTTCAGTTTTGAAATTTGCCAGATCAATACAGTATTTAGGGCAAGTATCAAAACGAAAATAAGAATTAAAGAATTACCTCCCAAAAAGATTCCACCCATGACGGCCACAATAGCAGCTCCCATCGTGGTTACAATATTATCCATGCCCACCCCCACTAATGCGTCGCCAATTCTGCCCTTCGGGTTGACGGTAAAATTATGAACCACAATCATCTCCCCGATGCATCCTATGACTCCCGCTAATACTCCAGCCACTACAAATGGAGTTCCGGTAATTGAACAAAATATTTGCACGGCGTGTACCATGGATTCGGCGGCAAACAATATGGTAACTCCAGAAACAACTAAATAAGAAAGAATAAACCATGTTGGTTTTTTTTGATAGTACGTTTCTTCTTCCTGGACTTCCTCCACCAAAATATGGCTTCTCTTTGTTTTTCTAAAATGATACATCGCCAATATACACAAAACTAAAATAACAAGCCCCAATGGTTTTACTAATTGGTAAAGATCACCCGATACCGTTGGCACGGGACTTTTTACTTGCCCGAAAATAACCATGCACAAAACAACGACGGTGGTTAATATGGTTAATACATTGAGGATATCTATAGAAGCATCTATTTCTTTAAGGGAGGGCTTCGTTTGATGGTCTTTCATAGGTATTACCATACCCGTTTTTTTTATTCCTGGCACCATAGGGACCGGGCCCTCTTTTTTGTTGGCAGTATTTTGCCTTGCCACGCACAATATCGCATGGGCGATGTTGTAAATATTTGATCCAAAGGTGGTGGCGGCAGCAATAATGGCAAAATTGATCGCCAGACCGTAATTTTCTTTCACCAAACTCAATGAAATAATGGCAGCCACGATACCCAGCACCATATCGGGGAAAGCGGTTCCCAATGACTGCAAAAGGCCGCTGGCAAGTTTCGTGCGGTCACTTAGAACCTCCGTGGTTTCTTCTATCACTTGGGCAATTTCTTTTAACACAAACGTGCCGATGCCGATAATCAAAATAACATCGACAATCCTAAGCCATACCGCATGCCCCTCTTCCAAAAAACCGGGAAGGTAAAACCGCAAAAAAAGCGCGGCTATCAATAACAATGCAATACGAACCAATCTGTTTTTAAAAATGCTCACCATAATTTATATCCTCCCAAAGAAAGCACATAATCGCCATATTGCTTTGAAATCAGCTCAAGGCTTTCTTGATGGTTTTTTTCTATTTTTAATTTTAGTATTATCTCCCACCCGCCAACTGGAATATTTTTTCCCGCTAGTAAGACCCCGTTTTGAGATGATAAGATAATGCGCAAAATTTTAACAACATCTTGGTGTATTCTTTGGGACTGATTATCCGATTTTACACACATCAGGCAGATAACTCCTCCCTCTTTATTAGAAAAATAAAGGTTGGCCGGGTTTAGGGCTTGGCTGCAATGAGCGCACTGTAAAAGTTGGGGGCCATATCCTAAAACAGCAATGAAATTCCAAAAAAAATAAAAATATACTACATGGTAGTTAGTATTCGGGAAACGGCAATCATTGAGTTTTTGGAAAAAGTCCACCAGTAAATCCCAAATTTTTTGGTCTGTTTCTTGCCCGCCGATAAAATTATCCACTATTGCAGATACCTTATTGGCAATTTCTATTTTTTCAGGAACCAAGGGTATATCCGGCAACTTTCCTATTTTTATAGCATCGGTCAGGGTATTGCGGTAATTGCTTTGAATAAATTCTATCTCCGATAGCGAAAAAATTTCTATGCCGCTGCGCAATTTTGATGCAAGTCGCCGTATGGCGCGGGCCGTAACCTCTACCCTGCCAAAATCCCGGGTAAAGAGAGTGAAAATCCTGTCTGCTTCCTGGCGATCCTCTTTTTTGAATACAAATGCCTGCGTCCTATAATGCGTTATCATTATTGTTTAACGTTTGAACCTTTCAGTTAAATCATCCATCACCGGCCTTATTTTCTTACGATGCTCCCGATCAACGGTTTCTTGATAGGTTATAACTCCATCTTCCGCCTCTTTTCTCAAATTCTCTTTTTCACGGAAGAATTTTTCTGTCTTATTGGTCTCACTATCCAAGGCTCTTTCCTCATCCGGATCAAAGACCGTTCCATGTGATTCAAACTTCTTGGTGATAGTATCTGACAGCTCTTTTATTTTATCAAAATATTCTTTTGTACCAGGAGTTATCTGTATGTTAAATTTATCCCTGATATATATTTGTCCCTCGGCGGTTTTAAGAAATTTTCTAACATCAGGTACAAATACTGAGCCGTAAACATGCGGAGTATCTTTTTTAGTTGATGCCCTTGGCATTGGAAACTCTTTTTTGGAACCAAAAAGAGCTGACTCCGGACTAGCACTTGATTTTGGAGTATAAGGTCTTGCCGCATAAGGCACTTGTTTATTATTTTGACCGGATGGATTTTTCCCCGGCATACTTGAACTGGATTTATTTGGTGGCATTATGTTTTATGGTTAATAATATTTTTTGGTCATCAACAATTATTTCTTTGCCAGCTTGTCCATTTTCTTGACCGGCAACAATATCTATGGCCCTCACTTCTTTTAATAACAATGCTTTATTTTTTTCAATAATTTTAATTATCATCCCACTACCGCCAATCCAAATAGAAATCTTATCTTCTGGCATTAGTTTCTGTTCTTTCCTCAAGTCCTGGATCAACCTCATTATATCACGGATTATACCCTCTTCTTTTAGCTCTGGCGTAATTACTGTATCTAATTCTATCTCTTTTTCATCATCCCAGCCAGAGCCTGGTCCGCTTTTGGCGGAAAATACGATTTCTTTCACATTCACTTCATCTTTGATCAAGTCCAGCAATTCTCTGTGATTTCTAATTTTGGATTTGGTATTTTTGATTTTGAGCGCGGCGAGTGGTTGTCGCACTTTTATAGCTTTGGCCGCACGCTCGGCCAGCGCCAAGGTAACAATATTTCTAACTTCATTCATTGCATCTTTCAAACCCTGATCTTTATATCCTTTGAACTCTGGCCAAGACATCAAGTGTACGCTCTCCTGATCCTCTTTTTGGCGTACCGCCCCGAAAAGATGTTCTGCAAAAAATGGCATGGCTGGAGCCATAATTTTAGAAAGTTCCATTAAAACATACCGCATTGTTGCAAGGGCATGTTTTTTATCCTCTCCTTCTTCTTTAAACCGTTCACGACTGCGGCGCAAATACCATACTGAAAGATCATCAATAAAATCGGTAAGAGGACGGGTTGCATCATATAATTTATAGTTTTCATATCCCGAAGTTGAAACTTCCAAAATTTCCTGAAGGCGCGCAAAAATCCATTGATCAAGAATATTATTACTTTTGGAGTCGGCTTTGGTACCATCTTCATAGAGTTGGTAAAAGGCGAGTACGTTTTGCAGTCGTCCTAAATTCTTTTTTGCAATCTCGTCAAGATTTCTTTCTGAAAAAGAAAGGCTTTCCGCCTGTACAACCGGCGAACTTAACATGTAAAATCGCATGGCATCAGCTCCATATTTTTCTATCATAGCCATGGGATCAGGGTAGTTCTTTAACTTTTTTGACATCTTCTTTCCGTCTTCTGCTAAAACAATACCCGTTACGATGCAATTTTTAAATGCTTCTTTATTAAACAAAGCTCCTGCCAAAACATGCTGATAATAAAACCACGCACGAGTTTGATCTTGCGCTTCCCCGATAAAATCTGCCGGAAACCGGTCTTTGAATTCATCTTCATTTTCTACTGGATAATGCAATGCTGCAAAAGGCACCGATCCGGAATCAAACCAGGTATCCAATACTTCGGGCACACGGCGCATTTGCCCGGGGCAACCCGAGTCGCAAGCAAACGCAATATCATCAACAATTTCTTTATGCAAATCAGTTACCAAAACACCGCTTGTTTTTTCTAATTCCAAAGCCGAACCGAAAACCGATTGCCTTTGGCATTCAGAACACTTCCAAACCGGAATCGTGTTAGCCCAAAAACGCTGACGTGAAATAGACCAATCGCGGGCGCCCTCCAGCCATTGGCCGAATCTTCCTTCTTTTATGTGTTCTGGCGACCAGTTGATTTTCTTGGCGGTTTTTAACAATACTGGTTTTATTTTTTCAATGGCCACAAACCAGGAACTAGTCGCATAATTTAATAATGCCGTGTCGCATCTCCAGCAATGAGGGTAAGAGTGTTCATATTTTTGGTAGGCAAACACCAATCCTTTTTCATCCAAAAATTTTACCACCACAAGATCGGCCTCCCGCACTTCTTCAGGTTTGTTTTTTGCACGGGGCTTTAAATCTAACCCAGCAAATTCTCTGTTCTCCGGTTTTAGCGTGCCGTCCATTTTCACATGCTGCACAAACGGCAGATTTTCCTGTTTTAAAAGCATCCAGTCTTCCGCACCGAAAGCTGGAGCTTCGTGGGCGATCCCCGTCCCTTCATCAGCGGTAACAAAATCGGCGGCATATACTTTCCAGCCATTTTCCCGATTTTTTAAATTTTCATCTTTTTTATAATAATCAAACAAAGGCTCGTATTCCAAACCAACTAAATCTTTGCCGTAAAACATCTTGCCGATAGACAGTGGACGGTCTTTATCTATTTTTTCTACTTTCTCTTCTAATACAATCATTTGTGCATCTGCAATAATAACTATTCCTTTTTCAGAAACAGACTGCTTACCCAAATCAATGGCATTATATGTTATCTTCTCTCCCACGGCCAAGGCCACATTTCCCGGCAGAGTCCATGGGGTTGTCGTCCACGCAAGCATATACACATCCCCAGAAAGTCCGATTTTTTCCGGATTTTTAACTTTAAATTTCACCGTTACTGATAAATCCTTAATAGTCTTGTATCCATCCGCAACTTCCCCCTGGCTTAACGTCGTCTCACAACGCGGGCAAATATGCATTGACCTATAATCTTCGTAAATAAGCCCTTTCCCATGTAGCTCCTTAAACGCCCACCATTCAGATTGCATGTATTCAAAGTCCATCGTCTTATAAGGACGATCCATGTTTACCCAACGGCCAAAACGCGGAATGACGCGCTCCCATTCATTGATAAAGGTAAAAATGCGTTCGCGGCAAAGGTCGTTAAATTTTTTCACCCCCATCGCCAAGATATCTTTTTTTGATTTAGTGCCAAGCTCTTTTTCAACAATATTTTCAATCGGCAAACCATGGCAATCCCATCCCCATTGGCGCGCAACATAAAAACCCCGCATCGTTTTATAACGGGGAATCGCGTCTTTAATTACGCTCTGAAGCAGATGGCCATAATGCGGAGTTCCCGTGGCAAACGGCGGACCATCATAAAAGACAAAGGCCTTTGGCTTGCCCTGAGCTGGTCGAAGGGTTTTTTGGAGTGTTTTTTCAAAAATACCGCGCTCTTTCCAAAACTCCAATGTTTTATTTTCCGCCTCTGAAAAATTGTATGCCATATAAACGAATTTTCAATTTAAAATTATTTAATCAGATAAATTACATCCTTTCCAATACTGGGATTCCGAGCAACCATAATCCGTTTTTCATGATAACGGTGAACGCCTTAGTGATCGCAACCTTATAAGGAGAAAGCTCATCCTTGGAATCCACAATTTTATTCTGGGCATAATAATTATTAAACTCATGTGCCAATTCAGTAAGGTAGGTGGCAATATAATGAGGCTGGTATTCCTTGCCTGCTTTCTGGACGACTTCCGGAAAATACTGCATCATTTTCACAAAAGTACTTACAGTTTCCGGCGCTTTCTTTAACAACTCCTTTATCCCCTCTGTTTTAGCTTTCTCCAATACCGAAATTGCGCGCGCAAGGGAATACTGCAAATACGGCCCCGAATCTCCCTGGAAATTAATTGATCTTTCAAGTTCATAAGCAATATTACTACCGATGGATTGTTTCAAAATGGAATATTTCAAAGCCCCAACGGCAACCTTCTTTGCGATTTCGTTCTTCTCTGCTTCTGAAAATTCCCGCTCCTTGATTTTTTCTAACACCACTTCCTGCACCTTTCCAATCAAGAATTCGGCAGTTACAATTTTCCCAGTACGCGAAGACATTTTCCCCTCGGGAAGCCGCATCATGCCGTGGCCGATATGCATTGTTTTTTTGGCTAATTCAGGGAATATTTGCGACATGGCAGCCAAAAGTACTTTGAAATACTCGTCTACTTCGTTACCCGTAATAACTATTGATTGGTCGTATTTATACTTATCATATTTAACCTTTGCCAAAGCCAATTCCTTTGCCTCATAGGTTGGCAATCCTTCAGAATTGATAAATACCCGAGTATGCAAACCAACACTCTCTCCTTTGAAAATAATCGCTCCCTTCTCTCCTGTTTCAAAAATCCCTTTCTTTAATCCTTCTTCTACGATTTTCTTGCCAAAATCCGCCACCTCGCTTTCGAAAAAATTGTCATTAAATTTTGTTCCAAGTTTGTCATACACTTTTTCAAAAGCTGCTAGGGTTTCTTTGAAACCGGAAACATAATACTTATCTGTTTCTCTGATTTTCGGGTCATATAAATCTGTATTTGTACTTATAATTTCTTTCTTTGCATCCTCATCTTTTTCATAACTTTGCGATCCAAAAACATAGGCCTCTCCCCACGATAGATTTTCGTTTTTCTTTTTACCCCAAACTGCTTTCGCCACATGAAGGCCAACATTCCCTTGATAATTTACACGCACTATTTTTGCTTCTTCAAACTCAAGAATTCTTGAAATAGATTCTCCAATAGCATTCGACATCAAGTGGCCAATGTGAAATTCTTTAAAAGGATTCGGGTCGGTATACTCAACAATGATTTTCTTATTTTTTAAATTCTTATTCTCCCCAAAATCCTCTTGTTTTAAAATCTGTTGAATATCTTTATTAAAAACTTCGTCTTTCAAGAAAATATTGATAAACCCCGGAGCAACCACCTGAACATCTTTAAATATTTTTCCCTCCATTCCCTGCGCAATCTGCCTTGCAACCTCCATTGGATTTTTTTTAACCTGCTTCGAAACAACTAAAGCCACATTAGTCGAATAATCACCATGGCTTGCCTCTTTCGGCTTTTCAACTAAAAAATCAACTTCTTTGAGTTTAAAACGTTTAAGGGATACTTCGACTGCCTTTTTTATTTCTTCTTGTGCGCTCATTGTATTACCGTTCCGATGAATGATTTTCCATTTAAAAAATTCTCCATCTGCTCCAGGTGCTTTCCATTAATCATTACGACCTTGATCTTCAAAATTTCCGCCATTTTTGAAGCGCGCGGATCAAACGGAGCCGACAATCCGGGAGTCCATTTATCCGGTATCAGTTTTTTAAAATCTTTCCAAGTGATTTCTTTGATAGCCTTTGCATCTTTAAATTTATTGGGGTCTTTATCGTACACGTAATCAATATTGGTCATATTAATGATAGTTTTAATACCCATGTTTTTTGCCAACAAAACCGAACAATAATCAGTTGACCAGCCGGGCTTGTATCCGCCAAACACCGCAATATCCCTGCGGGAGTTTACTTTCTTGGTAGGGTCGCCGATGACTTTTTCAAACGCATATTTGTCAAACGACTGACGGACAATTTGGGCATTTAAACGGGAAATATTGATCCCCATCCAATCACGCTCCTTATTATCCGCCCCAAACTCCATTAAAGCATTCTGGTAATTGCGGCATACCTTCCCGCCTCCGACGAATATAAAAAAACGTTTCTTATCAAGATATTTTAAGATGGATTTTTTAAACCCTTTCAAAAAATCCATGTCTATATCATTTGGCGCCACCAATGATCCTCCCAGCGATACAATAATATTTTCTTTAGCCATATATCGCTAGTCTATCCCATTTTCCGTATAATTTAAATAGGTTTACGTAAGATACGTACAATAAAAAACCCCAAAAGGGGTTATTGCGGGATCAGACCTTGCAATTGTTATTGCAAGGTCTGATCCCGCAATAATTATAATTAGTGGGTAAAAATCCCTTTTTTCAAATCACAAATATTCCATGCTGAAAATCTACTCATTGTATTCTGTTTTAGTAGTCAGTAATTAAGAGATTAATGATTTGAAAAAAGAGAAGGAGAATGGCATCATGCCAAGCTCCTTCAAAAATCAACCCGCGAGGAGGGAATGATTCGGCGGGAGGCCGAGCATCCTGATGCGCTCCTCGCGGCTGGCCGCGATGAATTTATCAACGGTTTCTCTGTCGTTGAAAACAACAAAGAAACAACCTTCGCCCACAAAATCATTACAGCATCCTGCCGTAGCAATTTGCCGTACCATTCCGAAAGGCGGCCCTTGACCAGGGGCTTCCACCCATTGGGCCCTTCGGTCCAAGGTATGATTCCAGTCATGGTCGGGAAACCATGGCTTAGAATCATAATTATTGTGGACGCTAGGCTGAGAAAGAAGTCTCGGCCGAGAGATCCGACACTTTGCCGAATCTTCGTTGCGATCGGTCATCTCCGCCTCAATAGCGAAGCGCACCCTTAAAGATTCCGCTTTTACGGAATCAATTTTCTCGCCGGATTTTTTAAGTTTTGCAATCCAGGCGGAGAAAGACCACTCGTTGAGCGCAAGCTCTTTAACATCCACAAATGGACGTTCCTGATTAAGACAGTCCTGAAACTGCCTTGAAACAGAAATAGAACTTTGCGAAGTGGCATTGATGCAACCAAACTCGACTAGAAACATAACTTCTCTCCTTGGAAGTTACAATGTCCTATTTTACACCCGGACGAGGGTGGGGGGAACTATTCCCTTTTTTCAAATCACAAATATTCCATGCTGAAAATCTACTCATTGTATTCTGTTTTGGTAGTCAGTAATTAAGAGATTAATGATTTGAAAAAAGGGCGGGAGAAATTCAAACAATCCATGGTTGAATTTCTCCCTAGTTGCAAATTACCAATGTCCCCAGTTGCAACACGCGCATTTCCCACACCCGCCGCAATTAAGTGAGCGTGACGAGTTGTAGACCGGTTTTTTTACAACTGGCCGATATGGCCCACCGTGACAAGGGTCGCCATCAATGGACCTGCCCATGCCACCACACATGGGGCAGGGGCGCCTGAGAACAGAAAGGTCAATTCCCCCTGGTCCTTGCTCCTTTTCTTTCCGCCACTCATCCGTGAGCGGCGGAAGCTGAGTATCATTCTTTTTATTACTCGTCCGGAGGATAAAAAGAAGACTCATCCATGCCAGGATGATGACCGCGGTGATTACCGCGATCACTTCCTGGCTGGCAAGAAAATGGAGTGTGATCGCCGAAGCGACCACCAGAATTGCCGCCGCCATCGCCACAAAAAACTTTACGGTCATACCAAAACCTCCCTGCGCTATCTTACCATAGCGACTTGTATTTTTCGGGGTAAGCCATTAAGGGAACTGTTCCCTTCTCTTAATTTACTAAATTTACATTGTAATTTAATAACCTAAGAGAAGAGGATCGGCGCTTGGCAAAGCGCCGATCCAAAATTTGTTTACCTACGGCCATTCTTGGCCTTCGCCCGACCATTGCCTTCGTGGCGGTTGGGCTTATTAACCTGAGAGGCCGCAATTTTGGCCTCAATGTCTCGCCGTCGATCTTCGGCGGCGATCAGAGCCTCAAGAGCCTCATTGCTCTCGGGTTGGTTGTCAAGGCGACGAGCCGCCTCAAGCTCTTCGCCCTTAGCTTCCTCGAGACTCACTGGCTTCGCTTTCTGCAAAGCCGGCTTTTGTGCCTTGGGGGTCTTCTTGGCCCTGATCCGCTCTTCGGTAGCACTAATGCGATCATTCAGATCGCTCGTGCCCCTGAAAAGGGCGACCTGATCTCTCAGAGACTTCATGTCTCCAAGGTTATCAGTTTTTTCATAAGCCGCAAACTGCGCAAGCAGTTGCGGCTCTTTTTCTCGCAAAGCTTCAGCGGCTGCAAGACTTGCGACTACCGCTGCCGTCGCTTCGCGAGCCTTTCGCTCTTTGGTGAGCGGAACGGCCCAACCGGACAACTTTCTGGTCCGATTGACGATAGCCCAAAGGACAACCTGCGCCTGTTTACGCACAGGCACATCCGAGAGCTTCGTGCTCTCGAACCAATCCTTCTGGTCATCCTGCCAGTAAAAAACTAGCCCATCCTGGCCTGCAAGCCATTCCTCAAAGACTTCTGTCTCGAGGCAGACTTGAATCCCCTGGATCAACTTCCAATCATCCTGACTGGAAGTAAAGAATGTTTCCTGCATCCATGCAGAGACTTCTTTGTAATCCTTTTGGGATCCAAATGGGGCCTCCATAGCCTCGGCAAATTCCAAGAAAGCAATCCATGCTTTCTCTTTAATTTGCTCCAATGTGCGCTTGGCCAACGACCGAGGTCGATTTGACTCGGCTGTCGCGGCTTCTTGCCGTAAAACCTCAGCTTCCGTCGAGGACGACTCTTCTTGAGCCGGAGCCTCAATGGGCTCTTCTTCCACCACCAGCTTTGCTGGCGGTGCCTCGGGTTTTGGTTCCTGCTCCAGCAAAATCGCCGCTGGAACGGAGTAATCGGACGGGAGAGAGCGAAGTTCCACTCTGGGACCATCTTCCGTGATGACCCAAACATGAAAAATCTTAAGCGACGGCTCACAAGCCACCGCTTCGCCCTCCTGTTGGAGAGGCGGTTTTTCGACCTCTTTTTCCCTGGCCGAGCGTTCGGACCAGCGAACGAGAAGGCGCATCACAATAAAAGCGCCCAAAGCCATCGAAAACAGATACGCCGCCGCGAACCCGAAGGTGCCCATTGTGGACTCCTCGTTGGTCATTTTGAAATAATCGCAAGAAAGTGACCAGCCTTCAATGCGATAAACTTCTCGGGCAACCTACCCGAGAAACGGATAGCCACAATAAACATTGTGGTCATTCGTTTCCGGATATTATTATAAAAATGGTATTTCCCCCATAAAAATTGTCTTTTTTGGGGTTTTTGGTATAGTATAGTTGTTCTCAGTTCTTTTCAAGACTTTAGGGGGGTTACGATGGGTTTTAGTGTCGATGGCTACGATTTGGAATTTGCCATCCAAATCCGCCAAATCATGTTGCATACGCCCTGGCAAGAAGACAATGAAGAAAGAAAAACTCTGGTCTGGGATCCAAGTCAGGATTTTTTACAGCGACTTGCGGATGCACATCCGCACCAACTGATCTGCTTTTTCGGAAGGGAATTTAATTTTCCCCAAAAACCTAACTGCCTATGCAAGAATATCTTTATTACCAACCAGAACCACCAAGCAGCTTATCTGGGCACGGTTTTTAATAAAGAAGCGACAATCGCGTATCGGGACCGTGTGACTGCCATGGGCGAACCAATCACTTCGCATCACTTCATGAGGATTATCCGCGATCAAACCTATTATATTATTCCGTCCAAAACATCACAACTAAGTGAACGCGCCGTGCTTGATGCGACCCGGAGGTATTTACAAAGCTATGAGAATACCTCGATTCCCTCACTTGCCAGCGCACGGATATGTTTGCTTTCGGCTGACAAGGGATCCATGTTTGATGACATCATCCGGCAGGTAGCCCAGGAGCGCGCCAACAAAAACTGAATTACCGGCGGCTGACGAAAAACGCCAAAAAATCAGGACCCGTTTTCTTTTCGAAGAAGCGGGTTTTTTTCTTAACCTCTTGCACTAAACAGACTAATATGAGATTTTAATCTGCTTGGTACAAGAGCGGAACATAGTCTTTCCTTCAAAATAGTTCTGTGCCATGACATACAAAAACCTCGACAAGGATTTAAGTTAGGGCGCACACGCACCCTTTTTTAATTACTCGCGTCCCTTCTCTGAAAAAACAAATCGATTTATTTTTTCAGAGAAGGAGGGGAGAAAGGTAAACTTACTCATCCTCCCCATAATGACCTTTGCATTCCGATAAGTCGGAACGGACTTTTTATCTGCGCGATGCAGATACAGCATCTCCTGGGGTGGCCGACCCAAGCTCGCTGAAGATTTTCTCATTCGATGTAGGCATACCACACATATGACTTAATATCAGTCGTGTGTAGGTGGCTCAGCGAGGAAACACTAAATGTTTCGGCAGTATAGAACCGCCCCTCGCTGTCATCCTGACTGCGAATCACGTTTGAAAAAATGCAACAATAACCCTCCGCTATGTCCGCATAGCTTGGGTTACTGAGCGCAGGTCCAAGGAAAATGGCTCGAATTTGGTCACCATCCCCCTCAAACCAAACCCTCATGTTGCCCTGTTCATCCCTGAACTTGTAAAAAACGAAGTTTCGGTTTCCAACCAGAATGTTTATCTTCGCTCGCATCATTGCAGGGGAAGAATCATCAAACCAGTTAGATGGTAGACCCCTGATGCAAATCAGAGATCTCTCATGGTCGAGGATTTCCAAGTCCTCGTCCAAATCACAAAACTCTTGTTGTGCCAAAAATCTGTCGATTTTTGCTTTGGCCATTTCTGGCCTCCTTTCTGGGTCATTCAATGACCCATTCAAGTTTTCCGTTCCCCCAGGGAATCGTTCCCTGGGTTTTTCCCTCCAAAATTTGTGAGTAGGCCCTTGCGAGCATGCCCACAATTCCTAGGGAATAGGCCGACACGGCGACTTCGTCACCGTTCGGGACACGCTCAAGGAGCGCGTCCATCTGATGGCCACAGTAAAATCTGCGGCCCACCAAATTCTCGGGGAAAGCGCTGTTTTCGATGTCGAAACTCTTCATGGCTTTTCCTTTCAAGATTAGCCATTGTGTGTCCTCTGTTCTGCCAACATGGCATTTAAAGGTCGGACACTTCCCTTCTTTCAAATCACAATCGAAATTGCGAGTCGGAAGAAAGGGGGAATCGTCGTCTCGGGCGATTCCCAAATTTGAGAGGGGTAACGTTGGAACTACCATTGTTCCCTCTTCAAAGCTTCGGAG
>Ga0209542_10007989_pt1 | contig 19912 bp, 21 predicted proteins | sample RifCSPhighO2_01_FD_184028 | JGI IMG/M metagenome (GOLD analysis project Ga0209542, IMG submission 184028) | Soil microbial communities from Rifle, Colorado - Rifle CSP2_plank highO2_0.1 (SPAdes) (version 2) | ecosystem: Environmental > Terrestrial > Deep subsurface > Rock core/Sediment ...
CTCCCTTCTTCTTGCCACCGCGCATAATGGCTCTGATGGCGGTATCAATGATCTTCGCAAACGGCGTGGGCCCTGAGGAGACGCCGCTGGTTGTTTTCAAGGGAGAGCTGGATGCGCGCAATCTGGTAATGGAGGCGCCGATGCCGCCCGAACTTTTTGAAAGAAGCATGACATCCGCCACAGACTTGGCAATGTGTCCCATGTCGTCGTGAATCTCCAAAAGAAAACAATTGGAAAGAGATGACCTCGTCGTACCGGCGCCAAGGTGGGTTGAACCGCCGGCAAGATATTCCAGACGAGACATTTTACCGTAAAAACGAATGGCCCATTCCGTTGGATTATCTTCGTTGTATGAAAGTCCCATGGCCACTCTCATAAAAAATATTTGCGGAGTTTCTATCGGGTGCTGGTCCGGACTTTTCAAAATATATCTGTTGGCAAGAGTTGAAAGTCCGGCATATTGAAAAAGTTCATCGCGCTCCAAAACAAGCGCGCTTGAAAGTTTTTCCAAATCAAATTTTTCTTTCATCCGCTTGTCCAGACGATTATCCGCCACCCCCTTTTCAATAAAACTTATAAGGGCCCGCGCTTGAAGTTTTTTTAGGGTGTCTTTATCGTGGTCGTAGCCGCCGACAACTCGACGATAAATGACTTTCAAAAAAAGACGGGTGGCAATTTTGTCAAAATCAATGTCATTAACAATGTTTTGAACCGCCGCGTTAATGGTGGCGATGTCCATTTCCTCCGTTGTAATGCCGTCGTAAACGGTAAGCTTGGTATCTGTGGCCACTTGAACCACTTTGGCCACCGGGTCCGTAAGACCATAAGTTACTCTTTCAATGGAGCGATTGATTTTGTCCGCATTGAACGGCGCTTTTTCTCCATTGCTCTGAGTGACATAAGTGGTCATTTTTTGTGGGTTTCCCTATTAAGGTTTTACAATGTTCGGAAGTCAGAAAATTTTGTTATTAAGAGTGTATTGTAGTGATTTTGCCGAGGAAAAAAGTTGTGGATTGTTTCTCCAAAATAAAAAAGGCGGAGTGTCAACGTCGCCGTTTTTAAAGGGCTTGGCACAAGAGCCTGCGGGCGGGAAAAATCAGTAGAGGAGCAGATCTCCAATCTTCAAATTGCTGTTTTTGACGGCTCCTGCCGATAATTCAAGAACATAGCGAGCGGAGGCGGGTGGAGCAAAAACTTCCGGGAAGGTTTGGGGTGAAATATTTTCCTTTATGTAAAAAATCGTGCCGTCCGTGGTGAACCAGACGATGTCAATCGGAAAATTCATGTCTTTCATCCATATCCCCCACTTGTCTTCCGCATTAAAAACCATAAGAAGTCCTTGAGCGGGCGTCAAAGATTTTATTCCGGAAAGTCCCCGCGCCCTTTGCGTCACCGTCGTTGCGAAAAATACGGAGAAAAATGAATTGCCAACACGAATGGGCGTATCAAATCGTAAATCTTCTGCGGTTTGATAATTCTCTCGCGAAGAATTGTTTGTGCGCAAAGCGACACTAATAATGAAGGCGGCAATGATGAGCAAGAGCGTAAGTGTAAGCAGACTTGGTCTTTTCATAAAAGAATTATAAACGAAAAACCCCAAGCGTTTCCGCGAGGGGCTTTTCGTTACAAAAGGGAATTACGAACGCTTTGGATTAGTATCCGCCGCGGCCGCGACTGAAGCCGTTGCCTCCTTCGCGAGGAGCTTTCGGCTGGGCTTCTTTGACAGAAATTTTTCTGCCTTCAAAGTCCGTTTCGTTCAAGGTGTCAATTGCCTTTTGTGCTTCCTCATCGGAAGACATTTCAACGAAACCGAAACCTTTAGAACGACCGGTCATGCGGTCAGTGATTATTGCAACTGACTCAACGTTTCCCGCTTTTGCGAAGAGCGCGCGAATCGCGTCTTCGGTGGAAGTGTAAGGGATTCCGCCCACAAACAATTTCTTAGCCATTTATTTACGCTACTGATAACTTACAGACACTCTCACGCACACGGGGTTAACCAGTAACGCAAGCAAAATCTGTACATTGTTATTATACACCCTTGGGTCAAAAAGTCAACGTCGCCTTTGGCTCCGTCGCTCCCATTGCTCGTTCGGAAATACTAAAGCAAGCTTTGTATTTCACTCACTCCGCTCGATAGTCAACGTCGCCTTTGGCTCCGTCGCTCCCATCGCTCGTTCGGAAATACTAAAGCAAGCTTTGTATTTCACTCACTCCGCTCGATAGTCAACGTTGCCTTGAATAGAGTCCGATGAGTTCCGTTTGTTCAATGATATGCCCGTTCATGGCGCTTTCCAGAGCGCTTTTGCCCGATGAATCGGGCAAATCAAGAACTGCGTCTAGGGCGTATAACTTAAAATGGTAGTGGTGAGTGCCCGAGGGCGGGCATGGGCCAATGTAGCCGGCTCTTTTCATGCTGTTTGCGCCCGGCATGGCGCCGGCCGGCGAACTCTTTTCAAGAATTTTCTTGGTGTCGGGGGGAATATTCCATAAAATCCAGTGCACGAAAGTGCCCATGGGGGCATCCGGGTCATCCATGACGAGTGCCAGACTTTTGGCCGCCGCGGGAACGTCCTCAAAACTGAGTTCCGGATTTGCGTTTTCCCCGTCGCAAGTAAAGCGTGAAGGAATATTGCCGCCGTCCTCAAACGCTCCGGTTGTGATTTTCATAGCTGGTTTATTGTTTGCGCGGCAATGGCTGGGGCTTGCTGTTCCCGTAAATTCGCGCCACAAGCCGCGTCAAAAAAACCAGCAGAACAAAAGCCGTGGCCACAAGCGTGCCGGGCGGGATATTGTTATTCCAGTGTCCTAAATCAAGCCAACCGCGCCATTTAAATACGGCAAAGTGCAGAATTGACAAAATTACGGCGATTAGCCCGGTTTTTTGTACGATAGACCATCCCCTTTCAGACATATTGCCGGCAACCGACGGCAATGAAGTCACGGAAATTATTAGCAAAATTATCAACGCCGCGGCACCTGCGAGCATTGAAATTTCTCCCAATTGCGATAGCTTGCCGATTTCAATAAAAATCTTCGGATAATACGCGGGATTAAGCACGGTCAGCGCAAGAATAACGTGAAGCGCGACAAACGCAAGTCCGATCAAGCCGAACGACTTGCGTAATCCCAGATGCTTTGTCCATCTCTCCGGCCAGAGTCGTGCCAGCGGGCCCATCAGATAACTCATTGCTATCATCACCAGGCCGGTAAGGGCGATTGAGTCAAAGAGAATCGTAAAATAAACGGTCTCAATCGGCATTCCGAAACGCCGGAAGTAATGTTGAAGCAGAAAGATTACGAAGACAACCGCCGTAACCCGTATTGCCGTTCGCCACTCACTTGTTGAAAACTGTGCCATGCCGTTCTTGCCCCCATATTACTTTTAATTTCGCCGAATGTAAAACTTGGCGGAGTATTTTGGACTTACCTTTTCCTTACCGTAATCGTCTTGCTCGCCGAGTTCCCTGCCGGAGAATTGTCGTAGGCCGTGGCTTTTATTGCATGCTTGCCAGAAGAAATTTTATAGGACATAGTCCATTGATAGCTACACGAGGTTATCATCGCACAGGTTGCCACGATTTTATTGTCAATATAAATATCAATGTGCTTAATTCCGCTCACATCGCTTGCGGTAGCATTAACATTCACGAAACCCTTGGAGGGTAAGATAAAACCATTCGTCGGATTAGTGATGGCGACCACGGGGGGAGTAGTATCGGGAATCTGGACTTCATAATTCGTGGAGCTTGAACTGTTAAGTGCGGGGTTGCCTTGATTGGCGGCTTTTTCGGTAACAGTATATGTACCGACCGCGGCGTCAGAGGCGGAAGTAATGCTAATCGGAATAGTGGCACTCTGTCCGGAGAACAGGGCGGAATCAAATGATGCGGGTACTTGAGTCCAGCCCGAAGGGATAGAAGAAGTGATGTTAAACCAAGAGTACGAACAAACGGAACTATCATTATTGGTCAGCGTAAGGGTGTAGGCGAGGGTTTGCCCAGGAGTCCCTGATTGGCTCGCGGGAGCGAGCGAGACTGAAGGATTGGCTCTGATGCAAGGAATTGGCACTGTGACAGCCACCGTGGCGCTTGTCGGACTCACGCTTAGCGTTTGCACGGCGATACCGTTGGTTGCGTCCTCAAAAATTTGCCCGACTGCCAATGCCGAATCAAAAAAACCGTTGGTGTCAGGGGTGGCGTCAAGCAACGACGTTTGGGTTATGGTTGGATAATCGGGAGCAATTCTTATTGAAACGCCGTTAACAACCGGGTCAGTAACGGCAAAATTGTCAAATCCAAAAGGTTGACGAAATTCCAAATAATAATAATTCAAAATATTGCCGCTATAAGTTTTATCCTTGGGAATTCGTAATGCCTGTACTCCGGAAGAAAGTTGTTCAATGGGTGAAATTGTATATGTGCCGCTCGCCAAAACATCTTGCGTATTATAATCGGCAAACCAACCCAGCCTTCCTCTTAGAAAATTATTCATTTGATGATTTAATCCGGAACCCATGATGTCAAAAATATCTCCGTATTCGCTCGCGGTGCAAGTATCGCTTATAGCGACGCGACGACCCGCGGGGTCCGTGCAAGAATAACTTCTGGCATGATGAGCTCCGAAATTGTGCCCCAATTCGTGGCCCACGATTCTTAAATTATATGAACCGTTAATCCAGACTTGTCCGGGATTACCGCCGATTGTTGCCGCACCCGCGAAAGCGCATGAGGCGGTATAAGGAAAAGCATAGACAATGCTGTTATAACCAGCGGGGTCAAAACCGTCCACGACCGCCGCCGTTTGGGCCGCAGAAGCCAGAGAAGAAATATCGCAAGTGGTATTGTCAGAAGGAGTCGTGTACCAACCATAGACATCACCATCGGGCCTAATTTTTCCTTCCAGGCTTGCGTACCCAAAAGACTCTTCTTGATAATAAGCGTTAATGCCGTTTGCGGCCGTGAAGTTAACGGACCGAACGGTGTCGGAGGTAAACGGCTGGGCCGAATTATTTTGAAAGTTTATTAGAATGACTGCAATCTTTTTAACCGTGGCCGTTGGAATGGTTGCGCTATTGATCGTTACCAAATTGTCAGTTGCGCCCGTATCATAAAGCACCCCTATCTCCATTCCCCGCTTTGAACCACGAACCCGGACTTTTGAGCCCGAAAGAAGGTTGGGCTCCTTGTGAGAGAAACGTAGGGAGTAGCGATTTCCATTTTCTTTCAAAAAGTATCGGGTATTGGAGATTCCGTCCTTAAAATTGTCTGTGTGTTCAATCTCCAGGGTGCCTTCAACCGTAATTTCGTTTGGCAGCCGATTCAATTGTGTTTTGGCCGAGGCAATTGAATTAAATGAAAGCGCGACAAATAAAGCGAGAACGAGTGAAAGTATTAAAAAATGATTTTTTTCTTTCATGGGCAGTGTGCCAGTATTAATAATACATGATTTTTGCATTTTCCCAACTGGCTGGTGTTTTTTGGGCAAAGTTCGGGCATTCTTTGAGCAAAACCCCCACTAAGGAAGACCGCCCCGCCGCCGCTCGCGTGCCCCGCAGAAAAATGTCTCTTCCTTTCCTAGACAAGAACGGTCCTTGCTAGAATCACGTTCTCTCCTGTTTATGGCGGAGAGGGCGAGATTTGAACTCGCGGTGGGTTGCCCCACTCACGCTCTCCAAGCGTGTGCATTAGACCACTCTGCCACCTCTCCGCCATAAACGGGATTGCGATTTGTCTAAAAATTCTACGCCCGCTTGAATTTTTAGACAAATCGGGAATAAGCGTACGCACTAGACCGCCTGCCCCAACGGGAACCCTTCGGGCTGCGAACTCTTCCTTACAAACTAGAGATTATCAGATTCCTATTAAATCTCCGAATACGCAACCACTTTATTGCGGCCCGTTTCTTTTGCTTTGTACAAAGCTTTATCGGCTCTCTTCAAAACATCCTGAAGAGCCAGACCGCTCTCGGCTGAAGCAACACCGGCGCTCAATGTAACTCGAAGTTCTGGATTATTCTCAAATTCAATATTTTCAACATGGTTTCTGATGTCCTCCGCTTTGTTTTTGGCGTCTTCCTCCATCGCCCCCACAAGAGTGGCCACTATTTCCTCCCCGCCCCATCTTGCCGCCGTGTCCCATTCGCGCAAACTGCTCTGAATGGCCGCGGCAACGGATTCTAAAACTTTGTCACCAACCAAATGTCCGTGGGTATCATTTATTTTTTTGAAAAAGTCTATGTCAAAAAAAATAAAGCTCACGTTCGTAAATCCAAATGATTGCTTGCGTTGCTTTTTTTGCAAACCGTCCAGAGAATCAAGATAAACCTTCGCTTCGTCTTCAAAGTAGCTTCTCGTCTTTAGGCCCGTTAAAGGATCATGAATAAGGTCTGTCTGAAGTGCTTGCACTTTTACCTCAAGTTTCTCAATCCGCTTTTTTAATACTTCTCTACTTTCTTCCACAAGTAAAATATACCCTCACACTAAACAAGAAGCAATTCCTTATCCTTATAACTGTATTCCCGACGTTACTTGTTTAGTGGGAGGTAAATCATTTATAAACTCCGCGATTATTTTGGGATACATTAGACGCTCCTCTTTTTTAATGCGTTCATGAAGCGTTTCTGCCGTATCGCTTTCTTCCACCGGCACCGACACTTGGGCGATTATTGGACCGGCATCCAAATCTTTTGTCGCTATGTGCACAGTAAACCCGGTTAACTTTGCACCATATTTAAGGGCATCCGCAACGGCTGTCGCACCTTTAAAAGCCGGAAGCAAAGACGGGTGGGTGTTCAATACTCGGCCGCCATACGCGTCAAACATTTCTTGACTGAATACGGTCATGTAGCCGGCCATGGCGATAACGTCTATTTTGCGTTTTCGCAGAACATCAACCGTTTTCAAGGTGAATGCGACTCTGTCAAACGACTTGGTAAAGTCTGTTCGTTTAACAAGCTCGGTTGGAATATGAGCTTCCCTGGCTATTTCAAGACCACGGCACTCACGATCTGAAATCACAAGAGCAATAGGGAGTTTGGCTTTACACATGGCCTCAAGAAGAGTGCCCACGCCAGAAACCAGAACGGCGAGTTTTATTTCCTGTTTCTTCATTCTTTTACGTTTATTTCAGTTTTCATCCCGACAAGCGCCTTTACTCTTTCTTCTGTCGGAGGATGGGTAAGAAACAGTTTGCCAATGCCAGACTTTGCCCGTTCGCCAAAAGGATTTTCAATAAATAAATGCGCTGTGGCATTTGAGGCATGTCGCATCGGAATTTCTTTCACGCTTCTGTTTATTTTAACAAGAGCATTGGCAAGGCCTTCGGGATACCGAGTGAGAAGCGCGCCCGATGCATCCGCCAAAAACTCTCTTTTGCGCGAGACCGCCAGCCGAATGAGAGTGGCGGCAATAGGAGAAAGAATTATGAAAACAATACCAATGAGAGCAATTAATCCCCCACCCCCGCGGCTTCGTGATTGAAAACGCGAACGCAAAGCAACATTAGCAAGGATTGCTATAAAGCCGGCAAGAATAACCACAACGGTTGAAACTAGAGTGTCGCGATTGCCAATGTGACTCATTTCATGGGCAATTACCCCTTCCAACTCATCTCGAGAAAGGAGTTTCAAGAGCCCGGAGGTAACACAAATTACCCCGTGTTCCGGATTTCGGCCAGTGGCAAAAGCGTTTGGTGATGAGTCTTCAATAATATAGAGCTTGGGCATAGGCAGGCCTGCGGTGATAGAGAGATTTTCTGTAATATTCCATAAATCCGGCGCGTTTTTCTTCTCAAGCGGCACCGCTCGCGTCATGCGCAAAACAATCTTGTCTGAATTCCAATACGAGACGATATTCATTGTAACGGCAAAGAAAACCGCAAAATACAAAATTCCTTGATTGTTATATACGTATGAAATAACAAAACCAAGAGCAATCACAAGTACAAGAAAAACTCCCATCAAGGCCCAAGTGCGAAAAATGTTTTGGTCTCTATGCGTGTAGAGATTTTCCCCCATCATGATGTTAAGCGAGACTAAAAGCTAACCTTAACCGGTTCGTTCGCCGCCGGCTCTTCAAGTTCAAAGAAATCCATCCGAACAAAATTAAATGCGCCGGCCAGTAGATTGGCGGGAAACGATTCAATGCCGATATTGAGGTCGCGAACGTTTGCATTGTAAAAGCGGCGAGCGGCTTGGATTTTATTTTCGGTGTCCGAAAGTTCGCGCTGAAGCTCCAAAAAATTTTGATTGGCTTTAAGGTCCGGATAATTTTCGGCTACGGCAAAAAGGGATTTCAAGGCACTCGACAAAGCGTTCTCGGCCGGACCGGCATTTGCAATTGAACCGGCATTCATGGCGGCAGTGCGCGCAACCGTAATTTTTTCAAGAACTGTCTTTTCGTGCGTCGCATAACCCTTGACCGTTCCCAAAAGATTGGGAATGAGGTCGTAGCGGCGCTTGAGCTGAACGGAAATGTCCGCCCAGGCTTCCTTGGCGCGATTCTTCAAACGCACCAAACGATTGAAAATCACGACCGCCCAAAGAACAAGAACCGCGACAACAATGAGAATAATATTCGTTATCATAAAATTATTATAGCACTTGAAGACGGCAGTGTTTTCCTTAAAACTCCATTTCCCCGCCGTGACGATGTTCCTCTTTCTTTTCGGGTAAGTCGGAAATAGCCGCTTCGGTGGTGAGAAGCATGGCCACGGCCGAGGCCGCATTTTGGAGAGCGGTACGAACGACTTTAGCGGGGTCAATGATGCCCGCTTTAAACATATCCGTTTCAAACTTGTTTTCCAACGCGTTGTAGCCGGAATTTGCGCCGCCTTCAGTTACCCTCTCCACCACCACCGAACCGTCGTCGCGACCGGCATTCATCGCTATATGTTTCAGAGGAGATGTTAAAGCGGAAACCACCACCTCGTAGCCAGCTTTCTTTTCTTCGTTAAATCCGCCCTCGGTCTTCATTCTTTTTATATTTTTCTCCATTTCCTTGGCCACTTTGGCAAAAGCCGTACCGCCGCCGGGCACAATGCCCTCTTCAATGGCTGCTTTAGTGGCGTTGACCGCGTCTTCAATTTTTAATTTCAAATATTTCATCTCTGTCTCCGTTGCGGCACCCACACGGATAACGGCCACTCCGCCCGAAAGTTTGCCTATTCTTTCCTGTAATTTTTCTTTATCGTATTTTGATTGAGTCTCTTCCAATTGTTTTTTAAGAGAAGTTACTTTCGCTTCCAAATCTACCCTTTTGCCTTTGCCGCCGACAATAACAGTCTTATCTTTTTTAGAAATAACTTTGCGGGCTTTGCCCAAGTGATCAATGTCCGCATTTTCAAGTTTGAGGTCGGCGTCTTTGGTAATAACGGTGGCGCCGACAGTCACGGCAATGTCTTCAAGAAGCTCTTTCTTGCGGTCGCCATATCCGGGAGCTTTCAGAGCCAAGACGGAAAAACCGCCGCGCAATCTGTTCACCACAAAGGTGGCCAGCGCTTCCCCCTCCACGTCGTCCGCGATAACCACCAATTCTTTTTTGCCCGACTGCGCCAATTTTTCGAGCAAAGGCAAAATATCTTTCACGGCAGAAATTTTTTCGTCCGTAATCAAAATCAGAGCGTCTCGGTATTCCGCTTCCATCCTCTCGGCGTTCGTAATCATGTAAGGCGAGAGGTAGCCTTTATCGAATTCAAGCCCTTCCACGATCTCGCTGTCAATGCCCATTGATTGGGATTCTTCCACCGTCACCACGCCGTCTTTGCCCACTTTTTTAATAGTGGCCGCAATGGTTTCGCCCACCTCGTCCAACTCCGCGGCTATGGTCGCTACTTGTTTTATTTCTTCATCCGATTTTATGGGCTTGGCCATTTTCTTCAAAAGCGAGACCGCGTCTTCAACCGCTTTTTCCATACCGAGGCGAATACCCATGGCATTCGTGCCCATAGTGGCGCGCTTAAAACCCTCCGCCACCATAGCTTGAGTGAGAATGGCCGAGGTGGTGGTGCCGTCGCCCGCGATGTCGTTTGTTTTTGAGGCTACTTCGCGTACGATTTCGGCGCCCATATTTTCAAATTTATCTTTGAGAGAAATTTCTTTGGCAATTGTTACGCCATCGTTCGTTATGGTGGGCGCGCCGTAACCTTTATCCAAAACAACATTTCTGCCGCGCGGCCCGATTGTTACTTTGACGGTGTCGGCCACAATATCAACGCCGCGCTTCAGCGCTTCTCTCGCCTCTTCTCTAAATAAAATCTGTTTGGCCATAAAATTGGTTGCTAGTTGTCAGTTACTAGTTGCTAGAAATAATTATTTTATGATTGCTAAAATATCGCTTTCGCGAACCATTACATATTCTTGGTCGCCGCTTTTAACGGTATCGCCCCATGAATATAAAACTATTTGCCCGACCTTTACGCTGGGCGGTATAAGCTTGCCGTCTTCCGTTCTGCCGGGGCCAACGGCAACAACTTCGGCTTTTTTGCTGCCCCGGTCTTCTTTTGCGCTTTCGGGAAGATAAATGCCCGAACTTGTTTTGCCGCCCGCTTTTTCTTCAATGGGTTTCAAAAGCACGCGGTCGCCGAGGGGCGAGATTTTAATCACTTTTTTATTCATAGGTGCGCACAAATTACATCAATTTCAAAAAAAAAGCAAAACCCCGTGAGATGGGCATAGTCGCCATCTCACGGGGTTGTCTCACTTCTCCTTCCGCTTAAGCCGCGTTCGCGCGAGCCTTGGCCTTCTTCTGGCGTCTGGCTTCGCGCTCGGGATTCTTGCGGCCCTTGCTGTCGTCGCCGCGAAGACCGAGCCTCTTCATGTCCTCGCGCTTCTGCCGGTCAAGCTCGCGCTTGTCGGCGCCGCGACCGTTCCTCGGCGCCTGAGCGATCGCTTTCGGAGCAAGGACTTCCTTGACCCGACGGCGAGCGGTCTCGTTTTTGACGGCGAGCTCGGCCGACCTCACGGTCTTGTCGACCTTGGTCCACGAGGAACGAAGCTCCCCGAGTTCGGCGCCGTTCTGCCGGATAGCGTCATACGCCTGCCAGAGAACGAGCATGGGCTCTGCGAACCTGTTCGGCAAAATCACGATCCTGAAGTAGAGTTCGTCTACCAGGAACTGGGAGCGCAGAAACCTCCGTTCAAGGTCCTTGCGCCCCTCGGCGTAAGTCGCGATCTTGTCGGCCCACGCGCCGGCATCCTGAAGACGATTGATGTCGGCGCGGTCCGGATCCTGCTCGAGCTGGCGCAGGCAGTTCGTGACGGCGTTTGCGTCCGCGAACATTCTCGCCAGGTCGTTTGAGGAAATCGCGAACTTCGCGATGACCTCATCAACCCCCCGAAGAGCTTCCTTCAGACGCTTGACCGCCAACTTGAGGTAGTTGGCGATTGCGTTGTACCGCATGCGGTTGAAGCTCACGGTCTGCTCCTTGCCCACTTTGGGCTAAAACGGTGATGGAAAATGAGAAATGAGTTGTTTGAACTGTACCTCTTTATCTATTATAGCATAATCAGTATTTTTGTCAAGGAGATTTTAATAAGAAAATGTCAAGCCAAAAAACGGCTCAATTAAGCCGTTTTTGGCCGACCTTTTGCAAAAGTGGCAAAATAAGTTAATGTATCAGGACATGTCTAACGTGTTACCCATTGTTCAGGTGATTCTTGCCGTTCTTCTTGTTGCGGGAATTGTCTTGCAGCGTTCCGACGCGGGTTTGGGTTCCGCTTTCGGCCAAGACTCATTCGGCGGCGTTAAGTATGAAAAGCGCGGTCTTGAAAAAACAATTTTCGTGGGCACTATAGTCATTGCTATTCTTTTTGCGGTCTCGGCTTTCACGGCACTCTTTGTGAGATAATTCTTTCCGATTCGGTTTCAAAACCATAAATGCCTGAACTTTCACAAAATTCATTTTTGGACAACCCCAAAAACTTTTGGCGGGAATTCCTGGAAAAACTTCTCGCTGGCAAGCTTTTTGACCGGCTTCGCTTCCTTGAAAAAACTATTCCGGTGCCCGGAGGCACGACGGTGCGGCGCGCTTATCGTCTTTTTTCTTTGACGGAGAGAATCATTTTTATGATTCTCTCCGTTGTCATGGTGATATCGGCCGTTATTTTAATTTTTCGCGTCAATGGTGCATTGCTGGCTGGCGTGCCGGCACATGGCGGAACATTGGTGGAGGGCATTGTCGGCACGCCGCGTTTTATTAACCCGGTTCTTGCAATAACTGATGCCGACAAAGATTTAACGGCTTTAGTTTTCTCCGGTCTCTTGAGGGCAAAGCCCGACGGCACGTACGAAAATCTATTGGCTTATTCTTTGGAGATTTCTGCCGACGACAAAACATATTTTGTTCATATAAAAAAGGACGCTTATTTCCACGACGACTCTCCCGTTACCGCCGATGACATAATTTTTACCATCAATCGCATAAAGGACCCGAATATTAAAAGCCCCCAAAGACCGAATTGGGGGGGCGTAGATGTGGAAAAAACGGACGATTACGGAGTTACCTTCCGTCTAAGTGCGCCTTACGCTCCATTTTTGGAAAATTTAACAATAGGCATCTTACCAAAACACGTGTGGGAAAAGGTTCAAACCGATGAATTTCAATGGAGTGATTTAAATCTTGACGCCGTGGGCGCCGGGCCGTATGACGTTAGAGAAGTATTAAGAAACTCGGGCGGCATTCCTTCGGAAATTAATTTAAGGGCTTTCCCTAACTTTGTGGGAGGCGAGCCTTACATTACAAAAATAAAAACTCTTTTTTATAACAATGAAGAGAAAGCCGTCAGCGCCCTTCTCTCGGGAGATGTGGACTCCTTGGGCGGGATATCGCCGGAAACCGCGGAAAGTCTTATTAAACGGGACTTTAATATAGAAACCGCCACTCTGCCGAGAATCTTCGCTCTGTTTTTCAACCAAAACCAGAATAAAATTTTTGCCGATAAAAATGTGCGCAAGGCGCTCGCTCTCGCCGCGCCGCGCGAAACAATTGTTTCTCTCGGCTTGAAGGGTTTTGCCATTGCCGTAAACGATCCTCTGCCGATTGAAGACAAAGGAAGCATTTCTTACGACGGCCGTCTGAAGGAAGCCGGTAAACTTTTAGACTCTGCCGGCTACAAAATGGCAAGCGGAACGCCGTACAGAGTTAAGATAACGGGTAAAGGCAAAACTCAAGTTGCAACGAAGCTCGCTTTTTCCATAGCGACAGCAGACACCTCCGACCTCAAGGCGGTGGCCGAGAAACTGGCGGAGAGTTATAAAAATCTGGGATTTAACGTTTCTCTGAATATCTTTGAGACGGGCGACCTTCAGCAAAATGTAATCAGAGAAAGAAAGTACGAGACTCTTTTGTTCGGCGAAGTGGTGGGCAGAGAACGCGACCTCTTCCCTTTCTGGCATTCTTCGGAGCGATTGGACCCCGGGCTCAATATCGCCTTGTACACAAACAGCAAGGTAGACAAAATGCTTGACAATTTGAGGAAGACAAGCAATACTTCAAAGCAACAGGAAATTCTCGCTTCGCTTTTGTTTGAGTTTAAGCTAGACGCCCCGGCGGTATTCCTATACGCGCCAAAGTACATCTATGCGATACCAAAACGAGTGAAAAGAGTGATATTGCAGAACGTAAACAGCGGCAACGAGCGATTTCTTGCGGTCTCGGATTGGTATATTGAAACCGACACCGTTTGGAAACTATTTGTCAGATAATCCTTTTAAAAAAATTTAAAAAAATCCCATGGATTCACAGCAAGCTCAAGGGCAATCCCCAAGAGACCCCGGTGCGCGCCGATTTAGGCGAGGAAACAGCGCCCACGGCTTTTCGCGCGGCCGCAAAACGTTTTCTTCAAGAAAACCGAGAAATTTTCGGATGGGGATATCACGGCCTCGTTATAGCGGTTCACCGCGTGATGCAAAAGAAGAAAGCAAACCCATACCAATTCCTCCGATAGGAGAGGCTCTCCGCATCATTCCTCTCGGTGGAGTGGAAGAGGTCGGCAAAAACATGACGGTCGTTGAATATAAAGACGACATTATTATCGTTGACGCCGGTTTTCAGTTTCAGGAAGAAGACACGCCCGGCATTGACTACATCCTCCCAAACACAAAATATCTGGAAGAAAGAAAAGAAAAAATTCGCGCCTTGTTTATCACTCACGGACACTTGGATCACATCGGAGGCATTCCTTACGTCATAGACCGCATTGGCTATCCCCCTATTTACACGCGCCAGTTCGGAGCAATTATGATTGAAAAGAGGCAAGAAGAATTTCCTCACCTTCAAAAACTGAATATCAAAATTATTGAAGGAAACGAGGCTATAACCTGCGGCTCACTTAAAGTGCGTACCTTTCCCATTTCTCACACCATTCCGGATTCAATGGGCCTTGTCATTGAAACTCCTTACGGCAACATTGTTTTCATAGAAGACGTGCGCGTGGACAACATAAACGGCGTGCCGACAGAGGAAGAAGTTGAGCAGTATAAACAATTCAAGGGCAAAGAAGCGCTTCTCTTGACTATGGATTCAACCTCAATTGAAAAACCCGGCTTCTCACTCTCCGAGAACGTCGTCATAGAAAACATTGACAGATTTATAAGAGAAACAAAGGGCCGCATGATTATAAGCACTTTCGCTTCTCAAGTGGAACGCATTATCGCCATAATCAAAGCCACCGAAAAATACAACAAAAGATTGGTTATTGAGGGGCGGTCAATGAAAACAAATTTGGATATCATCAGGCACTTAAAACTTGTTGAGACGGAAAATATAATTTCTTTGGAAGAGATGGACAATTACCCGCCGGACAGAATCGTTATGCTGGTGACGGGCGCCCAAGGAGAAGAATTTGCGGCTCTTATGCGCATTGCCAATAAGACCCACAAAAAAGTCCAGCTCAAGGAAACCGACACCGTCCTTTTGTCTTCATCCATTATCCCAACAAATTACAGCGCGGTCGCCAAACTTAAAGACAGTCTTTACCGCTCCGGCGCGAAAATCATTACTTACTTGGACTCCGACATTCACGCTTCCGGCCACGGCAACCGAGATGAATTGCGTTGGATTCAAGAGCAAATTCCCCATCGCTTTTTTATGCCCCTTCACGGCAATCACTATATGTTGCGTCAGCACGCGGAACTTGCTCAAGCGGTCGGCACGCCGAAAGAAAATATTGCCATTCCGGACAACGGTTCAATCGTTGAAATTCGCGACGAAGGAAAAATAATCATCAAACTTCCCGAAAAAGCGCCGTCAGAAGACGTTACGGTGGACGGTTTTTCAGTCGGCGATGTGCAAGAGGTTGTGATGAGAGACAGAAAGACCCTCGCCGATTCCGGCATCGTGGTCATTGTCGCCATGATAAACGTCAGAACAGGCAAGCTCAAGAAATCTCCGGACATTATTTCCCGCGGCTTTGTTTATTTGCGCGAGTCTCAAGACCTTTTAAATCAAACGCGTCTCATCACCAAACGCTCGGTTGAGCGTTCAACGGAGGGCATGAGCACCATCAATTTTGATTTTGTTAAAAACAATCTCACCGATGATGTGGCTCGCTTCCTTTTCCAAAAAACCGCCAAGAAACCAATCGTTATCCCTGTCACTCTCGGCGTGTAAGGCGCTTCGCAAACACCATTTTATAAGCGGGCCCCAGCTTCAGCACAAAAGAATTATACGCAATGTACCATTGCTATCTGCACTCGCTCGGAATTCTTATCATATATGATAAGAATTCACTCGCTTCATTTGATAATCGCCTCCTAAACGAAAAATGGGCAACTCGCCCCGTGAGACATTGGGGTAAGGGCAGTTGTCCGAAAGAGATTGCGGAGCGCGACGGCGCGAGGATGAGCAAATTTTCAGCAGAAAATTATGCGTACTCTTTCGGATGATTAGCCGAACCCCGTCTCACGGGGCTCAAACACTCCCATTTTTCTGCTCGGCTCATTAATTCTAATTGTGCTTCTCGCGAAGCTTAAAAATGGTGTTTGCTACGCTTGAGGACATAAGAGCGAGCGATTATGAAAAAAGAAAAAACCTGAAAACTGGTAAACTATATACATGCGTGTCATTTCTCGCTTGCACCACCAGGGGCTAATTGGCAGAAATAGAAGGTTTTTGCCCATTTATGTCGCCTCTCTTTTGATCGCTTTTCATTACTACCTGATAATTTATGTCAACTCGTCCTTTCTTAATTCTTTCTTCTCTTTCCTAGAAGTAGCGGCGCTTTTTGCCCTCGGCGCCATCCTGTTCGCTGTTTTTCTTTTGGCGGGAGAGACTTTTGTCAGAGAAATAAAACTAAGAAAAATATTTTTAGCGCTTATAGTTCTTGAGGGGGCGTCGGTCGCCACCTTGGCTTTCTCGCGGGAAGCCCTCTTTGTTGCTTTGGCTTTCATCGTCGCCCAAGGTTCAATCGGTTTCTTGTCGTACATCATGGACGTCATGCTTGAACGCAAAGTTCAAGACGAAAAAAGCACTGGCGAGGTGCGGGGAATGTTTCTAACCGCGGCTAACATTTCTCTGGTTATCGCTCCCACGGTTGCCGGAATAATACTTTCAAACGGCAATTTTTCTTCGCTTTATTTAGTGTCGTTTCTTGTACTCTTGCCCGTCATATTTTTGCATTTCAACAAAAGGGCTGGCGAGCATGTCATACCAAAACACAGAGAGGTTTTACCGAAAACGCTTAAGCTCGGAATATTTTTAAATTTTCTGCTTCAATTTTTCTACGCTTGGATGGTGATCTGGAGTCCTATTTATCTTCATAACGTAATTGGTTTTGCTTGGTCGGAAATAGGCATAATGTTCTCCTTAATGCTTTTGCCTTTCGCTTTATTTGAACTTCCGCTGGGCGAACTTGAAGACAAAATGTTCGGAGAAAAAGAGATTATGGCCATCGGATTTTTTATAGCGGGTCTAGCTACCGCCTCGCTTGGGGCTATTGGCGGAGCATCTTTTCTTCTTTGGACGCTTGCTTTGTTTGCCACCAGAACCGGAGCGAGCGCTATAGAAATATCCACTGAAAGTTATTTCTTCAAACACGTTTCTGGTCGAGATGCCGGCACTATAGGTGTTTTTCGAATGGCAAAACCGCTTTCACTTTTAACCGGGCCCCTTGCCGGTGCTCTGGCTATCAAATTTCTTGGCTTTCCGGTCTCATTTGCAATACTCGGAGCAATACTGGTCATCGGAGCTTTTATTTCTCTGCGTCTGAAAGACACCCGTTAGGAAAAATTAGCCGGTATTTTATCGGGGACTTCTGACGCCCACGTAGTTAACGGGGACGATAACTTCTTCGTCTTTTGTGGGGTCTCCGGACGAATTATCTTTTTTAAGCACAAGAAATAAAGGTCCCGACGGGGTTTGAGGGAGAAGAAGTATGTCTCCTTCAAAAGACACGAATTCTTCCGTTATCCATTCGTCTCGGGTGACGGCATTGCTTTTGGCAATGGTTTTACCGGTAATATTGCGCACTTCAACCGGGAAAGAGCCCTCAAAAAACCAAGAGCCTCTTGCTTCTCCTGAAAAGGCGATGGGGGTTGAAACTGTTGTGCCGGGGGTCGGAAAATATACGTGGACTTTCGGATTGGTAATGGCATTGGTGGGAGGCGTAACTTCTTCAATGTAAACTTTGCCTTCGGTATCGGTGCATTTGCGCGGAAAAGATTCAAGAACAGGAAGGCCGGCGGCCACGCAGGAAATAAATGAGTTAACTTCCCTTTCTGAAAAACGTTTAATCTTTCTCAACGACAAAAAAGAACCGATTACAAAAAGAATGATTACAAGAAAGATGATTGTTGAAGCTTTGGTTGCTTGTTTCATGCGGGTAGGTTAAGCTCTAATACTTTGTAACTTCTCAAGGGAAATCCTTATGAGCACTCCAAGCGAGGCGAGAAAAAGCGCCGCCCTCACGACAAAGCCGACATATGGCAGAAGACCCAAAAGCAACACTATCAAAGAGCCCAAAAGAATGGCTTTCCATGAGGCGCTGTCGCCCTTTTTGAGCAATATTTTTATAAACGTACCGACAAGAATCGGCATAAAAGCGATTGAAACAATTGAAAAAATTATGCCAAGACCTATGACAGCGCCCGACAAAGGCAAACCGATGATGGTTATTACCAGAAGCACGGCCGAGATGGGCACTCCGATGAGAAACAGGAAACCCGCAAAGAGATTCTGCCACGGGTTCCAGCGCACTCTTCTGGCCAGAAGGGTCATACTCTTTTTGCCGATGGAGAAAAGAATCATGGAAGACACAAACAAAGCAATGAATTTTACCCAAAAAAGCGAACTCCAGACAAAAGACAGAAATCCGGAATCCGGCCCTGTGGTGGTGACTTTTTCAAAATGAGTTTCGCCAAAAATTTTCGCTTCTTTGTCTATGACTGCTTCCCGAACCGATTTATAGGACAAAGATCCCTTAATTACGGCATTCGGTCCGACATGAAGTTTGTCGGCAATAATTCTTACGTTCCCGTTTATGACGCTGTTTATACTGACATTGGCGCCTGAAATGCGAACATTTCCTGACACGGGCGCGAGAAACACAATAGTATTTCCGGCAAGCAGGGCGTCGCCGCCCACGGTTGTATTTTCAATGACGCGTATATTATTTCCTATGGCCGCCAAGTCACCGCCGATTTTTCCGGAGACCACAATTGTGGCGCCAACCAGTCGAACGTCTGCGGAGACCGTTGAAACCATATTGATAGTCCCGCCAATAAGCGCCGCGTCTCCGTCAATTACATTGCTCACAAAAACATTGCCGCCGCCGCCCCAAACATCTCCCGAAACATTGCCAATGATGGTAAGCTGCTGGCCTGCGACATAAAGATTGCTGTCCACCCGTTCACCTTTTGGAATCATGTAATTATCGCCCCAGCCAACCATTGCGGCGTGGGCGCTTGAAGCACTCAAAAAGAGAACCAATCCGGTCAAGAACAAGTTAAATACGGAGAATTTTCTCATCCTCCCGATTATACCCCTAAAACCAATGGGTTTAAATTTGTTTCTTTGTTTCCTGTCGTGCTCCCAAAGCAAGCGAAAGCGTTGCCGCCGCTAGAGCAACGTCCCGGAAAAGCACCTCCATATTTCTAAAATTAAATAGGACAATGGAGAAAAGCATGAGGGCCGCGATAATGGCCGGCCAAAATATTTTTTTGCCCGAAAGAATCCACAGGGCAATTATTATTTCAACAATACCGAAACCGCCGAGAAGCATTGCGTCCGGAACAATTCCGCGCATGAATTGGGGAAAATATCCTATCCAGGAAGTTGGATTTATGAAGCCGGATACGGCCGGAAAAATAAAAACAAAAGCAATTCCCAACCTTAATATCAGATTCGGCAGGTTTGCTCTTTTCAAGTTATTTTACAATTACAACGCCTTTGTCTTCCGTCGCCACGTGGTTGTGATATCCCCACTCGCCTACTTTATTGAACGTAAATGTGAAAGTGCCGCCTGTTTCGCATTGGTCAAAGGCGACATCGGCAGTGTCGGGACAATGGCTGCTTTTGTCTGTTCCGCTATAAGCGGTGTGTGACGGGTGCGGGCCCGACGCCACCCACATGGCGCCACTGCTTTGGTTTATAAATGTCACGGTGTCGCCTTTTTTAACGGTCAGGTTTGCCGGAGAAAAACCGCTATCAGCATATTTTATGGTCAAGACTGAAACAGCGGGGCCTGTACCTTCGGTGCCCGCAGAAGAATTGTCAGTTGGAGTATTGGGGGTGGCCGGAGCTACATCACTTTTGTTTTTTAATAAATAATAACCCGCGGCTATTATTACTATTATTACGATAACCCAAGTAATCGTTTTTTTCATATTGTGAATTTATTCCAGAGAGAGCCGAAAATTCTGCCGATTATGTAGCCGACAACGCTCGCTGTCACAATAAGAAGGATTGCCGAACCAAAC
>Ga0209542_10007996_pt1 | contig 19905 bp, 21 predicted proteins | sample RifCSPhighO2_01_FD_184028 | JGI IMG/M metagenome (GOLD analysis project Ga0209542, IMG submission 184028) | Soil microbial communities from Rifle, Colorado - Rifle CSP2_plank highO2_0.1 (SPAdes) (version 2) | ecosystem: Environmental > Terrestrial > Deep subsurface > Rock core/Sediment ...
CGAGACTCCGTTACCATCGTCACCGACTCCTCCTACGTCGCCAACGGCGCTTCGAAGTGGCTCGACGGCTGGGCGGCGAACGACTGGAAAACTAAGACGAAGCAGGAGGTGAAGAACGTCGATCTCTGGGAGCGCATCCTCGTGCTCTCGGAGGGCCGCGTCGTGCGCTGGCGCGTCGTTGCCGGCCACGCCGGCCACAGCGCCAACGAGCGCTGCGACCAGCTCGCGACCGCGGCGGCTGACGGCATTCCCGCCACGCTCTTCAGCGGCCCCGCCGAGCGCTACCCGTTCCCGCTGCGCTCGCCAAAAATAGAAACTCCCGGGCCGCGCCGCCTCGGCGCGGTCTCGAGCGGTTCTTCTAGCCGCTCCACCGGCAAGGCCTATTCCTACCTCTCGCTCGTTGACGGCGTCGCCCAGCGCCACCAGAGCTGGGCCGAGTGCCACGACCGAGTGAAAGGTGTCGCCAACGCCCGCTTCCGAAAAGCACGCTCTGCCGATGAGGAAGACTCAATTCTCGCTGGTTGGGGGGTGCGAGTAAGTTAAATAAGGAATAAATTCAACTCGGAGTCAAATTATTTAACTCCGAGTTGAATTTACGGCAAAACTAGTTGACAGAATTGGAAAAAACGTTATAATGCGCCGCAAATGCACCAGAATCTTCCAAAAAAGAACCGGAACATCATCCATGTTCCGGCCATGAATCCGTCGAACGACGGTGTGCGTCGCAAGACCCCACCGCCAACGAAGGTTTTCCGTCCAGCGAAAGGGACGGGAAGCTACAGGCGTAGGCCGAAATTCGCTTCGGATTTCTAGCTGGACGGCGCACGCTCGCCGCCCGGCATTTTTATTTACCGTTTAACCGCGCTAACATTTACCCGTGCTAGAAAAATTCCTCGAGGAAATCGGCCTCTCCGACAAGGAGGCGAAGGTCTACTTGGCGCTCATTGAGGTGGATGACGATTCGGTGCTGAACCTCGCGCGCCGCACCGGCATCAACCGCACGACCATCTACCCAATTCTCCAAACGCTCGTCCGTAAAGGTCTCGCCAGCGAGACACAGACGGGAGTGAAGACGCACTACCGCGCCGAGCCGCCGGAGCGTCTCGAGAGTGTCCTCGAGCGCCGAAAAATTGAGATCGACGAGCAGGTCAAGCGGCTCGCCGACATCGTGCCGCAGCTCCGCAGCCAGATGCGCGGCGACTCGCGGCCGGTCGTGAAGTACTACGAGGGCAAGCAGGGCGTACTTTCAGCGCTTGATGACTTTTTCGGTGATGGCCCAGCTGACGGCGAGACAATGCACATGATTTACAACCGAGATCTTCTCGAGAAACGCTTCACCGGCGATGAGTTGGAGCGATACAAGAAGGTTCGCCTATCCACTGGTTTGCGCACCCGGGCAATTTACAGCGCGTCACGCGTGTTGCCATCCGATGAGATGTCTAATCGTCGACGGTTACCAGAAGGTGTACGCATCGACGCCGAGATAGCTGTTTACCGCAACCGTGTCCGCATCATCACCCTTGGTGAACGAGTCTCCAGCCTTCTTATCGAGCACCCAGACATCGCTGACACAGTGCGGTCGGTGATTGATAGTTACTTCTCGTTGCTGCCGGCGACACAAGGCGAACCACCGAAGGTATAAAAAGAAATTGGCCTGGCGCTCCACGGGGGAGCGCCAGGCCTTGAGGCAACGGAGGAATCATTCTAACCAGGCGCTCACGTGCGCTGGTCGGGTTGGGTTGCGAAAAATTTTCGGACCCTACCGGATGATGATTCTGCGATGCGTGGGGTTCCTACCGGCCGAAGTCGTCCATAATCCCTCCCCTACTTTTTTTAGTTTTCACTTCTTTTCTTTCTATCCAGGAGTTTTCGCCCTGGCTACGGCCTGGCAGCTTGCGCTACCAGACCGCGCCGACGGGTTACTTCCCAAGGTCGCCCATGGTGCCTCCCGGTTTGAGGTTTCAAAGCCCTACCCACTGTGCGCTTGAGGCGCGGCTAAGCTGCGGACAGCAGCTACCAGCGGGGTTATCGATTTGCAACAATTGTACAGAATTAAAAATTCTTGTCAATGATTTGTCAAAATCTGTTGCTCTGTGATGACAGTTTCTAGCCAATGTTTATATTTGGTAAGGCTATTCAGAAATGTGTTTTATTACAACAACAGAATTCTAATAAACTTTTATTTTTCAAGCACTTTTCCGTATTTTAACTTGACAGAATTCTAAAAACGAATATAATGCCGCCCACAAGATCATTCAAAGGCATCTGACAGGCTCTGGCGCTCCCACGCCAACCAGCAACACCCAATCGATGAAGGTTCACATCCTTCCGAATGGCTTGGTCATCTCCCACGAGGAATGGCTTGCCACTCGCGGTCGCTGAAGAGCGGTCGAATCAGCTCCCCGGCGAAAGCCTGGAAAGCGGGGGTTGGAGAAACCCTGTCAACACAACGGGGCGCACGGCTTTTGCCGTCTGACTCGATCTGCCCACCAGGAGAACCCAAGTTCTCCCTTCTATGGAGCCTGCGACCACGGTCGCCGGCTCCTCGAAGGTCGCTCTTTACATCCCAACCAAAAAATCCCTCCTACGACCGAGAGAACGCGAAGATTCGTGAGTTCTCGGGCGTAGGAGGGAGAATCGTCCAGCGGGTACTGGCGCGGTTCCAACGGACCCACCAGTAGCACTTGGTAAGAGGCGCCCCAGAGGTGCACTTATTGAGTCGGCATCCTACGGGATGCTTCTGTGACCCCAACTCGTTTCGAGAGGCTGCTAGCCAACCGGCGCCAGTCTCCGAACCTCAACGAGTTGCCGCTGATCACGGTTAATTCGAAAGGTAAAACGTGCGCTTCTGAGCACCTCAACTCCACGCGGAGAGCGGATGCGTTACCAGGAAGCTACACACAAAGCCAACCGAGAGGTTGAAGTCATTCGCACGAGAGCGGGACCTTCCGAAAAAAATAAATTGCGAATCTTAGAGCTAGCGACTCTTGCAAGTTGGACGCTTTGGCCACTTTGCTGGAAATTTTCAGCAGAGTGGTCACCCTCGCGAGATGCGTATCTCGCCTGACGAGCCGGAAACGGCGAAAGGGTCAGCGGATCTTTCAAACGGAAAAGAAATTTCGACGCCTGCACCGAACCGCGCCTACGCAAGGGGCTCGGTTCGGTGCAGGTGTCGCGCAGACGCCCTAGCATGGATAGCTCTTCCGTCCTGCCGCTCGCGTGAGCTGCAGGCCAGAAGGAGGACAACGACCAATCTCTGGGTACCGCCAGAGCGTCGTCCGGGAAGAGTACGGCTTGCACGACCGAAAGGGGATGCCCATAAGTGGCGGACCTGGACGGGTGGTGCCGTTCGCTCGTGCAAGTCAGGCGTAATAGAGGCCCGCGTCTCTGGTCAGGGGCAAAGGGTGGGTAAAGGCCACTGCGCAAATTTCAAACAAAAAATCAAACCAAAAATAAAAAAATGAGCACAACCTACGGATACGCCAGTGTCGCTTTCCCCGGATTCCCGCCGCTCACCGTGAGCACGGTGGAGGGGTACGCCATGTTCCGGCAGGTTCCCTGGGGGTACAGGCCGGTCACCTTCCTGCCCAACCGAACCGAGAAGTTCGCCGGCAAGAGGCGCCGCCTCTCACGGGCCGAACGGAGCCGCTTGCGCACCCTCGCAAAGAGGTGGAGCAAAGGCCGGCACTTCCGCACGCTCCACAGGGAGACGTTCTGACGAGGGGGAAGTGGCCGGGGCAGAAAAAAACTGCCCTACAAACAGGAGTGAGGGATCGGGTACGAAAACGTAACCCACCTCTCTGCAAGGTTAATGCAAGGTTTCCAAAACCTGCCGGGAAGGGCACTTAACGCCCTCCCGATGCTGTCTCCGGGTACGTGCCCGGACTGATGAGTCCAGGAGGACGAAACAGCTTCGTTGAAAAAGAAAGGCGATGGAAATTGGCGGCCAAGCGAACGGCAGCACGTTCGTCGCAAGGTGGCGAGGATGAGGAGGGAGGCGTGCCTTTAGGCACGACGACTGACGAAACTCGCCACCTTGCAGAACGAGCGCCGTTCGGTGACCGAGCGCAAGCGGCCAATTTCGGGAGCCTTTCTGAACACTATTAGCCATAGGTTCAACGAACACACGACCGCGCGCAGCCGTCCGCTGACTCCGAGAGGAGCACTGGCTTGAGCTCGACTTTCACTATCACGTGGGTCGGGAAGCACAGCGGACGGACGGCGCGTCGTGTCGGTGAGACATCATCGACACGACGCGCCGAACGGCGCCCTTGATCTTTCACAAACAAATGTTTGGTCGACGCCTCGCCGATTGGCGAACGCGAAGATTTGGCACGGACGTTGATTCAACCGTCCGAAAAAACAGAATTCGTCTGCAGTAACGAACCTGCCACTGACTAAATGAACACGAATGTCGCATTCGTCACCTATAACTCCCTCGATGGCTTTCCGAACGGCCCAATCGAGCGGAACAGGCGCACTGCCCTGATCGTCCAGGACACCAACGGGCGCGGGTCGCTTTCGGAGGGGAAGCGCACGAGGACGAAGGATGAGATCAAGGCCGTGATTGAGGGCCAGTGGAATACGCTTGAGAGCGCTCTTCCGAATCTCGACCGCCTCGTCGTCTACGTCGGGGCCGGTGGCTCGGGGAGGGCCATCGAGCTGGCGGCCAAGCTCCCGCCGGAGAAGCTGACCCTCATTGGGTGCAGCTGCGGCATTGAGGAGAAGGAGGCGATGGTCCAGAAGGCGGGCCTCGGTGGGGTCGATCGGCGACTCTGCGAATGCGGTGGGCACCGCACCATGATCGCGATGATCAACGTCTTCTTGGAGACGGGAACCGTGTGACGGTTCTGGTTGAAAAGGTTGTGGGTTCACCTTAAAACCCTCGCTGTCCGCGGATGATTTTCCGCGCTGATGAGTCCGGAAGGACGAAACAGGGCAAGAACTTTCAAAAATTTCAAAAAGAAAAACAAATACCATGACCCCGTACCTCCTCAATTCATTCTCGCCCAACATGCTCAAGCTGCACGAAGGTGTGGCCACTGTGCACTTCGAGAAGATCAGTGTGGCGCACGCCCGCCAGATTCTCGACCACGGATTCATCTCCGCGGTGGGCCACAGGGACACCGCAGCGCTGCTGTCGGATGCCCTGGGGGTGCCGGTTCCCGAAAACCGCGCAACGGTCACACTCATCGCCGATGATGTCGCTGTGATTGGTCAGTATCGCGGAGTGCGACTGCCCGAGGGGACTACCTCCCTTCCTGAGGGTGCCACCATTGAGTGGCTCAAGATGATCGTCGGGGAGTACGCTCCTTAAGTTCGATGCATCCACCGACGTATAAGGCGTCGGTTTTTCTTTTGATGTAGAGTGCGGAGTATGAAAATGGGCGAAGATATTCCAGACGGCGCGCCAGGGTCGCTCGCAGGCTACCGCGACATCGCTGGCGCGGCGCCGGTGCCCCAGGAGCGCTTCGCGAAGTACGAGCTGAGGCCAAGCGATCGCACTGACTGGTACGCTCAGCACGACAGCGCCCTGCAGCAGCTCACCCGGCGCAGCATTGGCAGCGGCAACCACGGTATCGTTTGCTCCGTTTCGAACCCAAAGGCCACCGGCACCGGTAAGCAATGCGCCAAGTTTATATGGTCGCCCGCCACAACCGTGGCCGGCATCATGAAGGACCCGACAGCGAAGAAGCGCCACCTCCTGCCGCCACGCGGCCAGAGCCTCCTCAAGATTAGTGGGTACTATCAGTTCGTGGAGAGTGAGATACGGCGGAGAATGGCCGACACGAATGGCGTTTTCGCGCCGAAGAACACCGTGCTTCAGGAGGCCGAGCGGCAGAACTTCGCCCGTGCCGTGCTCGCCGCGAGGGGTATGGGGCGGGTGCCGGAGATTTTTCAGGTTGTGAAGTTCGATCTTGAGGAGGAGGGCGACGCCGGTGCTGAAGAACGGTACTTCATAGAGGAACACGGGCACTCGATGTTGATGGAGCAGGTTGATGGCCTAAGCCTAAGCGACTTGCGCCGAGGGGGCTGGCGCAACCGTCGGGATATTCTCGAGAACCTCGATCCGGAGACGTTCTCTGTGGAGCTCCTAGCAATGGTGCAAGCACTCCACGAGGCTGGGCTCGTGCACCAAGACACGACCGCACGGAACATTATGGTCGATGCCGCCGGGAAGCCGTGGATTATCGATTTCGGTAAGACGGCGCTCGTAGGTTCGTCGCAGGCCGTCATACCGCTCAAGGAGGAGCTGGACCACGCCCAGACGTGCGCGAACCTGGTTAGGCGCATCAAGGCTGACCCGAAAGCGGAGGAAGAAACGGCAGCTCGCGACGACGAGGGGATTTTGACATTTAGGTAAAGCGTGATACTGTTGCACACGACTATGAACCCCCCAAAAATCCACATCGAGGTCACCCCCGTGAGCTCCACGCTCCAAACAGAGGTCGAGGTCGCTGTGGCTCGACTCGTCGCCTCCGGCGGCGATTCCGAGCAGGTGCGGCCCACGCACTTCCTGGTGCGTCGCGACTCCGTCGCTCATCGGCAGGCGCTAGACGGCAGCGACGGTTCCGGTGCCATCCGGTATCCCGTTGGCGAATACCAGGGCTCAGATGGTTCGGAGTTCGTTCTCTTGACCAACTGAGCCTTCACAAGCTCTTTACCGCCACCACATCTCACCGCCCGTACGCTACAGAGCGTGCGGGTGGTTTTCTTTTACGTTGGACTATGTACAGCCGCGCTCGCGGCGGGGCTTTGGCGCGGGTTTGTTTTTGAGGCAGGGCATCGGTGTGAAGTGAAGGCAGGGGAGAGAGTGGAAATAGTTGGTGGGGTACTCGATGTGAGGCGTTACTCCACAAATCAGCGGTTAACAGTTTCGACGGGAGAGGAGTGGCCACGCGCGGTGCACGTTTACGCGGATCCGCTGCCGGCGATTAGTCCGGGGGAGCTCGTGCGCGTCTCGGGTGCTGCCTCGTCGATTGATCGGTATCCCGAGTCGGCGCTGGCGAGTGGAATTTGTGGAGAGGTTCGCCGGGCTCGAAGAGCTCGGCCCGGCGCCGGGAGCCACCGCTTTGCTGCGCCGCGCCGGCGTGCAACTAGCCGCAGCTATCAGCCGCGTCATTCCGTCGCCCTTCGGCGAGGTTTCGGCCGCAATGCTGCTCGGCCGTGGCGAAGATTTGCCGAGCAACCTCTCCGACGACGCTCGCCGCGCCGGACTTTCGCACACCCTCGTGCTATCTGGATTTAACATTTCCAAAGCCGTGGCGTTTGCGGCCATTGCTGCCAGTCTCTTGCCTCGCACGCTGCGAATTTTTACCGCCGTTCTAACCGGTATTACGCTCGCCGGCATCTCGGGGTTCGGTGCATCCGCAATACGCGCTGCGTTCGGCGTGGCTGCCGCGGGTTTTGCCACATGGCGCTTTCGTCGTGCTGATCCAGCAACCGCTCTTCTTCTAGCGCTCCTCGCGATGAGCTGGGCGAACCCACTCGCGCTCGCGTATTCGCTCTCACTTCAACTCTCGGCGCTCGCCACACTCGGTGTTGTCGCATTTTCGGAGAGACTCGCGCTGCTGCCAATCATTCGTGCAATTCCAGCGACCGCGGGTCTCCGCGAAGCCGCCGCCTCGACGCTCGCCGCGGAAATTTTGGTCGCGCCGCTGATTGCCTGGAAAATCGGCCTGCTGCCCGTGCTCGGACTGCCCGCGAACGTGCTCGCCGGCCCGGCGGTTCCCGTGGCGATGCTCGCGGCGCTCGTCGCCGCCCCGCTCGGCTTCCTCGGTTTCGCGCCGCAGCCAATTGCCGCGCTCCTGGCGCTGCCAGCCCAATGGTTTTCAGCCGTCGCCTCGCGTACCGCCGACTTCTCGTTTGCCTCAATCTCCGCTGCGCTCACCTCGGCGCAGGCGGCGCTCCTCCTTGTCCTCGTCACCGCCGCCGCGCTTGTCGCAATTGTCCTCGAACGTCGCGAACGCCGCCTCCGCGATGCACCACTCATCGAACGTCTCACAGCGGCGATTATCGAAACAGAAAAGCGGCCCGCCGTAGCGGGCCGCCGTGCTCAGATCGACATCTCGTAGCGAAGGAGGTCTCCCGGCTCAACGAGGCCAAGAAATCCAGCGCCGCGGACGTCGGAGTCGACGAGGTCGTCGGGGGAGTGAAGGAGCAAGGTCTGCCTCTTCGTTCCGTTCTGCTGCTGCACCTCGTCCCACGAGGTGTGCACCTCGTTGCGCCAGCCGACTTCGTGGATGTACCACTCCGCGCCGCGACCTACGTATTCACCGACGAGACGCGGGTCGTTGCGGGTATCGCCCGATAGCCAGAGCTTGAACGCCGGGATGTAAATCCCCACGCACGGCTCGGAATCCTCCCAGCTCACCGCATCGCTCGGTTCGTGCATCGTCCGAAACAGTTCAATCTGGAGCCCGCCGAGAATCGTCGCGCGGCAGCGGCGACCGTCGATCACCTCCGTCGGTGCGACTTCAAAGAAGTCGGCCGCGGTGACGCCACGTTCGTGGCCGTTGAGCTGCCCAGCGATCGTTCGCTCGAACAGGCGCTCGCGTACGGTGGGATGTGCGACGAGCCGAGGCTTCGGCAGCGTCCGATCAATGTAGCGGCGCTGCTCGACGTAGCGAGCGACGCTGCCGATGTGGTCGGAGTGGCAGTGCGTGATGACGAGTTCGTCGATGTCGCGCGCCCGTGTTCCTGCGAATCGCGGGGAGCGTTCAATCCACTGTCGCCCCATATCGAGGGCACAGCGTCGACCTTGCCAGCAGAGAACAGCGTTGCTTTCGCCGCGCCGCTCCGCAAAAGCGCCACCCGATCCAACGAACTGAAGGTCGAGGATGAGCGGGGAATTGCTCCACGGCACGGGGGTTCCGGCCGGGATGTGAGTCCGAGTGAAACCAATCGTATTCATTTTTTTCAAATGTCGCTTGTTGGCGACATCCTTTGCCATCACGCTACATCCACTGAAACAACGCGCGAATGCCGCTTGACGAAGTTTCCGTCAACCATTGTTAGCGAGCAAGGCGGGGTCGGTGTAGCGTTGGCGCATGGAAAAGAAGAAGGAGCTGGTTGCGGATTTGCACGCCCTCGGTATGGGGGAGACGGCAGCGAAACTTTATCTCGCGTTGGTTGAGGTAGGGGAGGCAACGCTCTCGGGCGCGGCGAAGCGCGCTGGATTGCCGCGCACCACCGCTGACTATGCAGTGCGCGAATTGCGAAATCTTGGCGCAGTTGTGGAGGTAACGCACGGTCGCCACAAAATGTTGAAAGCCACACCACCAACAACACTTCTGGATGAGGCGCGCTCGCTTGTTTCTTCAATTGCCGAGCGTGACGGCGTGGCTGCCGCGCCGAAGAGCCCGTTCCGCGAGGCGACGGTGGAGGTGCTGCACGGTCCGGCGGGCTTCCGCGAGGCCTGGAGGCGGCTCTTCGCCTCGGGGGTGAAGGAGTACGCGATACTCACCGACGCCCGCGAGTTCCTCGGCTATATGCGCGAGCACGATATTCTTGAAGAAATTGTTGCAGAGAAAGTGAAGCGAGGATTGCGCAGCCGGCAAATTACAGTGGATTCCGATTACGCTCGCGGCGTTGTTAAGAAGGATGCTTCCGAAAACCGCGAGACGCGCCTGCTGCCCTCGTGGGCGCCGATTCCCTGTACGGAAATTATGTGCGAGAAGCTCGCCGCGTTCATCCTGCCGCGCCGCGAGGGTCTGGTGTTCCTCATCGAGCACGCCGAGTTCGGCAAGGCGCGCCTGGCGTCGTTCGACGCACTGTGGGGCGAATTAGGATAGGACGAAGGCTGATGGCAGAAGGCGGAAGGCTGAGTAGGAGACAAGAAAAGCTCATCCTTTCGAACCTCAAACTACAAAGTCGGACTTTGTAGTTTGACGAGACGAAAAAGGCCGGCCGCGCAAAGCGCAGCCGGCCTTTTCACCCTTGTCCCGCAAGCGCGTGCCGAGATTGACATATTACGATTAATAGTGTTATAATGTACAGGTAGAAGCTCCCTGACAGCAGGGCCAGTCTCGCCGCCGCAGCCTAGAGCGCCTCCCCAGCGGGGACCCTCCAGGCTACGGCGGACGCGACAGCGCGCCCGACCAATCCCGCACCAAATTTGCTACCGCCGGGGGTAGCGCGTCATTGGATCAATCTTATGAGCAAAATCGCTACATTCGACCAGGGTGCCCACACCCTGAAACTCATCGGCGACCAGGAGCCCACGGGCAAGCAGGTCGTTACCCTCCACGAGTACCTCCCCGTCCTCATGCGGGGAATCGTGTCGGGGACCGTCCCGCCGCTCGCCGACTTCAGCAAGCTCGTCGGCATTCCGAGCGTCGTGCCCAAGCGCGCGGCCGGCGACACGCCCTTCCTCTGCGAGCTGACCTCCGACGGCCGCTCGCCGGGGCAGCTCATCCTCGACATCCGCGCCAAGGGGCGCACGGTCTGGGACTGGGCGGAGAACGTGATGACCAAAGGGAAGGACAAGTTCCCCGCGGTGACCACCGGCGTGAAGTACCGGCTGGGCGTCATCTTCGGCTGCGAGTTCGAGGACGCCGAGCGCACCAACGAGAACATCTTCGCGGAGATTGAGCGCCGCAAGGTGCAGAAGCCCCACGCCGAAGTTGCCCCGCTGCTGCGCGACACGTTCACGCAGGCGGAGCTCCTGAAGATGGTCAACGCGCTGCGCCCCGAGGGCAGCACGGAAATCACCTGGGTCATCGTGATGCACGAGCCGATCCGCGCCTCGGACGGTTACCCGTACATCCTCGGGCTCGATCGCAGCCGCGGTGACGGCGACCTCGACGCCGACGACGGCAGCCCCGGCGTCGGGTGGTACCGTGGCAGCGCGTTCGTTGTCCTCCTCCCGCAAGCTCAGGCCTAGAACCTTAGCCCCCAAGCTCTCGTTCCTCAGCCCTCAGCCCTTGGTCGGCGCCAGGTTTCCTGGCGCCGACTTTTTCTTTTTATGCTAGTGCCCTGCGCACTTCTGCGCTGTCTCGAAGCGGTCCTCTATAAATTTCCAGTTTAGATTCGCGAAGAAGTCGTCGACGTACTTGCCCTTGCCCGAGGGCTGGTAGTCGGCCACGTACGAGTGCTCCCACATATCGAGGGCGAGGATGGGAACCGTGCCGGGGAGGTGCCCCAGGTGCTGCTCGTCCACCCAGGAGTGCAGGAGCCCCGCGCCGTTCGGGTCGTACACGAGCATCGCCCAGCCCGGGCCGCGCGTCATCGCGAGCGCTTTGAACTTGGCGAGCCAGGCATCGTAGCTCGGCCACTTCTTACTACCTTCGGCGGCGAGCGCCGAGTTAGGATTCACCGCTACCGCACCATTCTCGAACGAGCCGAAGTAGACCTCGTGGTTGCGGATGCCGCCAAATTCAAACGCAAATCGGCGCTGCATCTCGGCCACGGCGTACGTTGCCTCGGCGCCAGTGCTCTGGTTACGAGCAATTTCATCAAGAATCAAATTCGCGTGCCTCACGTACCCCGCGTAGAGCTTGAGATGCTCCTCGGTGGTTTTGGCGGAAATACCCCTGAGCTCCGGAATCTCGAACTTTTTGGCGGCGAACGTTTCCATGTCGGCGTTGCTGGTTACTAAGCGAGTTCAACTCTCTCACGAGTTCAACTCGCGCGCGAGTTGAACTCGAATTTCAGAGCGAGGGTAACCCTGGCTTTATCGAGGCTTTAGGGCCAGTTTATGGGGGCTTTATGGCGGGGACGCTAGCGTGTCGTCGTGAAGAGAGTTTGTCGCGCTGCCGATCTCGCCGCACTAGCGGGGATTGTCGCCCTGGCGCTCGCGCTGCTCGCGCCGGGCCGCGCGGCGGGGGAGCTGCGCCTGTCTTTTCTAGATATCGGCCAAGGCGACTCGATTCTGATTGAGGCACCCAACGGAGCCTCCGCGATGGTGGACGGCGGGCCGCCCGGCAGCGTTCTACCGCCGCTCGCCGCGGCACTGCCAGCGGGCCGCGCAATTGCCGCGGCGATTGCCACACACCCAGACCTCGATCACATCGGCGGCCTACCGAGTGTCGTTTCGAAAAGAAAAGTCGAAAAGCTACTCTCCTCGCCGTATAAATCTGGCGAACCAACAGAGCGGGCGCTCGATGTAGCCGTAACCGACGCGAATGTCGCAACCGGAACGCTCATTCGTGGTGACCGCCTCGTTCTCGACGAGGCCGACGGCGTTTTTCTCGACATCCTCTGGCCGCCGCCGAATTTACCCGCCGCTGCGGGCAACAACATGTCGATGGTAGCCGTGCTGCGGTACGGTTCTTCCTCCGCGCTGCTCACCGGCGACGCGCCGAAGGGGGTGGAGAAAATTCTGGTGGCCGCGGGCGACCCGCTCGACGTGCAAATTCTGAAACCCGGCCATCACGGCTCGAAGACCGCGACCGACTCAGCCTTTGTTGTGGCCGCCTCGCCGCTCTTCGCCGTGATCTCCGCCGGCATCAGTAACCGCTACGGCCACCCCACCGCCGAAACGCTCGTGACGCTCGCTGAGGCACACGTGGCAATCGAATCAACCCTAGGCCGGGGGACGGTCGCGTTCAGCACAAAAGGCGACGGGCGGTGGGAGATGCTGCCGCAGGGCTGAGCGAAGTAACAGGTAACAGGTAACAGGTAACAAGTTGAATACAAAAACGCCGCTCAGTCGGCGGCCGAACTTGTTACTTGTTACCTATTACTTATTCCTTCTTTAAATTAGGCCCGCCTCCTTCAGCACCTTGTACGCGCCCTTCTTGGCGATGGTGCGGAAGCCCTGCGTCGAGAGAGTGACAGTAACTTTGCGCTTGAGCTCTGGCACGAAGATGGTCTTCTTCTGGAGATTCGGGTGGCGGCGGCGAAGACCCACCGGGTTGAACTGGGTGGCGCGGGTGCGGTTGCTGTAGCCGCCGCCCACGATGGACTTTTTGCCGGTAACTGCGCAGGTTTTAGCCATAAAATTTGTGCCGGCGAAATTTAGCACGGGTATCGTATAATGCAAATTGTGGTAGCCCCGAGGTTCGATTCCCCGTAAGGCGAGGTGCCTGCGCACGTCGCTGGGGAATCGAAGGCCGGAGCGATGCCGAGCGTGGCGCGAGGCCGCGAGGCGGGGTCGCGGCCGCCGAGGGCGACGGCCCGAGGCGAGTCGTGACCGGACGAGGCTACTAAACTATAACCATGTCCGAAACTATACTTTCTGTCGCCGTCCTGATTATCTCCGCCTCGCTGCACGAGGCGGCCCACGGCTACGCCGCTCTTTGGCTTGGTGATCCAACCGCCAAACTCGCAGGAAGGCTCACAATGAACCCCCTGCGCCACCTCGACCCGCTCGGCTCCGTCCTCGTGCCGGCGATACTCGCGATGCTGGGCAGCCCAATCCTCTTCGGCTGGGCCAAGCCGGTGCCGTACAACCCGTACAACCTGACGAACCGTCGCTGGGGCGAGGCGCTCGTTGCCGTTGCCGGTCCGCTCTCAAATATTCTGCTCGCCGGTGTTTTTGCAATCGCTTTCCGAATCGGAGCGATGAGCCTCTCGCCCGCGCTCGCCACGTTCTTCGGCGTGGTGGTGCTGGTGAACCTGGCGCTCGCCGCGTTCAATCTGATGCCCATCCCGCCGCTCGACGGCTCGAAGATTCTCGCGTCCTTTCTCGGCCAACGCGGCCGCGCGTTCCTCGCGATGCCGTTCGCCGGCTCGATACTCTTCGTTCTCATCGTCGCGTATGCCCTCTGGCCGATTATTGAACGCTGGGTGCTCATTGCTGCGTCGTTCGCGCTCGGAGGCTAAGTTGCTTGACGCGAACCAATCTGTCGCCTAGATTCTCTTTTGACCCCTAGGACTCGGCAGCATGAGTCCATTCACACGGCAAGAACGACAAGCCGCAAATGGGCGACCAGCTAGTGCCAAGCCAAAGGGCTAGTCAATCGGTGGGGTCAGGGTCATCTTGGGTGCCCGTGTACGCCGTCATGGTCGCCGTCGGAGACCGCCAAATACCAGCGGTCGCCGGCGCCCCTTTCGTGGGCGCCGGCTTTTTCTTTTCCCGATTATTTCCGAAAGAATCGCGCCAAAGGCAGACCCCCGGGGCGGGACAGTAGCAAACGGGTGATCAAGAAACGGTAAAGAAAATATAAAGGAGAGAACCCAACGCTTGGCAGACTCTAGGCTGCGTGCTAGCTTTCTTCCGCCAAACCGAAAAGACGAATGCCCACCATTTCCCAGCTCGTGAAGCGCGGCCGCCGCAAGGTGGCCCGAAAATCGAAAGCAGTTGCCCTGCAGCGGAGCTTCAACGTGCTCAAGAACCGCCCGGTCTTCCACGACTCGCCGTTCAAGCGCGGCGTCTGCACGAAGGTCACCACCAAGACTCCTCGTAAGCCAAACTCGGCTATTCGAAAGATTGCGCGCGTTCGTCTAACCAACGGCCAGGAGATCACCGCCTACATTCCCGGCATCGCCCACAACCTCCAGGAGCACTCGGTGGTGCTGGTGCGCGCCGGCCGCGTGAAGGACATCAACGCCCGCTACCAGATTGTCCGCGGGGTCCTCGACGCCGAGGGCGTGAAGGGCCGGCAGAAGGGCCGCAGCCGCTACGGCGCGAAGGCCGGGAAGGGCGGCGCGAAGAAGTAGCCGTTATTTTAATCCGATGCGCAAGAAAGTCACAAATCGAAACAAGGTTGGCCCTGACCCGAAGTACAACTCGGAGAAGGTCGCCAAGTTCATCAACCACATAATGCACGCGGGCAAGAAGAGCGTCGCCCGCGATATCGTCTACGAGGCGCTCGAGATTGTGAAGACGGATGCCAAGGTGGAGAATCCGCTAGAAACTTTCGATCTCGCGCTCAAGAACGTCGCGCCGCAGGTTGAGGTTCGCTCCCGCCGCGTCGGCGGCGCCAACTACCAGGTGCCCCGCGAGGTGCGCCCCGAGCGCCGCAACTTCTTGGCGATGACCTGGATGATTGAGGCAGCGCGGAGCGGCAAGGGCAAGCCGATGGCCAAGAAGCTCGCCGCCGAAATCGTTGCCGCCTCCAAGAACGAAGGTGAGGCTGCGAAGAAGAAGGAGAACGTGCACCGGATGGCCGAAGCTAACAAAGCCTTCGCCCACTTTGCCTGGTAGTCTGGGTCGCCGAGTCACGGCTACGAACGCCCTCCCTACGCCTCGCTCTACATTCGTAGCGCGTCGGCTAGGGAAGGGCATTTTCGCTCGTGCCTGACGACCCAGACACGTTTTGTGGTCATCCGGCTGCGACAAACGAAAACCGCCCTCGCTGGGCATTCGCCCCACTTCGGGGCGGTTTTCGTTTCGTCTCGCTCGGAACTGTCGCCCCGCGATCGATGCAACTAGATGGAAAGGAAAAGCCGCGCCCTCGAGGGCGCGGCTTCAATATTCGGAGGCGGCTACTTCCTCCGCAGGTTGTGTGGGTTGTGAGCCTGCAGGCCCTTCAGCGTGCAGGCGCACTCCCAGACTTCCTGCGATACCGCGAGCATCTCGTCGAACGTCTCGACCAGGTAGATGTTCGGGAACCGCAGCTTGCGGAGGTGCTCCTTCACCAGGGCACGGGCGCGGAGGCTCTCCTTCGCGCGGTCGGCGTCCTGCATCAGCTCCTCGTCCAGCGTGTCGTGGATGAGGCCGATGAAGAACCGGCGGTCGTCCAGCTTGATGGCGTTGAGGATGGAGAACCCGGTCTCTGCCAGCGAGCCTACGGCGTAGGTTTCGCTGGTGATGGGGAACAGGAGGATTTCATCCTCGGCAAGGTGGCGCGCCTCGTCGACGGCGCACTCCGGTTTCCAGGTCCCCGGCGGAAGCTGGGGATTGAAGAAGGGGATGCCTTCGGCGGTGTATTTTTCGACGAACGGCGCGCGCCACGCGCTCTTGCCGCACGTGCCGAACAGACCGATGGTCGGTAGGGTGATATTGGGATGCATTGTTTTTCGAGCATCAGCTCGCTCACTACAATACATTATATATTCTATAATGTAAATAGTGTCGAAAAAGCGACGCAACGTGCGCCGGCATTCGTCGGTGCGCGAAGCGAACAGGCAGAGAAAAAAACGGGCCCGGCGCGTCTCGCGCCGGGCCCGTTCCCTTCAAAAAAGAAAACCCCGCTCACGCGGGGGGAGGGGACTCGGGCGGGAAAGCCGACGCCTCGGCCGCGGTCTCCGCTTTTGCCTCGAACGCCCACGGCTCGAGCTTGGGGTGGGGCTTCTTGAAATCGAAGTCTTCCAGGATGCCCGCGGCGAACCCGAGCGCGACCATACGCTCGGCGTTCAGGGCGCGCCTGAGGTCCTGGCCGTCGCTGAGGAGTTCGGGGAGGCTCTCGGGGGGCAGGCCGGTGCGTTCGCATATCCACCGGCGGCCCCGCTCCTCGTCCCGCCAGTGGTCCTTGGCGAACTTCTGCGCGTCGGCGAGGAGCTGCTCCTCGGAGCGGGCGATTAGCTTCACCTTGAGAGAGGAGAAGTGGGGCAGGACGCTCGCCCGCGGGAGCACGAACCGTTTGCGCCTGTCGCAGCGGAGGAAGATGTCGAGGGCTGCCGAGCTCGCCTGCCCAATCACGACGCCCTGCAGCCTGACGCCGAGCGCTCCGAACCTATCGATCAGAGCGTCCATTGCATCAATGTCGCCGCCGCGAGAGTTGAAGAGAATTGTCACGGGGAGCTCGCGGTCGAGCTCGGCCAGCGCGGCGCAGTGCCTGATGAGCTTATTGCAACGCTCGTCGGTCACCGTGCCCTCGAACGGCACGCGGCGCAGCGGGAGCAGCTGCTTGCGCATCCCGCAGAGGAATTTCTGTTTCTTCGGTTTTGTTTTCGTCGGCACCTTAGCCGGCGCACTTTCTGAAAGATCTGTCATATCCGGCCAGCTAACGCCCGCGCGGGCCGCGTGTCAATTTGACATTGCGCCGCGGCGTGCGAGCTGCTAGTCTCTCGCCCGTAAGGCCGAAGACAGGGGGCAGCGGGGAGAAATCCCGCAGAAGTCCTCCCGAGGTTCTGGGCGTGGATGGGGAATCCTATTTTCGTATACAGACAGCGGTCGGCCTTACGGCCGATTTACTCGTTCAGACCAAAATCGAACCTCTGACAAAAATTGTTCCGCAGCGAGCGGCGTTAGGGCCGAGCGAGGCGACGGCGAGACGAGCGACGGCGTACCCACCGGGTACGACGAGCGAGTCTCGACGAGCCGCAGCCGGCACTGGCGGCGCGCAGCCGGAAGAATTTTTGGAGGAGGTGAGAAACTAAAATGTCAGCTACAAAGGCCCAGAAAGCCGAATCCATCGCGGAGGTTACCGAGGCGGCGAAGTCGCCGTCGCTGGTCTTCGTGGGCTTCAAGGGCGTCGGCGCCAACGACACCGTGCGGCTGCGCAAGCAGCTCCGGAAAGAGGGCGTGACGTACCGCGTCGCCAAGAAGACGCTCCTCTCGAAAGGTCTCGCGGCGGTGAAGATCGCGGGCGAGAAGCCCGAGCTTCCCGGCGAGATCGCCATCGCCTGGGGCGACGACCTCCTAGCTCCTGCTCGTGGCGTTCGCGCCTTCGAGGATGAGCTAAAGGGCGCAATCTCGATTCTCGGCGGCATCTTCGAGGGCGCGTTCAAGAGCCAGTCGGAGATGAAGGCTATCGCCGAGATTCCGCCGAAGGAAATTCTCCTCGGAATGCTCGCCAACGTTCTCAATGCGCCGATTGCCGGTCTCGCAATCTCGCTCAAGGCCGTCGCCGATCAGCGTTCCGCTGCGTAAGCGTCGCGCTCTACTTAAAACTATTTAACGAAAAGAAAATGTCTGAAGATACTCAGGCCCCGGTTGCCGTCGCCGAGAAGGCAGAGAAGGCCGAGAAGGCATCGGTGCCGGCCAAGTTCAAGGACTTCATCGGCAAGATCGAGGAGATGTCGGTCATTGATCTCTCCGAGCTCGTGAAGGCTATCGAGACTCGCTTCGGCGTTACCGCCGCTGCAGCTGTTGCCGCAGCTCCCGCTGCCGGCGCCGCCGCCGGCGAGGAGAAGTCCACGTTCACAGTTCACCTCAAGGATGCCGGTGCGCAGAAGATTGCCGTCATCAAGGTTGTGAAGGAGGTGCTCGCCCTCGGCCTCAAGGAAGCCAAGGACCTCGTCGATGCCGCTCCCTCCGACCTCAAGGCCAACGTCAAGAAGGAGGAGGCCGACGAGATTAAGGCGAAGATCGAGGCGGCAGGCGGGAAGGTGGAGCTGAAGTAAAGGAAGAAGGAAGAAGTAATAAGGAATAAGTTCGGAAAAGGCCGCCCCGCGCTCTGCGCGGGGCGGCCTTTTCTATAGGCCAGCTAAAAAGATCCAATCTTTAAGATCGGATCTTTTGGTTAGGCCAGGGCGCCTGCGTCGGCCGGCTAATTGACAAATCACTTAATATTTGTTAGTACAGGCGACAAACAGGGGACATTCAAAACCGATTCCCCACATCAAATACACGACCAAAAATATGACAACCACCCCGACCCAAGTCCCACAGGCCAGCGGCAACCTCGCCGCCAAGCTCGAGGCGCTGCGGCAGCGGACGGACGCGACGATCCGAAAGGCATCGCAGCCCTCCAAACTGGCCGACAGCCTACACGAGCTTACCCAACAGACGCTCGAGGCCGCCGGCACGGCGTCCGAGTCTGAGCGCGCCGCCAAGATGAAAATCATCCACGCGCGTTTCACGGACGTGAAGCAGACGAAAGCCCAGGAGGAGGCCGACCTGGCCGACCTCGTGCTCAACTTGCAGGACCTCTCCGCCCAGCTGGGCGCCGAGTACGTGTCGCTCCACGAGCCCACCGCCGCCGAGACGGCCCGCATCGCCCACGCCGAAGCCGCTCTCAAGCAGGCCGAGGTCAACGCGACCAAGACGGGCTTCCTCAGCGTCTTCAGCAAGGCCTCCCGCGCGGAAGCGCTCGAGAAGGCCAAGGCCGGGCTCGAGGAGACGAAGCGTGCCGTTCAGCGTGATATGCGCGCTCGCCTCAAAGCCGCAAGGACCGAGGAGTCGATGCAGCAGATCATCACGATGAACACGCGGATTCGGGACATCACCGAAGAGCGCAAGGCCACGACCGAGAAGGAAATGGCTGGCAGCAAGCTCATCCGCGAGAAGGCGCAGACCGACGTCGTGACCTACTCGGCTGAATCCGACGCGCTCGCGTCGCTCAAGGCCGAGGCTCAACAGACTGTCGCGGCCCAGGAGCTCAAGCTCAAGGATACCCAGCAGGGCACCGAGGCGTTTGCCACGGAGGACCAGAAGCTCTCCGAGCTGAAGGCCGCCCAGGCGGATATCGAGGGTCGTCACAATGTCACTCTCGCTCGCATCCGGTTCACCCAGGTGTTCGTGAAGGAGCACTCCCAGGAGGAGGAAACCCTGCGCAAGCAGCGGACCGCCCAGGAGATCCTGACCGAATCGTTGCGCATCCAAATCGAGAACCAGGGCCAGACCGTCAAGGCCATGGTCGAGCTCGAGCGCGGCTACTCGGATATCGAGATCGGTGCCAGCCTCACCTCGGCTTCCGTCGAGGCGTCCCGTCGCCAGATGAACCGCGCCGCCCAAATCGGCGCCGCCATCCAGAACGAGATCGCCGAAGCGGTGGAGGGCATGCCCGCCAAGCTGCGGCAGCTCGAGGTCATCCGCGAAGCCGATGCCGAGGCCAACTCGACGTTCCGGAAGCGGATGCAGAAGGCAATCGACGACCTCAAGGTGGAGCTGCCCCAGGCAGCCGCCTAAGCAAGGTCAAACCAACGTGCGGGGAGGGGGCAAGCAGCCCCCTCCCCGTTTTTCGTTGGCAAAATAAATTTCTTCAATTCCCTAATATGAAAACAACCAAAGAGAACTACGCACCCGACCCGACGTCTCGCATCGCGAGCGTTGCCGACCGGGTGGCGCACGACGGCGACATCGTGCACCTCAATCCCGAGGGCTACAGAGCCTACGCCCAGATCATCCGCTTC